>Ga0224506_10000172_pt1 | contig 63686 bp, 55 predicted proteins | sample SF_Jan12_sed_USG_2_FD_169108 | JGI IMG/M metagenome (GOLD analysis project Ga0224506, IMG submission 169108) | Sediment microbial communities from San Francisco Bay, California, United States - SF_Jan12_sed_USGS_8_1 | ecosystem: Environmental > Aquatic > Marine > Sediment | place: USA...
CTCACGATGCGCATCATTAACCAATAATAATGTATATAATATTGCGAGATTAACGACTGTCTTTTGGCTACACGCTGGACTCGCATCTACCATTGTGTGAATGAACAAAAAGTATGGGTTATGTCTATCAAGATGCTAATTTTTGGACAGAAATGTAACTCAATTAAAAACCATCCCTGTTATGTAATTCATGTTCTCTTTCATGGTACAGGCGACTGATTGCTTTCAAGTTACTTTATCCACTAGTAACTTCCAACCAATCTAAATTTGATGATAGGCTCTTAGGCAAGGTCATGCGCAGGTAGTAACCAAAGAACTTAAGATAACCAAGACCAGCCATCATCCCCAATACTGGAGGCAGATGAAGGAGGGTATGGCAGGCTACTGCTGTAGCAATTGAAAGTAAGAATAGTGAGTAAAGCGCTTAGCGCCTCGCTTCATTTCGATAACTTCTCCATCGCCTTCGGGAGAGCTATTTTTTATAAAGAAGCTCATGATTAACGCAGGAACCAAAAAATTTACCAGTAAAGGAAGTACCAAAGCGAAAAAGTCCTGGAATTGAATGATCCCAGCCTGCTACACCATCAGTGTAGTGATGTCTCCAAAGAGACTAAACGCACCACCGGCATTGGCGGCCACCAGGATATTCATGCAACTAAGATTGATAAATTCATTGTCTCCTTCTGCTACCTTCATAACCACTGCTGACATCAGTAAAGCTGTAGTGACGTTATCCGCGATGGGGGACAGAAAAAATGCCAGGAAACCGGTTAACCAGAATAACTTGCGGTAATCGAACCCTTTACGGAGCATCCAGCTGTGGAGTTCATCAAACACTCGCCGCTCTTCTAACGTATTGATATAGGTCATCGCCACCAGGAAAATCATGCATGACCTAGGTCGATCCTAGTGGGGCTTGGATTATTCGGAATCGAAATGCACTATTTGCGTCGCCCAGTGTCAGCACAGATTAATGTTTGATATTAAAATACCTTATTTCGCTTAAATATTAGGCAAATATGAAATAAGTTTGATAATTTTAAGCGCTTCCATAGGGCTGCAATGCGACTTAGGAGCCTGTCAGATTTATTGGGGCGCCTAACAAAGTCAACTTTGCATTTCAATCCTGCTGTTTAGTGTTTCACTAACGTTCAAAAGAATCGTCAGCTAAAGCAGACTCTTACCAATTATGGCTGTGTTGAAAGGGATCGGGTAAGGCTTCAATTGAACCATGTAGGAGCTAATTCATCAGCGAATGTTTTCTATGCGTTGGTAAACATGTACGCCCTAAGCAAATCTGACTCCGGATTAATATTGACAAACTGTATGGTATCTATTGGTCACACTATTGATGATAAAGGCGCTCTTTCAAAATCATATAGCGTCTCTAAAGCGTCCCCACTGATAAAAACCCCATTGCCCGATCCTTCTGAATTGTGCCATTGGAAATGTCTTTAATGGGCTATTGTAGACGGGTAAATGATTCGGAATTTCTTCATTCACTACCCGTTGCGCCAGACGTTTTCCAGCCTGTGCCGTAAATGAAACACCGGCACCACAATAACCGGCAGCATAATGAATACCCTCTTCACTCCATATGCGAGGCATATCATCGATGGACACACTAACCCAACCACTCCAAAAGTAGTCAATTCTTAAATCAGATAGTGAAGGGAAGGCAGTGATCAACCCTTGCCTTAATCGTTGTTTGAATACCGGATGGTTTGCATTTTTGCCTTGAATAGCTCCACGACCACCAAACAATATCCTTCGATCGGGGAGAATTCTGTAATAGTATTTTAATTCTCTGGTATCCATAACCTGCAGCCCTATATCCATACCACAAATAGCCAATTGCTCTTCGGATAATGGCTCAGTTACAATAATGCTACTTAGAACAGGAAGCATCCTGTTATCCAGTAACTTGTGGAACTTCTTCGGTGTAAAGCCATTGGTAGCAATAACAACATCACCACATTCTACTTTGGCCTTGTCCGTTTCAACAAAATGCTTCCCGCCTTCCGAGCTAATATTTATAACAGGGGAACCTGTATGGATTGTCACTCCGGCGCTGACTGCCAATTCAGCATAGCCCTGAGCCAACTTCATTGGATTTAACGCAAAACTATCGGGGTAATACAAAGCACACTCGGCGTAATCTGAGTTAATGTGTGACTTAAGATCATCGCCTTCAATGAACTGGACAGGGTCGCCAAACTGATTCTGAAGGAAATCAGCCTGCTGTAATAGTGAACTTCGCAAGCTGGGTTTGTGGGCAATTTTTAAGTACCCTTTTCTCATAACCTCACAATCAATATCCATTTTAGAGATCAGCTCATTAACCAGATTGACACCACCCTGATATTCATCATACATTCCTCTGGCTATGTCCTTGCCCCATTTGCGATGAATATCTCCCAGACTCAGTCGCCCGGAAGATTTCAATACAAAGCCGGCATTTCTTCCAGAGGCGCCCCATGCAAGTTGATTGGCCTCCAACAAGATAACATTGCGGTCATATTCATTAGCCAGGTAATAAGCACAAACCAAACCGGTAAATCCGGATCCTATAACCACGACGTCGGCGTTTTTGTCTTCAGACAAGCTTGTGAAATCAGGTGTTAGTTTTTCAGGTAGCCAATAATGTTTGGGGTATGCATCATCACACCCTGGAGAACTATCTTTGAGCGGATCATACATCAGCAACGACACCCTTAGTCAAAGTGAATAATCATTTCAGCCGACGTGCATTTGCACGCATTGCCACATAGGCTGCAAACATAGCCATGGTTAATACAGTCTTCTGCCCACCGTTCAATATGGTCTGTTATAAACTCCCCACCGCAACGACTGAAATACATATAGGCACTATTGTCTGGACTTTGACGCCATATCTGAGCGACTCCGGCCACCGCACCTTGTTTTTTAACCTGTTCAATCGATTTTTGTAATAGCGCTTTTGCGATGCCCTGCCCTCTCATATCTTCAAGAACGCCTGCACATTTAAAACAGGCGACGCGCTCTACAGGCTGGAGCCAAGCCTGGGGAGTCCACCATGAATCCTGTTCCCATAACCCCGGGGCATGAGTTAAACGAAAGCCAACAATTCGGTCCTGATCAAATGCCAGAATATTAGCATTAATACCGTCCTGGATACCCTTTCGATAGACATCAACCATGCCTTCAAAATCCAGATAGTTATCACCATAGAAGAAATTGGTTAAATCCAGCACCTCCTGAAAGTATTCAGGAGTTAGTTCTTGATATCGAATCGTCATTTTATGTTTCTATCAATAAATTTATAGGTAGTTGCAATAGTGAGTCAGAACCCGAATGGCTTATATACAAGCCTATACAGTTGCATCATTTTATATGATGCCATACAAATGTTGTAGTAAGAAAATACCCAATATATTTTGGTAATGGCTACCTAAATTGGAGATTGATTTTCAGGCCAGACTGAGGCTGTATAAAAACCTAATGAATGCTGACATCCACTGATTAATACAATGACTGAAATTACGAAACCTGGTAACAAGTGGTGAGAAGTTCCCAATGCCTGGGCTAATATAGTGAAAAACTGAAACCTAAGATAGATTCTTATATTCACCAATTGAGATGTTGTGACTGGTGCTATTTGATTTAATACCAGCTGTGGCTAGTATTCCGACAAATCGTTGCTGGCATGTATTAAAAAAAAATGGATATAGGACTATCGAAGGAGATAGGTTATTTCAGGCAAAAAAAAAGGTAAGTCTGTAAAGACTTACCTTTTGAATAACATAGACTATTAATTAAATAGCTACGATATTCTCAGCTTGTGGGCCTTTAGCACCACTAGTAACAACAAACTCTACTTTTTGGCCTTCAGCTAAAGTTTTAAAACCTTCGCTAGCAATTGCACTGAAGTGAGCAAATACGTCTGGACCAGATTCTTGCTCGATAAAACCAAAACCTTTAGCTTCGTTGAACCACTTAACGGTTCCAGTAGTTGTATTAGACATAATAATATCCTGTAATTTAAAATAATTGCGCCTTAATAGGCTTGAGTCGCTTAAAAATGTCGACTTAAACTTAGATACTGCAGGCCGGAGAATTACGAATAAAACAACGAAATGTAGGATGTAAATAAGAGACTTCTTTCTAGCTGCGGCGATCCTATATAGATCACAGACGCTTGTCAAACTTTATTTTTAATAACGTCAGGGATTGGCTAACGTAAATCCAGACGAAACACTATCGATTAGGCTTCAAACGCATGGTTCCAAAGCCACGTGGATCTATGAGCACTGGTTTTACTTGTTTAACCAAGCACTTTCAAAGAAGAAAACCTTTAACGTTCTGTTACAGGACATTGCACCCAGACTATATCCCTTTAGCCACAACACTGCGAACTGGATGCAGACTCTAGTTGCTAATAGGTAGTATTAACATAACCGCAGGACTGTTACGGATTTACCTTACCTTTCTTACCGCTGATAATGCCATACACTGATCAAACACCATAGAATAATAAATGAATGATAGAGCATCATTTAATGAAACAGTTACTGAGCACATCCAGGCAAATATTCTCCACTAAACATACTGCATAAACTCAAAATATTTGGAGAGTTTATGTCATCTTTAAATGCAGCATTAACAAGTGACAGATCTTCTAATCGGTTAAATCTTTTATCTATAAAATACTAAAAATACTGCCGCAATTTCAGTCATTACAATCACAAAACAAGCAAAATTGTATCTTTTTGTAACAAAATAATGCAGTTGAAATCTAATTTGTAAAATTAATTTGAAAATAATTACCGCTCTAAGTCTTTGATAAAAAACAATTTTGGCTGACTTCGTCAAAAAAAAGTAAAAATATATACAATTTTTATGTTTCAAGAGCATTAATTCATCATATACTGATCTGCAACAATATCGTGCACAACAATTTGTGCGCCGCAAGGTTGGATCAAATAAAAACAATAATTTACAACCCTGCATAACATTGTTTGACCACTACTATAGAAGCATGTTCTATCAAACCGCTGCGTGAGGTGTTTAATGCTACGTAACAAAATCTGGCGAATATTAGCCATACTGATGCTCTGGTCTGTTTCTCACCAGACATTTGCTGAATGGATCTTAAATATGACTCCCGGAGTGACAGAAATAAGTCGCTCAGTCTATAACCTGCACATGATCATACTAATAATTTGTATCGTCATTGCCGTTATTGTTTTCGGAATTATGTTTTATTCCATGCTGAAGCACCGAAAATCTCAAGGGGCTGTAGCCGCGAATTTTCACGATAACACTATGGTTGAAGTCATTTGGACTATCATTCCTTTTTTCATACTAATTGGTATGGCCATTCCAGCCACCAAAACGCTCGCACAAATATATGAAAAGGAAGCATCCGAGGTCACTGTAGAAATTGTAGGCTATCAATGGAAGTGGCGTTATCGTTACCTGAATGAAGATCCTGCAAAAGAAGTCAGCTTCTTTTCAAATATGAGTACGGATCCTCTGGAAATTGATAATCAAAGCCCTAAATCAGAATTCTACCTACTCGAGGTTGACGAACCACTGGTATTGCCAACCAATACTAGAGTTCGTTTTTTAATTACTGCCAATGATGTCATTCACTCCTGGTGGGTACCGGAACTCGCTGTCAAAAAAGATGCCATCCCCGGAATTATTAATGAAGCCTGGACCAAAATTGATATTGAAGGCGTCTATCGTGGCCAATGCGCAGAGTTATGCGGACAAGCACATGGATTTATGCCCATAGTGGTTGACGCCAGAAGCCCAGAGGCCTATCAGCAATGGATGGCCGAAAAGCAGCAACTTTCTTTAGCTAAGGCAAGTCTAAGTGACAAAACCTGGACTCAGGCCGAATTAATGACTCAGGGTGAAAAAGTTTACCAAACATTCTGTGCCGCCTGCCATCAGGTAAATGGTGAAGGCATCCCGAACGTATTCCCGGGATTAAAGGGTAGTAAGATCGCTTTAGGCCCCATTGACGGCCATATAGATATGGTTGTGAACGGAGTCAAAGGCACGGCTATGCAGGCTTTTGGAGCCCAACTTTCGGATTCAGATGTAGCCGCAGTAATCACATACGAACGAAATGCCTGGGGCAATGATACCGGCGACATGGTAACGCCCCAAGATGTTATCAAATTTAAATCCGGACAGTGAGGAAATAACATGACAGCTGCAATTCAAGGCCATGATAGTCATGGTCCGGCAAAAGGACTAACACGTTGGCTCTATACAACAAATCATAAGGATATTGGAACACTCTATCTCTGGTTTAGCCTCGCCATGTTTTTCCTCGGCGGAGCATTCGCCATGGTAATTCGGGCTGAATTATTTCAACCTGGATTACAACTGGTGGAACCAGAATTTTTTAATCAAATGACCACAATGCATGGTCTGGTGATGGTATTCGGTGCTGTTATGCCTGCCTTTGTCGGACTAGCAAACTGGATGCTACCCATTATGGTCGGTGCGCCTGATATGGCACTACCCAGAATGAATAACCTTAGTTTTTGGATACTGCCATTTGCCTTCCTTATGTTGACAAGCACATTATTTATGGATGGCGGTGCACCAAACTTTGGCTGGACATTCTACGCACCATTATCAACCACCTATGCGCCTCCAAGCGTCACGTTCTTTATTTTTTCAGTTCACATTATGGGCGCATCATCGATTATGGGGGCGATTAATATTATCGCCACCATTTTCAACATGAGAGCGCCCGGAATGACCTGGCTAAAATTGCCGCTATTTGTTTGGACCTGGCTTATCACTTCATTCCTATTAATTGCGGTGATGCCAGTATTAGCGGGTGTTGTCACCATGATGTTGATGGACATTCACTTTTCAACGTCATTCTTTAATGCTGCAGGCGGTGGTTCACCAGTACTGTTTCAACATATCTTTTGGTTCTTCGGACACCCGGAAGTTTATATTATGATCTTACCGGCTTTCGGAGTGGTGTCGGCTATTATCCCCACGTTCTCCCGAAAGAAACTCTTTGGCTATGTCTCCATGGTATATGCCACAGGCTCTATAGCATTTTTATCCTTTATCGTCTGGGCACATCACATGTTTACCGTTGGGATTCCTCTGGCGGGCGAGCTGTTTTTTATGTATACGACGATGCTGATTGCAGTGCCGACTGGAGTGAAGGTATTCAACTGGGTCGCAACTATGTTTAGAGGTTCATTAACCTTTGAAACCCCCATGCTATTCTCTATTGCCTTTGTCATATTATTTACTATTGGTGGATTCTCGGGGCTGATGCTTGCAGTAGCACCTGCTGACTTCCAATATCACGACACCTACTTTGTGGTTGCTCATTTCCACTACGTTTTGGTTCCTGGCGCTATATTTTCAATTATGGCCGCTGTTTATTACTGGCTACCAAAGTGGACCGGTAATATGTATGACGAAAAGCTGGGTAAGTTTCATTTCTGGCTGTCGTTCATTGGTGTCAACGTTACCTTTTTCCCACAACATTTCATTGGCTTGGCCGGAATGCCCAGACGCATACCAGATTACGCACTTCAGTTTACTGATATGAATATGGTGAGTAGTTTGGGAGCATTTCTATTCGGTGCCAGCCAGCTACTGTTTTTGTGGATTGTTATTAAAACCATTCGTGGTGGCGAAAAGGCACCGGATAAGCCATGGGAAGGAGCTGAGGGTCTGGAGTGGACACTGCCTTCACCTGCGCCTTACCACACGTTTTCTACACCACCAAAAATCGACTGAGTGTACAGGAGCCAGCAATGACAAACACGAACAAGCCTCATCGTTCTATCGTTGTTAAATCGGTAATTGTTGTTTTTGCCATGCTGGCTTTTGTGTTTATAGGGTTAGTGCCCATGTACAACCTGATTTGCAGTTGGACCGGTGTAACCGGTCGTACAGGTGGCCCTTATGATATTTCAGCAACCCAAACCACAGATACTAACCGTACGGTCCAGGTGCAATTTTTAGCCAACAACAATGATGGCATGACCTGGCAGTTTTATCCGGAGATACGATCAATTGATGTACATCCGGGAGAGCTACAAACGGTTATATTTAAAGCGGTGAATAGTACCGATAAAACAATGAGCGCACAGGCAGTACCCAGTGTCAGTCCGTTTCAGGCAACAAATTATTTCCACAAAACAGAGTGTTTCTGTTTTGAGCAACAACAACTAACAGCAGGTGAATCAGTTGATATGGGACTAAGATTCATGGTCGATCCCGACCTCCCAAAGGATATCGACACACTAACGCTATCCTACACCTTGTTTAATGTCACCCAGGTGGCGGCGACCGGAGAATATTATGGCCAGTAATTCTGAAACTTATTTTGTACCCGAACAAAGCAAGCTCCCTATTTGGCTGGCATTTGGGATGTTCTTGACTGTTTTTGGAGCCAGTAAATGGATTCAGGGCGGCAATGCCGTTATATTTTTAGCGGGAAATTTAATTTTAGCGATCGTTTTGTTCCAATGGTTTAGCCATCAGGTTTCTGAAAACACACAGGGGCTTGTCGGAGCACAGCTAAAGCGCAGTTATGTCTGGGGCATGGCATGGTTCATTTTTTCAGAAGTCATGTTCTTTGCAGCATTTTTTGGCGCACTATATTACGTTAGAGCCTTCAATCTTCCCTGGTTAGCAGGCGAAGGGTACTTTGAAAGCAATAGTATGTTATATGAAAATTTCAGTTACAGCTGGCCTCTACTCAACAATCCAGACGGCAGTCAGTTCACGGCCCCCGAGGGATATATTCATGCAACAGGTATTCCTCTACTTAACACCATTATTTTAATATTATCCAGCATCACGCTAACAATTTCTCATCATGCGTTGATTGCCTCTAAACGATTTCAGATGCAGCTGTGGCTAGGGATTACGGTACTATTGGGCATCATCTTTTTATATTATCAGGTCGGGGAGTACCATGAGGCATACACAGAACTTGGACTTACTCTAAATTCTGGTATCTATGGCTCAACCTTTTTTATGCTGACTGGCTTTCATGGTGCACACGTGACCATTGGAACCCTAATGTTATTGATCATGTGGTTTAGAGGGCAAAAAGGACATTTTAAAGCCGATGATCATTTTGGTTTCCAAGCAGCTGCCTGGTATTGGCATTTTGTCGATGTCGTGTGGTTATGTTTATTTGTAATGGTATATTGGTTATAGAAGGGCTAATAGAGCCCACTCCATGGCGCCTGCATAGCCAACTGGCCTGTTGAAGCGCCCCAAATGAGTAATGCAATAAGGCCAACGGCTATACCGACACGTAACCAAAGTAATTTGGATAGCCGTTTGGGATCACCTTTAAATAACGCATGGAGGCCTGAAGCCAGCGCTACCATCATTATTACAATTAGCAACAAAATAAGAATTTTTATCATGACGTTAGTTCACTTATGAAAAATACAGGTTGGTTCGATCAATGGTGGCTTTTTTTGTTACTCGCTGCAATGATTTTACTGTTTTTAAGTCTGGGTATTTGGCAAATGAACCGTGCACATGAAAAGTCATTACTCATGGAGCAAATAGAGTCAAATCAGAAAATTCATTCATCCAGGGTTAGCCTGCACCCAACTCAATTTACCAGAATTGAACTTGAAGGTGAGTATGATGGCCAGTTTTATTGGTGGGATAACCGCACGTCACATGGACGGGCTGGATATGAATTATTGGTGTTACTAAAAATTTCAAATTCTGAATACTCTCAAGCTCTGGTTAACCTGGGCTTTGTGGCAGATACAATGAGTCGAACGCAATTACCGGATGTGCCCCATATTCCCAAGCAATTATTCTGGCAGACCCAGGTACGAAGCATCGACCTGCATTGGCTACAGTCACAATTGGTATCTGACACATTGCCCATTGATCAGATAGCTCCGGTTTTATTTGAGCTTGAAGCAGGACAACCCTTTGGCCAACAGTCCAATTGGCACCCTATTAAAATATCACCGCAAAAACACATGGCTTACGCCGTGCAGTGGTTTTCACTCGCTATCACTTTGATTTTGGCCAATATCGTCCTAATCGTAAAGCAAAGACAAAACAATAAGGTTAACTATGAACACAGCCTATAAAACAACTCCTTCAGGTGCTGAGCCGGAACTCACAAACAATAAATCCGGCAAGCTTCTGGCTGCTACAATACTGGGCACACCATTACTCATTGTAATAGTGACATCCCTGATGTACTTCAATAATTGGATGACACCTGAGGGTCGGGTCAATCATGGTCTATTGCTCACACCTGTCATTCAGATTACTCAACTAACGGCTCAACCAGAGCCTAACCTGGTGATTGATAAGTGGCAGTTAATCCTCAGAGTCGAAGGGCCTTGTGGTAGTAGTTGCGAGACCTGGATCCGGGATTTAAGGCAACTGCATGTTGCACTGGGTAAATTTGAGTCACGCGTTTCCCGACTGTATTTGTCAGACCGGGTGGTTCCTGAGTTGGTTAATGAAGTGGGTCACTATCGCACTATAGTAAGCTCATTAACCTCATTTTCAGATTTATCTGACCAATTAGTAAAGAGTAATGGGTGGGTCAATTCCGAATCAACCTCCATATTTATTTCAGATCCACTTGGAAATATTATGTTGCACTATAATGAATCGGTAAGCCCCAGAGACATTATTGCCGACATAAAGAAAATGCTTAAATTATCGATGATTGGATAGCGGCTATTATGAAACCACTGGACCAACAGGCTTTATTAAAAAAGTTAACATTAGCCACCATTGTTGCGGCGACCGTTGTTATTATTCTGGGTGCCTTTACTCGTCTGACTGATGCGGGACTTGGTTGCCCGGATTGGCCCACCTGCTATGGACACTTATGGGTTCCGGATTCTCACGCAGAAATAGCCATAGCAAATAATGCGTTCCCGGACACCCCCGTACTTGATGGTAAAACCTGGCCAGAACAAATTCATCGAATCACAGCATCCAGCCTCGGACTGCTGTGTCTTGCCATGCTGATCGTGGTTGCAAGGCAACTACCTTCAAAAGACTGGTTCAAGCAAACCGTATTACTGGGAGGACTGGCATCCCTAACGATTGCTCGGGCATTTATAGGTGATCAGGTAGATGGCCCCCTTATACTCAGCTTACTGTTGTATTTTGCCAGTATTTTCATAGCCCCTGCATCCCCTCACTCTAAAACATTAAAACTGAGTCTTTTTATTGCAGGCTGGGTCATACTTCAGGGGTTGTTTGGTATGTGGACAGTAACCTTAAAGCTCTGGCCTCAAGTTGTTACGGCACATTTACTGGGTGGCTTCACATTAATATCCTTACTTTGGTGGCAACTACTAACCCTATCACCCAAAGCAGCCGCCAGGGCAGAAACTTCACCACATATTGGCCTGGACAGATCCAAGCCTGACCCGCATAGATTTCTAAAAACATTAGCCGCTACCAGCTTAATTGTTGTCATTTTGCAGGTCTTTCTGGGTGGCTGGACCAGTTCAAATTACGCGGCCCTGGCTTGTCCGGATCTACCACTTTGCCAGGGACAATTATGGCCAGACCCGGATTTTATAAAGGGGTTTAATTTGGCCCAGGATATCGGCCCAAATTATCTGGGAGGCACCATGGATAACGCAAGCCGTGTTGCTGTGCACCTATCTCATCGGATTGGTGCAATCATCGTATCTATCATATTACTGGTGCTGTCTATGGCACTCTATCTACGCTCACACATTGGTTTATCTGTGAGTTTACTAGTGGTTTTGTGCATGCAGGTGGCACTGGGGATAAGTAATGTCGCGTTTTATCTTCCCCTGCCCGTTGCCGTTTTACACAACGCAGGTGCAGCACTGCTGGTACTCACATTGATCACCATAAATTATCATCTAACAAAGAGGGCTTCAGGATGAATCAACTGGTAATAGGATTCCGATCCCAGTGGCGTGATTATTTAGAAACGACCAAACCCAAGGTTGTCGCCTTGATGATTCTGACTTCTGTCGTTGGTATGTTATTAGCCAGCGAAGGATTTCCTAATATTATTACCCTGATCGTTGCCAATGTCGGGATCGCACTGGTTGCAGGTGGTGGTGCTGCATTCAATCACCTGATTGATGCCCGTATTGACCGTGATATGGCCCGTACTCGTGCCAGGCCTGTGGCAACAGGTCGATTGACCGAGCAGCAAAGCCTGACTTTTGCAGCCACTATCACATTGTTAGGTATGATGATCCTGGTTGTCTTTGTAAATATGCTTACAGCCTGGTTAACGCTCGCATCACTGGTAGGCTACGCCTTTGTTTATACCGGATACCTGAAACGTGCAACCCCTCAGAACATTGTAGTGGGAGGCTTGGCTGGAGCAGCACCTCCACTGCTCGGATGGACGGCTGTCACGGGTACTCTGGATGCCTATCCCCTATTATTGGTATTAATGATATTTGCATGGACTCCCCCGCACTTTTGGGCATTGGCAATTTTTAGAGTTGATGATTACAAAAAAGTCGGCATCCCCATGTTGCCTGTGACTCATGGTATAGAGTACACACGCTTGCAGATTATGCTGTATAGCCTGATATTAACTGCTGTAACCCTGTTCCCTGTCGCTACAGGTCATAACGGCCTTATTTACTTCATCTCTGTGACTGCACTAAACCTGCGTTTTATCTGGTGGGTACTAAAAATGCGGGGGCCGGAGATAAAACAGATAGCCTATTCAACTTTTCGTTATTCAATTAATTACCTAATGTTATTATTTGTGGCATTATTAGTAGACCATTATTGGACTATTGGAGTATTCCCACTTGAATAAAGGCATTTTTACCACAGTGGGTTTACTCGCTGCTGTGGTTACCCTGATTTTTTCATTACAGTTTTTAAGATTCCAAGATACCGGTCCCCTGACTCCTGAACAACTGCAGAAATACAATACGGTTTTATTAGGCACACCAAGACAACTATCCCCTGTGCCACTTTTAGACAAAAATAGTGATGATTTTACGATTAACGACTTTGCCGGCAATTGGAGTTTGGTAAATTTTGGCTATACCCACTGCCCCGATGTATGCCCTACTAACTTACTAACCCTGAGTAAGATCATGAACCTCATGGAAAGTGAAGGAACAAAATTACCCCAAATTTACATGGCTACCGTTGATCCCAAAAGAGATACGCCTGCACGCCTGGCTGAATACCTGGAATTTTTTGACCCCCGTATGGAAGCACTGTGGAGTGACGAACAGACCATGTCTGATTTTGCCAGACAGCTCAACAATCTGTTTTTAAAGGGGAAGGAAAAAACCGAGCTGGATTATCTGGTTGACCACAGTGACAACATCGCCATTCTTAATAACGATGGTGTCTTTGTAGGCATTTTCAGACCACCCCATCAGATAGAAGACATAGCATTCGTCATGACTAATCTAATGAGTCAATAAATCCAGAAATAATAATAGTTTTTAAAGAGTGTCGGTTGTTACCTGACAATTGCTACCCGTACTGTTGAAGGTAAGGTGGCGAACTTCTGCTCCAAATCTAAAGCTCTGAGTAACAAACCAGGCGTCTTCTGGCTCTTCATTACCCCAGTACCAACCTGAGGGTTCTTCTTTTTCAATGGTCGTCAGCACGCTGTCTGGAGTAATCCCCTTGTCTATAAACATGTCCTGAATTTCCTGGTCACAATCACTCCAGCCATAATTAGCCGGGTTGCAGCCTGCCAGGGTAACAGAAACTATTGTCGTCATAATAATTTTAGGCAACACATTGTTCATTTATACATTCCAATATAAAAATATAAGCCGCACTATAAGTTAAATAAATAATGAGTGTTAGCAAAGTAGTCGCTTTATTCAGTTACTATTTAACCTAGGGCTCCTCTGAAAAGAATATTTAGTGTGCTCTAGAAATCAGCCTACCAACGATAACTTAGCTGTATCCCGAAGGAATATTCTGGTACATAACTAATAGACAAAAGACGATCAGGATGCAACAGCATATTGTTGGCTAACTGACCAAAAAAATTACCTAAGGCATAGCCGGCCAATACATCGGATGGATAGTGCTTCTTCCCTTCAATTCTGGCCCAGCCTGTTAATGCAGCAACAGTCAGGGTAGTGGTTTGCCATATATGTTGTGGTATTTCGTGGATACGGTGTAATTCGGCTATATTTGCAACAGACATTGTCGATTGTACTGCAGCACGGGAAGTATGCCCTGAAGGAAAACTCAGTCGATCTGACTCATCGGGTCTCAGCCTATGACTCTGAGTTTTTATTAATTTAGTTGTAAGGTATGTGGATTCCAATGCCATACTGCTGAAAATTAATTGCTTTCCTCGATAACGCCATACTGTTTCCTGCTCTGGAACCGGAACCAACAATGAACTAACCAATAAATTTAGAGATCCCAAAGCATTTAGTTGATCACTAGCATTGCGGGCATTCAAACTACTGCCAAAAACTGGATTAGTGGCACTAGCCCAATCTGAAATCGCATGATCTTCACCTGAAATTGCGACTAGCATTGATCCTAGAGCGGGAATCCAGGTTTGCTGATTTGATAAAGCCAACCATACAGAGTCACTTAGTGGAGTCAATTTCAGCCTACTGGTATTCTCGGCATATAGTGAACTAGACAACAGGCCAATACTTAATAGTAATGCTATATGAAAAATAAATTGTTTAAGCTTCCATTCAATCATAATTTGTTTTTACCTTATTTTGCATTAAAAGACAGCAATGCCTTTATGACTATTGTCTTTAGTTAACTATACATATGGCGAATAACTTAAAGCCTTCTACAATGTGTTTATAATAACGTCTTACCTACTTCCTGAGCCTATTGATTCATGTCTGACCCGTTGACCTATATTTCTGCTTACCCTCCGTCACTGCAACACCAGGTATCTGACATGATAGAAAAGCAAACTCTGGGACAGTATTTACTCAATCGATACCCAAAACCTCACAATATAGCTAATGATAAAGCGTTGCGAGTCTATGTAATGGACCTAAAAAACCGTTATCTGAAAAAATCTGATCCATTAAGCAAAATTCAATACGACGGCAAGATCCATGTTATCAATCATGCGTTGGGCTTACATAGCTATGTTACTCGTATACAAGGTAATAAATTGAAGAGCAAAAATGAAATAAGGATTAGCACTTTATTTAAAAAAGTACCTGAAGTCATGCTCAAGATGATTGTAGTACATGAACTCGCTCACCTAAAAGAAAAGCAACATAACAAAGAATTTTATCGACTCTGCCAAAATATGTTGGCTGACTATCATCAGATAGAACTAGACGTCAGACTATTACTGATACACATTGATACCCAGGGCGATCTATACAAATAACTCCAAGCCACTAAAGGTTAAACCAAACTGAAATATACGATTGCCAACTCAATACTGGACTTCAGGAACTCCATGTTAACACCGCAGTAAGTCGACTAATGAGCAAAGCCGGCTAATCTCTTTTCTCCTGCCTGGAGAGTGAATCTTAACTTTTACCAGTCTTATCCAAATACATATTCGCATCAGCAACTTGAATCAATTGATCTAAATTGGCACCATCTTCCGGGAAGGATGCGACTCCGACGCTAGAGCCAAGTATAAACTTTTTATCATCAATCCATATTGTCTTGGTAATACTTTCTTTTAATTTTTCTAAAAATTTAAGCAGTTGAGTGCTATCTGAAAATTTAGAGATCACGGCCACAAACTCATCGCCACCGACACGAGCAATAATATCTGAATCTCTGAAGTTTTTTTGTAATCTCACTGCCATTTTCTTCAAAACCTGATCTCCAACTTTATGACCATGCTGGTCATTCACTAATTTAAATCCATTTAAATCGATGTACAACAAATGGAAATTACGATCATGTTGTCGAGCACCTCTAATACGTTGATTTGCAACGCTGGTAAGCTGTCTACGATTAGGAAGACCCGTCAACCCATCGTGTAATGCCTGATATTCAACTTTTTTGTGTGCTTCGACAACCGACTCTTTTTCAAACGCTATTTCTTTATTTAATGAATCCAAACGTCTATGGGAAAGCGCATTATTAAATGCAATGGACACAAAGGGCGTTATTGACTCCATGAGTTCAATGTCTTCATCTTTAAACCGGTTCTTAATCTGTGACTGAAGCGACCAAACTCCAATAAGCTCGTTCTCAACAGTTAGTGGCAAAAAGATACCGGATTGTGGAAGAACAGTGTCAGGCGAGGTTAACGACTCAATGGTTGGTTTAAAATCACTATTCAAAATAACCTTCTTGCCATTTTCAACTACCTTAGCCGCTTGCATCCCCGGGGTATTTAAAGGTCGGTCAATGGCAGGCAATACAACCCCCTCCTCGACCAGGATTTCAAACTTAAACAGTTGGCGGTCAGGCACATATTCGGCAATGGAAATAAAATGAACATCGAATTCTCTATGTACCACATCATAAAGCCTGAGCCCAATAGCGCCAATATCAAAGGTACTGGCTAGTTGATGCCCAATACGATTAATAAGCTGCGTTTTTTGGTGAAGCAACTGAAGCGATTTAATATTCATTTCTTTAATCAGATCTTCTCGCTTTAATCGCGCTATTTCTTTGGCAACGACCCGATTAGACTCCGTACTGGCCATCTGCTTGGCAAATAACAATTGTTGCATGTTAAGTGCCGTCTGGCTTTGTTCATAAGCGGCCGTATAATTATCTTGACTCGCTAGAAACAGACTATATGCCTGGTGTAAATCGAATAAAAACTGATGTGGCCAAGGATTTTTGTCCAGTAAGAAAGCGCGCCTAAACGTCTGATCCGCTAAATCAAGCTGATTCGATTTAAAATACAGATTAGCCAATAGGGTTAACACAACATACCGATCAACACCCTGTTGGTCAAAGGTTGGAAAATCTATGAGCTCCAGCAGTCCTGAGATGGCCTGCTGAGTTTCACCACGCACCTTTAAATACTGAACTCTTAAAATGCCAATGTGAAACAATAACTGGGTAAAGTTAACTTTTAGGGCATATTCCTCTGCCAGGGAAATATACTGGTCAGGGTTTTTTTCTTGCTCATCCTGAAGCATGGACCAGGCTTTAACGTAGTAATAATCGGCCTTAAGTTCATTTGAAAAGGAGCTTAAATCCTGAGCATCCAACTCAGTAATCATTGCCTTGGCAGCAGCCCAGTCACCTTCTGAACAGTGTAGCAAGGCCATATTTATTTTGGTCGCAAAGTAGATACTATTTTCTTCGACTTGCTCCAACATCGATAAAGATGTTTCGTAATGTTGCAGGGAAACACCAAATTGTCCGAGAGACTGAAATGCCCATCCCATACCATTGTAGGATCTTGCTATTTGAGAAACATCCTGAATTTTCATGAATTCAGCAATGGATTTTTGGAAATACTCTGGTGCCTGCGGATAACGGCCAGCATAGGAATGACACCAACCTTGCATAAATAATCCGCGTCCCTGTAACTCAACTAAATCGGTATTTTTAGCTAACTCCAATGACTTTATAGCAAGAGTCATAGCGCTATCAGGATCTTGTAACATCAGATCCCAACAATCATCCTGTAATGCTTGAATACGTTTCTGAAGAAAATCTGTTTTTTTCATTATTTTTTATACACCAGAAGAGCCACGACTGTATAACCAATCATTATAAATATCAATAACAGGATAATCCTAAGTACGTGCGACCTCTGCTTCTACAAAACATCCTGATGAAATTGTTCGAACATCGAGTAACATCTGTCTGGTAAAAATGTTCTTCAATGAATAGTGCAGTAACCGTCCAATAATATGGATTGTGGAGACAAATAGTGCGATATGAGATCGTCATATACATACTCCATTGATTTTCATAAAGAATTTGTCTAAAAATCTTTATGTATCCGTTTCATCTTCAGGACCTATCCAGGTAAACGGATTATAGGCGACCTCCCACAGATGTCCGTCAGGATCTTTAAAATAGCCACAATATCCGCCCCAAAAGGCTTTCTGTGGTTGTTTGGTAACCTCTGCACCGGCGTCAATTGCTTGCTGAATAACGTCCTGAACTTCAGCTTCTGAATGGACATTGTGAGAAATAGTAAATGAATTATACCCAGACCCTTCCGCACTCACCTGTGCATCTTCTGCCAATGCTTCCCGATTATATAATCCTAACCAGGTACCATTTAAGTTAAAAAAAGCGACATCTTCATGCTCACCTTTTCTCGGAAATCCCAAGCCATTTCTATAAAATACTATCGATCGTTCCAGGTCTTTCACACCCAGTGTGATCATGCTCATTCTTGGTTGCATATTAGTAGTTCTCCTGGTTTTGCCCGCAGATTACAGGAAATTATCGGCATCAGTTGACACATATGGCCTTAGCAATAAAACATAATGCCTGAATGCTTAGAATCTACATGAGATGACACTGAAAACACAAATCACTTTCTGATAACTTCCAAACTAACTCACCATGACGAGCGCTATAGGACTCATGGCAGGTAATACAACTCATCTGACGACCAGGTAAAGCAAACTCAAATGACAATCGATCTAATGGCTGTAATTCACTTAACCCGGTAGAGATTCCATACTCCTTTCCAATACTATGTCGTTTATTAGTCCCAACCAGTTCAAATTTATCAGCGTGACAATTAAAACATTCAAATGAGTAGCTATCGAGCGGTTCATAAACAGGAGAAGGTGCCAAGTGTACGCGATTATCAAAGTATCGCCCATATTCAGTCATCTGACTGAAGAATTGCTTGTCATGACACAGGCTACAAGATTCCGTTTCTAGTGGACTTCTGGTTTTACCATGTAATTCTGGAGAATGAATTTCATGACAGGTACTACATGAAAATACATTATCATGTGCTAGCGGAAGACCGGTAGGAATGTCACCAACAACCTGAAATCCGACGGGATGACTACTAAATTCAAGGCCAAAGTGACATGTTAGACAAATTTCCTTCTGTGTCGCTATGAGCAGCTGGCTATTATCCAAAGTAGGTACGTCAAACTGGTGGCAGTCAGAGCAAGAAAACCCATCTAAATGGTCTGCTTTAACTAAATTTAAGCAAAACAATAAGCTTAAAGAACAAATGAAGTAAATAGCAGTAAATCGGATAGAACAAAACGTTTGTTCAGTGCCCATTATAGTACTCCATTGTAGCCCAATAGAGTGAATCTAGCTCCGAATATGACTTAACGCCAATGCAACTAAATCATACCAACCTGATTCAACCTGAAAAAACATAGGGTTAAATAACTCAAAAACATGAGCTATCCTTTACAGATTATTGTACAAAAACCTCAAGAACTCATAAGAACTTGATTTCTACTATTGCAGTGAAACCTGCAGCCTATAATATAGCCCTATCGGTTACATACTGATCTACGTCCTACGAATGATCATCCAGATAAACCAGCACTTACACCATTGAGGGTGTCATTATGATCGACAAAAAACAAAAGACTGAAAAAACATTCGATTTCAGCACTAAAAAGAAGGTTTCAATTTGGGTCTCTCAACACCCATACGCTGAAATACCAGATGATTATTTTGAAGAGTCTTTTACCCGAAACAACACCCGGGCAACGAACCAGTGGTCAAATAACTACCGATTAAAGTATTTTAGGCCCGATGAGTTAGAAACTAATGGAGCTGAAACTGGCGTTATTGATGTCAAGTCTGCTGCAGCCGAGTGCTCGTTTTCATCCTCTTTTATTCAACCTCTACTCAACAAAGCGCGTAAGAAAAAAATAAATGACATCACCTGGATGATTCTGATCTATGAAATGGAATATAGTTCAAAGTCAACAGGTACTGAGTCTGATGAATATACCAAATTCATTGGGGCTTTTAACTATGACGATGCTGCGGCAAACCTGAAAGATATTGTTGATGAATCCACGAATGATCCTTTCAGCTTTAAGAGTAAGTAAGCACAATGATAAGTTATTTAACCCGGCTAAATCTCTATCTAAAATGGTTTGGAATTTTTAAAATTCCGTTAGTCTTTTTTGTGAACCCTAAAATTCTTCAATGCAATGATCATTTGATTAGAGTAAAAATCAGGTTAGGTCGAAAAACACGAAATCACCTGGGCAGCATGTATTTTGGTGTATTAGCCACTGGTGCTGATGTTACGGGTGGAATATTGGCTATGAGTATTGCGCAACGTAAACAGCAAAAAATATCCATGGTATTTAAGTCCGTTGCCGGAGAATTCTTAAAGCGGCCTGAACATGATGTGGAGTTTGTTTGCAAGGACACGCAGCTCATCGAATCTATGCTTGATGAAAGTAAAGAAACCGGACAACGCATTAACAAAGATATTGAAGTTATTGCAACCTGCCCGGAAACGTTTCAATCAGAGCCAGTAGCCAGATTTACATTAACACTGTCTATCAAACATCTCGGGTAAAAGTTGGACTTCCCAGGCTTTGCTGAACCCTTTTAATCTCTCATTGAAAGGTGCCTACACAGACATCGACACTATTAATTGCTGTGTTGGGCCTTTCGTACTTATCAGACTGGGTATAATCGCTCAAGTCCCAAGTCCCAAGTCCCAAGTCCCAAGTCCCAAGTCCCAAGTCTGGCATAAAAACAGGTCTCAGAAAGCCCGTCAATCTACATTTAACTATCGTAGGGCGGTATTTCAATCCAAAATTCACTGCCCTTCCCCAGAGTACTCTCAAAACCCATACAACCACCCATGGTCTCAATAAGTTGTTTGGTAATCGTCAGTCCAATACCCGTACCTTCTACTGAGCCATGTTCTTCAGATAATCGATTAAAGGGTTCAAAAATCTCAGATTGCTGTTCTACTGCAATACCTTTACCCGAATCTTTCACCGCTAAACGGATATTGCCTTTGGCTGTATTTGAGCATTCGATTTCTATGGTACCGCCTTTATGATTGTATTTGCTGGCATTGGAGATCAAATTAAGAACAATCTGTTTAAGGCGAACAGCGTCTGCTAACACCTGTGTCTGAACTAAATTTTTGTAATTTGTTGTTATTGACACTTCAAATCTCGCAACCAGGGGGCCAGACAGAGCGATACAGGTCTCAATAATATCGCAAACATCAATTTGCTCTGAATTGAGATTGAAATTCCCCGATTCGATTTTTGCCAGATCTAATACTTCATTGATCAGATCGAGCAAGTGCAAACCACCCTTATTGATTTCACTGACCGACTGCAGTTGATCTTCACTCAAAGCACCATCAAACTCAAGTAATTGAGAAAAACCAAGTATAGCGTTTAACGGAGTACGTAACTCATGACTCATTCGTGAAAGAAATTCAGACTTGGCTAGATTCGCTCGTTCAGCGTCTTCTTTGGCACTAACCAATTGCTTTTCCTTACGTTGCAAGGCTTCAGTTCGTTCAAACACCCGTAGCTCAAGAAGATCATGAGCCAGCCTTTCTTCTGTAATATCCTCTGCGACACCTGCTATGCGATACGTATTTCCTTCCCGATCCTTAATAGGATAGGATTGATCCTTAATCCACCGGATTCGACCATCGGGTCTTATGATCCGATATTCTTCGTTATATTCGCCCTTTACTTGATCTATAACTGCCTGTCTGACCCGATCACGGTCTTCGTCATGAACAGCTTCAATAAATGATGTTGGGTTTTCATAAAGACTAAGGCAACTTCTTCCCCAAACTTTTTCATAAGCAGGACTAATATAAATCATGGTATTTTTTTCGATATCGCTCAACCAGAAAACCTCTCTGATATGTTCAGCCAATTGCCGAAAATGTTGTTCTGATTCATAAAGCGCACGGTCAGCGACAACCATGTCGGTAATATCTTCAATACTGGACCAAATTAGATGTTCACCATCAATCTCAATAAGCCGCCCCGATAATCGCACCGGTATCCGATGGCCATCTTTATGATAAAACTCTTTTTCATAGGGTCCATAGCTCTTTGTCGACTTCAACTTATCTATCTGAAGCTGTTCTTGTTCAGCGTAATCTTTAGGGGTGATGTCCCAATAGGTTAGTCTTTCAATTTCTTCGATAGTGTAGCCAATAATATCAGCAAAACTCCGGTTGCCATCTACAAATGTACCATCGAGCGTACATAGCTGGAGGCCAATGGAGGAGTTATCAAACAAGGCACGGTTATATTGCTCACTTTCGGTAAGTTTTTGATAAGGCTCTCTAACAACAAAAACATAAATTGCCTTATAAATATATATGTAGGCAATAACTTTATAGATATGGCCGATTAAAATAATTAATCCACTAACACTCGAGTATAGGGTAAAGCATAATTCACTCAAGATGGTGAGTACGGTAGCAGCATAAAGTAGACGGGTATCTATAGAATTAATTGTATTCGTATTTCGATAAAACAGAACAGACGCGAAAAATAATATAATGACAATTCCATATTCAGCCATTACTTTGAATGGGGTTAATCCTTCTCCAGGAATAAAGGTGACAGGAAAAATATCTATGCGATAAAGCCCTACCCAGTAAATTCCAGCGGTGATTACTAGCATCACAAAAACCAAGCCATATCGATTGATATTAAATGTTAGGCCTTTCCACAGCTGGAAGGCCGTTATCAATAAAGTGATAGCCATAATAAATCGGGCGATTAGCCAGAAATAAAGTGATTTATTGGCGTTACCTGGCGTAACGAAATCCGGCATACCAGCGTAAGACAGGGTATGGGCGAAGTCCAATAGACCGATGATAAAAAAAGCACTCGCAAGTAGAATCAGGTTATTTGGCCTATCTTGCTGACGAGCACTGTATACGATGGTAAACACCATGATCGAAACTATGATTGAAAACATTTCCATGAACATATGAGTCGGCAGAGACATAAAAACTATGTCCTGCAACATATTCAGAGGAGGCATTATCCAGATGATGACAAACAAAAGACCAAAAGCCAGTAGAATGTAATTTATTTTTGTTAATTTATTTTTATTTTCAGGAACCATCAACTACATCCTATTCAGACACTGATTTATACATTGTATAGCCTACAAAATGTATATCATTTACCATGTTGCTACAGTTGGGATTTTTACTGGCATGAAAGCGCATTGATTTTAATCGCACCGCTACCTAGAAAGCCTTTTCTATAAGTTTAATGTATTTACAATAGAGGACTAGTCCCAATTCTGCCACTGAAATCAATAAAAAAATATAATGATACAAAACCATTTAAGCTCACAAACAATACAATCTTTTAAAATAAATACACCAGCTGTTGCTGTCTCAAAAGATATATCTCATTGCAGGCTGATCAGGGCTTTTAAATTGACTGACGACTAACAGTCCAGAATAACCAGAGGCAATACAAAAACATGTGTACCCAAACCGTCTTATGACTCTTAACATCCAATGTCGCTGGTCATCAAGTGTTTTTAGATGTCAGGGGAACATGAATCCAAACACGACTTCCTTTACCCTCCTCACTGTCAAAACCAATTTTTCCATTCATTTTTTCTATTAAGTCTTTAGCAATTACTAAACCTAAACCTGTACCCTTGACATGTGAATTTTCATAGCCAATTCTGTCAAATGGCGAAAACAGATGTTTCTGCTGTTCAGTACTGAGCCCCTTTCCAGTGTCAGTAATGGATAAGTACAGTGTATGCTCTTCTATGACTGACACATCTATAACAACCGTTCCGTTATCAACATTATATTTAATGGCATTTGACAGCAAATTGATTATAACTTGTCTAAAACGAACCTGATCAACATCAACATCAATCCGGGATAATGCATCTATTCGGTTATCAATTTTGATTGAACGGGCATCAGCGATAGGCATTACTTTTAAAAGGCATGAGGTAACAATATTATTTAAATTATGGCGACCAATATAAAGCACCAGAGTACCTGATTCGATTCTAGACAGATCTAATACATCATTAATAAGCTGTAATAAATGTTCTCCCGCTTGAATTACCTCATTGATATTTTCTTTTTCTGATTCGCTTTTAGCGTCAAACATGAGCAACTGCGAAAAACCAATAATTGCGTTCATTGGTGTGCGCAATTCATGGCTCATCGAAGACAAAAATCTGGATTTGGCATTATTGGCATACTGTGCATCAAGTATCGATTTTTTTAAATCTTTGTTCACTAACAATATCTGTGTGTTTGAGCGAATTAGCTGTAGTACTCCTGCAACTATCACTATCAATAGTGTTATGCCGCCAATTATCAGCCATCTGATTTCTTGTAATTTCTGAGATTCGAATTGATTATTTACTTCAGAAACCCGTTTGTTGAAACTGGATGAAATGGTCTCTAATGCAATCAGTGCATTAGCATCTGAAACATAGACTGCAGCGTCTATTTCGGAACTGCTTTTTCCTGCTTCAATTAAATCTAGAGCTAGCTTATATTTTTGTTCATATTCGAAAAAAGTATCTCTTATTTGCTTAAGTGCACGTCTTTCTTCTGATGAAATTAAATATACATCTAACGCACTAATACTTTTCGTTAATTCCTCTATACTTACATCAATTTTAGTGCCATAGCGGTTAGCATCTCGGCGTAGCACAAGATTTTTAAAGTCATGTATAAAACCGCCATAACCGATATTTTTATGGATGTTCGACAATGCTTTATTAATGACAGTTTCTTGCTGACTGTACTCCCTTAAAATATCATGTGATTTTTGAAATAAAACATAAACAAATATGAAATAAACCAAGGAGGCAAAAACTACCAGAAAGCCAACTGCGACAGTAATTTTTGATTTTTTTGGCAATGATGTTTTCACAGACCGATAAAACCTCTTAAAGAGTGCAATTTAGGCTTTCTTAATTCAGACAGCATAAAAAACTGAATCTAATCCTTAAAATTGACAGTTAATGAACTAAATATATCCCATTTATCCTAACCACTAGGGTTCGTAACTATTACCTCATCCAGTAACCCTGTAAAAACGATAAAAAGCCCCCGAATCAAGAGAATATTACATTAACACTGGTATTTTAAGGAGGCAATAACTATCAATTATAGCTGGTTATAATTGTTTTAAGGCTCTTTTTAGTTCTATGAACCGGCCAAGTTGTGATAGTGGATATAACCTAAGCTGTAAAGGTATGGCACCGAAGATAAATATTCCACCTCGTCATACTCACGAACGTGCACGAATGTCCTTAATGACAGATATAACTTGTCCTCCTTGGCTAAACCAAATAGATATAAAACCGGTTTCAGCTGGTCATACATGGCGTTACACTAAATGGATGTCTGTAATGTCGAAATTTAACAAGCCGGATTAAAGAGCACCTCCCTATTATGAAAGGCACTTTTCAAAACGTAACAAGTCATTTTGCTGAGGGTCACCAGAGTTTTAAGACGACCTGACAAGTCACACCGGAAATTATAGAAGCCCAAGGGATCAGAGTCTTTCAAAAACAGCTAGACTATTGACCCAGGTTAGTAAGACTATGTATCTCAATAATTTATTGTTCACCTGGCAGGTTACAAAAATGGCTGACCCTCATATCATAGAAAAACTCGATGCTTTGGATAAGGCTCAGGTGGTGTTATATCGACTGGGAATTATGTTATCGGGCATTGCATTAACCCTACCTGCATTAGCATTTTTTTGGCAAGCAGCCACGTACTTGTTTCAACCTGCACTCATCATAGGAAGCATACTCATTGCAGCTTCATTACACATATACAGCAAGTTAATTCGGTTAATCCTGTCACATTCAACCTGGGTTGCTTTGATTATTTTCTCAATGAATCAGATATTTGAACTTCAGATAGATCAGGGCTGGATTAATGGCTTTCTTTTAATCACCTTATCAGGCATCGCATTTAAAGAGAGCTTTTGCTTTAAGATTCCTGGTCTAAAACTGACACCTGCGATCCTATTCATTGCAACCATAGCGCAACTCAATAGTTTACAGTCAATTTTTATTGGTGCCTGTCTGATAGCGGCCCTGCTCACATTATTTATGTCAATAGCAAAATGGCGCATGCCGTTACACTTCGATATTGGTGACAAAACCAAGTATCAGATTTAAAGCCCAGAAAATTGGGCCCGTATTTTAGCTAGTTTTAAAAACTTTCAATCAGTTTTTATTAAAACAACAACTGAGCCTAATCTTTGCTCACTTTCTACATAGTGATGGGCCTCAGCTATCTCTTCCATAGAAAAGACTCTATCCACAACAGCACTGATACTGCCGTTTTCAAGTAAGTTTTTTAAGTGTTGTAATTCCACCAGTTTCTCACCTGCAAAAGAAAACCAAACTTTTTTATCGGTGAATAAAGGCGTAAATATGGAACGAATCATGTCGCTGAATCTTGGATTTGCCAATAACCAACGTCCACCGGAACTAAGTGATGCCACCCGGCCGGAATAACTCTTTTGGGCAACCATATCGAAGATAACATCGTATTTTTGAGACGCTAGCGTAAAATCACTTTGGGTATAATCAATAAAATGGTCCACTCCAATACGCCGCAGCATGGTTTCTTTGTGTGGCGCGTCAACTGCAGTAATAATAGCTCCAAATGTCTTGGCGATCTGAATACCAAAGACTCCTATACTTCCACCCGCACCGACAATCAAAACCTGCTCCCCTGATTGAATGTTGGCCCTGTTGAGAAAATGAAGCGCATTTAGCCCCCCCAAGGGCACTGCTGCTGCGTCTTCAAATGATAAGTTTTCCGGTTTACTGACCAGGGTATAATGCTCAGGAACGATTAAATACTCCCCATAGGCTCCGAGTTTAAATTGCGTACAACCAAATATTTGATCACCTACTGAAAAGGAAGAAACATTATCACCTGTCTTAACAATTTCACCCGAAAAATATCCACCTAATACATTTTTTTTTGGTTTGAATACTCCTAACATGAGTCGTAATGGCAGCCAGAACCAGCTAACCGAGAAGTTAAAACTGCGCATCTCACAATCCGACTTGGTAACCTCTGCAGCATGAACTCTTACTAATAACTCATCTTCTTTAGGCACAGGAGATCGCCATTGTTCAATCTGCAAAACTTCTGGTGCTCCATAGTTGTGATATGCGATGACTTTCATTTATTTCTGTACCCCTTTATATAGCTTTTTGATACAAGCATAGAGCAATTATACCAACAAAGATTCATCACTTTTCTTGAGACAATGTCAGACATGTGATTTCAGTTAACTGAGACAACACTGTTTAATTTAACGGATATTTAAGACGTTGCTAACACACCAAGAACGGCTCAAGAAAGATTTGATCCAGACGCCTACTTGCTACGACGGTCAGCTCCGTGGAATGATGGTATGAGATCCGGTCTCATGTTTGTTGCATTTGCACGATCCTTTGAGGCTTTTGAAGCCCAGATGAATCGAATGATGGGCAAGGATGACCAGATTATTGATGCTCTATTCACATTTTCCAAACCAATAAGTAGCAGTTACTATTGGTGCCCTTCTGTCCACAATGGACAATTGTATTTTTCAACTGAATCTTAAAATGATAATCCCTTCAATTTCATACTTGAGGGGTCTACTACGTCCCATGCCAAGGGTTGAGCAAATAAAAAGCACACTATCAATTTTTCATGACGTGTGCCTGTTCCCTGTCTCACCAAAAACTGGGAAATCGACCGCTTAAGCAGACTCATGCCGGTAGGCTTTAGCCAGTGATGAAAGGTTACATATGCCACAAAGCATGATGCTTCTTTGTAGGTGTGTATTTTTTTAACCTTTTCATCAACTTAGTCAAATATCAATGAGTGACATCCTCTCCCCATATATTTTTAAGACGTTTATCCCGGCCACAGTTCCATCGATAGGCATTATATCTAATCGAATGATTTTTATAGTAATCCTGATGATAGGCCTCGTTTCCAGCTATGGGGTAAAATGTTGACCTTGGTAAAATTGGCGTGACGACGGTTTGGTCCGGGAAGCGATCTATAACCTGTTGTTTTGACTGTTCCGCTATTTCCCTTTCCATATCGTTGTCTACGAATATGGCACTTAGGTAGCTTTCTCCCTTATCGCAGAATTGTCCTCTGGAATCGAAAGGGTCAATATTAACCCAAAAATGATCCAATATTTGCTGATAACTAACGATGGATGGATCATAGTTTATTTCTACTGCTTCATAATGTCCTTTGTGATTCCCGTTGTAAGTCGGGTTTGTAATGCTACCTCCGGTAAAACCAGAAACAACTTCACCGACACCTTCCAGCTTTTCAAAGTCTGCTTCCATACACCAAAAACATCCACCGGCTAATATGGCCTTATCGCCAGCAGCAAATGATGTAACAGACATCAATAGGATTAAAAATAACGACTTACTCATTTCAAAACACTCCTGATTATAAGAAAGCTGATAATGAATCGATTTAAAATCAGCGATAATAACTTCGACCCGACAATATCTACTTAGTTCCAATAAATGATTAAAAAGACCACTGCACTCAGTCATCAGGTTGCCTTTTATGACAGCTATAGGAATAAATGTGCTTCATGGTGCAGTTTTTGTGCGAGATATAACCAGCATGATCAGAATGAATCTGTGGTTATTTTTCGGTTGGTTTTAATTCCATTCGACCAGTGGAGCCATTTACTGCTTTCAAAGCAAAATCAAATTGGTCTATTTTCAAACAATGCTCAAAATCAGATGAAGGGTTCCAGGGTTTTTCAGGATCGAAGAAACGCTGTGAATAAGGAGAGGCTTTTAACCGAGGGTAGATACCCTCGACATCATACGGTTGATCTAACAGCAGGCTTTCCAGGTAATCCGCACAAATACTGTCTTCATCAGAGTCTTCTGTGGCCTCCAGTCCCATTCTAACCAATGTTACTCTTTCTGGCTTCTGAGATTTTATATAGCGGGCAGTCGCCCTGGCATTGACTAAGGCACCCGTTAGTATTTGATCTGCAGCTAATGCCCTGGTTAAACCCTGCGTGCCTGAATGGGTTGTGTGGATCAGCGTTTTACCCCTGACGTCAGTGCTCAACAGTTCGGTTGGAGAATTACCAAGATGAAAACCCGGTAGTTTTTTTCCATGTCGTTCACCAATGAGAATCGCTTGTTTATCTACCAATGCAATTTGTCTGGCCTCATCAATGCCTGCAACCGGAAAAATCCTGGCAGCACCCTGATCAAAAGCATAACAAGCCACTGTAAATGCACGAAATACATCGATGATAACTGCGATACCTGTTGCCTTCTGAGCGCCTTCAACAAAACTAACTTTACTGACCTTCATAATTGCCCTGTAAATAACAGATTAATGAATAGGTAATCACACACCCAAGGAGTAGCTTCACAATGAACATATATATGTCACCTAAGAATGGGACAAACTCTGCCTTCAAATACAAGGTGAGCATTCAAACACCTGTATAACGTCATGCAATCTAACTTGCAACATTATTTGTATTTCATCGAATTCGCCATTATCAGAGACTAAATAAAACCTATCCATCATCCCTTGATAATCACATATCAACCAATTTCAGCCTAGCCTTACTTCAATTTATTTTTATAATATTAAACAAGAAGCGTACTTTGAAATACTATTCAAGGCTGTGAGTATTTTCATTCCCTTAAAATTGGCTAACTGATACCATCTCAATCACACTTATTTGGATGTTGCTGCAGTTTGGGCAATCTGGACAACATATTGATAATGTCAGTTATGAAGCACGTTTTATTTAGCATTGTGACCACGTTTATTTTAGGTATATCCACGACTCATGCATCCATCATTAATTTAGATGTAGATTCAGATAGTATCAATATTAACGCCCAAATAGACTACTTACTGTCTTCCAGTGAAAACCTGGACATTGTAGCCATTCATAACTTTTTTAATGATCGGTTCACCTCCAATCATCGTCAACTAGTAGTGGCTGATTTATCCGAAGAAGACCTTTGGTTGAGGGTGCATATTAATAATCCTTCCAAAAACGAGCTTGATCGCATATTAATGTTCGACACACAGTCTGCGGTACTTCTAAAACAATTCATCAAAGTCAATAACAACCTCTTTACCATATTGGAAACTGGTAGAAATATACCCTTTACAGAAAGGCCACTCAGTAGTTCAACTCTGGCATTCCAGATACAAATTCCACCTGGCCAATCACAGCACTACTTTAAAGTCAGTGCTGACCAATCTATATTAATGGATTTACGCTTATTGAAAGAACCACATTTTTACCAAATGAAATTTAAGCAGGACACGCTTTATGGTGCTTTGCTAATGTTTTTAATTTTAATCGCCTCATCAGCAATATTTCAATCATTTAGAAAACGTCGCTTAATTTATCTTAGTATTGCTGCATTCGCACTTACTAAATTAGTATCCATAATCGGGTCTTTCGGGTTTTATTCGCCCTGGATAGATATAAGTTTTATTGACGTACTCATCCATAATTCCATGAATATGTTATCTAATGGGGCCTTCATTTTACTAGTTACCCACTTAATGCAGTCTCTCTCGGAAAAAATCAATCAGGTACTTTGGTATATCGCAACCCTGTCGGTATTTGTCGCGTTATATTCGTTTTCTGCTGAAACTACCCAGCTCACAATGTATTTTACCGGTTTTACCCTTATCATTCACAGCGCTCTGGCAGGCATCATCATAATGGGCCATGGAAAATATACTCAGCTTACTTATATAGCTGCATACCTGATGGTTTTGCAAGCATGCCTCACCACGTTGACTTTGATTGGTAAAATTGACCTACTTTATCCAATTACCGTATTACAACCCTTATCTTTTGTAGTGATAACATATCTATTGTTTTTTGATCAGTATTTCAAAACAGATTCATATAGTTCTGCTTCGCTGGTTGATAGTAGTGACATTGAATTTACCCAGCAGGTTCCGGATTTTTTGAAGGCATTTTGCAATGATCTATCAATTCCAATCAGTAGTATTTTCGAATTCACAGAGGCTCTGAACGACACAAATTTATCGATAAAACAGCGGGAAATGTTAAATACTATTAACGATTCCACCATTGAATTACTCCGTAACTCTGAAAAAATGTATGCCTTCCACCGAATTCTGGTTTCGGCTGACGTATCGATGAACTCTGTCCAACTGCATAGCCTGATACACAAGCAAATATCCAGCTTTACATTGCAAGCCAGTAATAAAGAAGTGGAGTTAATATGTGACATTCAGCACCAGGTACCTAAAAAAGTGCTCATTGATGCACAGGGAGTTAAGTTTATTCTCTCTGCGTTGTTAAGGCACTCTCTACTGAATACTCCATCCGGAGAGATCATATGCAAAGTGACACCAGACGAAGACAATAAAATACGCATTCGTGTTACTGATACCGGCCAGGGAATCCGCTCAGAGGAACTCAGAAAAGCATTTTTATTTACCCATAGCAGCAGTGAGTTAACCCATAAAACATTGTCTATATGCTCTATGCTTGCCAAACAAATGGGAGGTGAAATGGGTGCCAGTAGTGAGCTTGGTAAGGGGTCAACATACTGGTTAACAATTCCAATCATCACTGAGATTGAAAATAACAAATTTTTATCAGATGCAAAGAAATTGTTAAGAACCACAAAAATACTCATCATAGACGACAACAATACCAGTAGAAATGTGATTCAACAGTATGCGGCAGACGTTGGTATTCAGGTTGATAGTTGTCGAAATGCTCATGAGGCACTAGTTCTTATGCAGACAAAAAATCATTTAGATCAAGCATTTGATTTCCTGTTTATCGACCAGAATATGCCCACTATTAATGGTATACAATTGGCTAATCGCTTGAAAAACAACCCTCGTTTAAGCAATTATATTAACGTTGTATTACTAACCGACCAGGACACCAGTGAATCTGATTCACTACTCAATGATAACGGTATCGATTATATCTTAAACAAACCTGTTTCTTCTGATGAAATGTACCAGCTGCTATTAAAATCGCTGCCTCAGTTTAGAGACGACATAATTATTGAGAATTAAATGAATTCCAAAAGACCTGCACTATCAGACTTACTAATTGGCCATTTTGATCGCGCCTTAAAAACATTGGTACCCCACTCAAATCAAGCCAGCGTACCTAGCCCGGCAGAAGATGAGGTAGAAAGTTCACTCTCTGAAGCTCAAATAAATTTGATCGCTGGATTAATGAGGGTCAATCATACGGGTGAAGTATGCGCTCAAGGCTTGTATCAGGGACAAGCACTAACCGCCAGACGGAATGATTTATATCAATCTATGGAGAAAGCTGCCGATGAAGAAATTGATCATTTGGTCTGGTGTGAAAAGCGATTGAGCGAACTCAATGCCCAGACAAGCTTATTGAATCCTGCCTGGTATCTGTTTTCTTATAGCATGGGGGCAATAGCCGGAGCCTTTGGTGACAAACACAGTCTGGGATTTGTTGCAGCCACTGAGCAACAAGTTTGCCAGCATCTTGAAGATCATCTGCAACAAATTGGAGATATAGATCCGAAATCTAAAGCGATCATCACTCAAATGCTTGCAGATGAGGCTCGTCATGCCGAATTTGCTTTGTCATCTGGTGGCAATCCCTTTTCTGATAACGCAAAAATAATCATGTCACAAATTGCCAAGATAATGACTAAATCCAGTTTCCACCTCTAACTTGAGAACTAATCTATGTGTTTGATTTCTTTAGCCTGGCAGCAGCATGAAGACTATCCATTAGTGATGGCGGCCAATCGGGATGAATTTTTGGCCAGGGCAAGCCAGGAGATGCATTTTTGGAATTCACAACCACATATTCTGGCCGGTAGAGACCTGGTAGCAGGAGGCACCTGGATGGGATTCAGCAAGCATGGAAGGTTTGCGGCACTGACTAACATTCGCCATCCTGATTACTTTAAAGCCGGGCAACTAAGTCGTGGCGAGCTCATACCGGATTACCTCAATGCAAAATTATCCACACAACAATGGTCTCAATGGTTAAAAGACAACCATACTTCTTACCATGGATTTAATCTTATTTTTGGTGATGCTGAGGGCATATATTATTTTGGATCTAACCAACCTGATGTGGTTTCACTAGAGCCCGGTATTTATGGTCTATGTAACGCCGACTTAAATACTCCATGGCCAAAAGTACAAAAGGCTCAAGAACAAATGAGCTCTTGGATAAAGTCACCTGATTTGCAGTCATTGTCTTTACTACATTCTACTTCTGAGGTAGCCGACGACACACTTCTACCAAGCACTGGTATTCCGATCGACCTGGAACGCAGTCTGTCCGCCCAGAAAATAGCTTTACCCGAATATGGAACCAGAACACAGTCCGGTATAATTGTTGATCGACAAGGCACTCTTCAGGTCACTGAAATTAGTATCGACAAGGGTAATAGCAAACAATCTTTTACCATTGAAGGTTTCTGGAAACACGCTGAAAACGATGCCAATGGGTCGGTATAGACTGCCTGGCCGAAGTCGTTTGTGACAGATCAATGTCTACCTGGATGACGCCTGGATCCTGTTCCATCTCTTTTAATTTGGTTCCCCAGGGGTCAACAACCATAGAGTGCCCCCAGGTTTTTTGACCATTAAAATGTTCTCCACCCTGATTAGCCGCCGCAATGAATATTCCATTTTCAATGGCCCGGCAACGTATCAGACTTTCCCAATGAGCAGCTCCGGTTACCTGAGTAAAAGCAGACGGTAATAAAACAATATCAACGCCTCGTCGCCTGAGCTGTAAAAACATCTCGGGGAATCTAAGGTCATAACAAACTGCCATAGCTAGTCGACCAAAGGGTGTATCAATGATTGTCAGAGACCTTCCAGGGTCGTACTCTTGCGATTCCAGGTACTGTTTTTGCTGATCATTCACTAACGCATCAAATAAATGTATTTTGTTATAACGTGAAATAACCTGGCCCTGATGATCAATTAAAAGGGTTGCTGCATTTGGTTTGTCAGTGATATCACCAGACAAAGACTGACCCACCTTCTGCAAAGGAATAGTGCCGCTACAAATCCATACGCGATACTGGACAGCGAGTTTTTTTAATAAAGGTATAATGATTGCTGTACCAGGGTTCGCTTCATCTTTTGCCAGTTGTTTATATTGTGATAAACCTAAAGCCGCAAAATTTTCAGGTAGCACAATTAGCTGCACTCCAGATTGGGAAAGCTGAGTAACATAGGACTCAACGAGGTCCAGGTTCTCTTGAATGTTATTACTACTCGTCATCTGTACGAGACCTAGTTTCATAATTATTGCCTCCAGGCTTACTGGGATTTAGGCTGCTTCAAACTATTGTCAAAAGCTTTTATTAGACGATATCTAGGCTTTTTAGAAGAACCTTTAATTTCATATTTAGCAGACGATATTTTTTCAAGTTCATTATTCATAAGACGCTCAGTCACAAAAACAGCAACAGCAACCTGAGGAGATAAGCCTGCAATAAGAGCTGCAAAGGGTAACGCACTACTGAGTGGAATGGTAAATACCATCTCAAAGTCCATATCGTCTTTAATGAGATCATAGGAGCCGCCCAACTTTAACTTGGTCGATGTTCCATCAACAACTATGGGTTTAGCTAATACCAGAGAACCCTCATCAAATCGAATATTTCCGGTGATCGAGTCAAATCCAATACCTTCTTGTACAACATCGCGAAAATCAAAGGCCAGTCGCCTCATGATCAATGAAAAATTAAAGATACTCAGCAATTTTAAACTATCGTAATCCTCATCAACATTTAGAATAGCGCCGTTTCTGAAATCCAATCCCAGATCTCCCCTGATTCGTTTTAACTCAAAACCAAGTGGAGAACCATTCCAGTCTAAATTGGCGTCTATTTTTCCTTTGCTTGTCATAACATCACGGGTCAAATTCCATTTAACTAAAACATCACCCATATTCCCCATAGTAGCTTGTGACCTTAGTTTTGTTTTCTGAATACCCTGATCTACAATCCAGTCCATATTAGCTGTAACACTAACACCGGTAATCAAACCTTCTATATCTGAGATACGTACACCATTTGACAAAGGATTAAGCTGTAACTTCCAACCACCCATATCTTTTTCATTACGTACAAACCGCTTTACCTGAATAATGGCAGAAGGGATCTCGGTAGGATCATAATCTGCTAACAAATCAACAAAAATGTCTTCCTCCCCTTCTGGTATTTCGTCGGTTTCAACCTTGGCAAAGTCAACATCCACTATCATAGGAGCATCATCTTCATGACCCCATCCAAATGTTCCCTGTACTTCGTCAGCTTGATAACTTGCGATCCAGCCTTCTTCAGTTCTGGCACCCAATACGGTTGCGTTATTCCAGGGCTCATCAAAAAATAGAATCTGGTCTGATTTGAGGGTAATTTCCCGAATCAATTCGTCAAAGCTTGGATTACCGGTAACCTCGGCAGGAACATATTCTTCATAGAGGACTATGGTTTCTTCAAGTGTTTCCTGCCAGGTATCACCATTAAACTGATCAATGACCAGATTAAAATAAACACCACTTTCATCCGGCAGCTCAGCGTTTAGCCCGGTTTCTATCTGTCCCTTTTGTACCACAGAATCTTTAAGCAGCAAGGCTGCCGAAAACTTCTTGTTCAACTCCAGATTAATCCAGGTTTGATCCAGGTCGTCAAAGGTCACCTTCATATCCAAGGGCCAGGCATCATACTGTTTCTTGTTCAATGGATAATCAAAAGGAAGGGCTACTCCAATAAGGTTTGTGTTGATATCCATATCGACATAATCAGAGTACATATTTAGCTTTGCGGTATAGGCGGTTGTCCCTGGAATGTTCTGCAACATGGCATCATCAAACCATACTCCCAGATCAGGAATATCTATTGCTCCCTTTGCGACTAATTCTAAAACGTCTTGCTCTAATCCCAGTGTCTTAATGTCAAAATCAACATTGTGTCTAAACAGTGTACCCCTGAGGTTTCGACCAAAAATACCTTTTTGATCAGACCAATTTAGCCTTCCTTGAATATTATTTACCGCTAGTTCAAATTCTGGCATAACCAGGTCTGTATCCTGAAGATCAAAGCTGGCGTGACCGGAAATCGGCTTATTACTTAGAGGTACAGCCAGTTGCATTTCACCTTGCACAGTACCTTTTGGAATGACCCACTGGTCCAGATTACTATCAACAAACTCACGTAATGGTGTACCTGTCATTAGATTTAATGTGTCTTGTGCATTGCCATCGGCCTTAAATTGAAGATAAACAGGAGCTTCTGCTTCTAATGGCAGGGAAACATGGCCACTGTTAATTTCCAGCCCTCTGAATTTCGCAAAAGGAATGTCAACATTGAGTGAATCACTGTCCAGAGATAGGCTTCCCTGAATTTCTGTAACATCTGGCCAGTCCGGAAGAAAACTCATAGAGCCTTCATTGATATCCAGGTCCAGTAACATGGTCATGGCTATGTCTGGTTTTGGAATAGTTGGAATAGATACCGACAATTTGGCATTGGTAAACTCTGCAAACCCAACATTATCAAGAACCCATTGTCTCGACTGCCGATCAATCGTCAGAGGCAGGAAATCAGCCAGTCGCTCTTCTGAAGCACGATCAAAAGATAGCTGAAAATCCATTCTGGGTTCTCTTATATCCCAGTCAGGTTTGGGAGAGGCTAACACATGTAATGACATATTCAGGTTGTCGACACCTGCTATATCGGTCGTTATCTGATTACCAGAAAGGGATAAACCCAGCTCTGTTGACCAATGCCACTCTAAACTGCCCTGTGTATTAGGCATAACTAAGGGCTGTTCAAATACGTCAGGAATGTCTAACTTGGCATCTGAAGGCAATAAACTGACAAAGCCTTCAGCAGCATTCATATCAATATAACCCTTCAAACCCGTTAACCCGGGAATACCTTGCCAGGAAGAAATTTGAACATCGTCAAAACGCCCCTGAACTAAAACTTGTTCGGCGGGTGGTTCGTTTTTCTGCCATACCAAACGTGAATTTAAAAAAAGTCCAGAAGGTGCTAAAGATTTTAGTGCCGGGTTATCTGTCACAACAACCGCTAATTGGGAAATCAAACCTGCATCTAATCGATCACTGAGTACTTCCAGCTGATCATTTCCCCAATAAATTTGATGAACACTATTCTTCCATCGTTCACCCTGAAATTTAAAACCCAAATCATTTAGCCAAGCATGGTAACCATTGTCTTTAATATCCATTGAAAATTCAGTTTGTATATCGGTTAGCTCTATGGTCCTGGAATCACGAGTCAGTTCAAACTCAGGGATATCTAACCGACTACGAATTTGTGTGATGTTACTTTGCTCAATGCTCATCCATAATTCAAGTTCAGAGCTGAATTTTGAAATTTGTACTGGCACAGGTAGATATGATATCCACTGACTCCAATCAAATTGCGATTGGGCCAGATATATACGGCCATTGTACACCTTGTCCCAGTCGTCAAGTTCTGCAACCAGGTTTAAATCAGAGTGTACATCATTGTCTAAAACCCAGCCTTGCAAACTAATTTTTTTAGTATCAGCCTGACTGGTAAGTTGCGCATACTCAACATGAATACCCAAATTGGCGACATCATTAAATTTCAAAACGATGGAAAAGTTCTCAATATCAATATTGTCTTGAGCCAATAATGGGTCCAATAAATTAAAGACTTTTTTTACTTCTCTTGCGGATTCAGGCTGGTCCGTTTTCAGGTTAGGTTTTACCATGAAACTTGAAAAATCCCATTCATCCCTACCCGGCTTTTGTGCTAATGTAATTTTTACATCTGAAATGGTGATACTTGAAGCAACGATTTCTCCATTGATTATGGATTGGGATACGGAGGGGTGAATGTCAATATGACCCACTTCAAATGCACCCTCAACCTCTACACCCTTGATGATCAATTTCGGGCTGAATCCTTGCCATTGCCCCTGAAGCTCATTGATTTTTATTTCGATATTGAGTTGTGCAGACAAAAATTGCTCTAATTCAGCAGTATATCTGTCAACATAGGTAACCAGAATGCGTCCAATGGTGACATAAAAAGCCATGAGAATTACAAGCATCGCAATCAACCGGACGATTTTGTCCGTTACACTTGCCTGTATATTTTTTGATCTCACAACTATTTATCCAGATTTAAAAATTCAATGATATAGATTTCAATTTTTCTAAAAACCCTGTTTACGCACTACTGAAGTATGACATCGTACTGCTCTTGAGTATAAATAGGTTCTACACGAAATTGCACTGACTTACCCATAAAATCTTCCAGATCTGCAACCGCTGCAGACTCTTCATCGAGCAATCGTTCAATCACTGATTCGGAGGCCAAAACAAGATATTTATTTGAATTGTAGGCTCTCTCTTCACGTAAAATTTCTCTAAATATCTCATAACAAACTGATTGTGCGGTTTTTAATCGTCCTCGACCCTGACAGACATTGCATGGTTCCATCAACATCTGTTCTAAACTTTCCCGGGTTCGTTTACGAGTCATTTCAACGAGTCCAAGATCGGACACACCGGTCAATTTGGACTTTGCATGATCTTTTTCTAATAATTTTTCAAGCATACGATGAACCTGGCGTTGATGCTCAACATCTTCCATATCGATAAAATCGATTATAATAATACCGCCCAGATTTCTGATACGTAGTTGCCTGACCAATGACGTCACAGCTTCCAAATTTGTTTTATAGATCGTTTCTTCAAGATTTCTGTGACCAACAAAAGCACCGGTATTCACGTCTATTGTTGTCATGGCTTCAGTTTGATCAATAATCAGATAGCCGCCAGATTTTAATTCGACTTTTCGAGACAGCGCGCGTTGAATTTCTTCTTCAGTATTATAGAGTTCGAAAATAGGACGTTCACCAGGATAATATTCCAATAAGGGTTCAACCTCTGGCGTATATTTTTGAACGAAATCTAGGGTATTTTGAAAACTTTCTTTTGAATCAATGCGAATACGATCAACTTCAGGTTTGATAAGATCGCGAGTCAATCGAAAGTGAAGTGGCAAGTCTTCATATATTTTTAACGGACCAACTTGTTTATTAATACGTTCTTCAAGTACATTCCATAATCGACTGAGATAATCCATGTCTTTTTGTATTTCTGTCAGCCCAATAGTATCGGCTGCGGTTCTTAAAATGAAACCCCCTTTTTCTATCCCTACGTTACTTTTAGCCTGAGTCACCAGATCCCTTAATCGTTCTCGCTCTTCTTCTGACTCAATGCGCTGAGATACGCCAACATGAACACTTTCTGGCATATAAACCAAATAGCGTGACGGTACGGACAAAGCTGTGGTTAACCGTGCTCCTTTGGTACTAATTGGATCCTTCACTACCTGAACCGCAAGCAATTGGCCTTCCCGAACCAGGTGAGTGATTAGTGGCTCAGATTTGTCGTCATCTGAATCAATTTCAGAGCTAGCCAAAATTAATGTAGATGTTTCAATATCTGATGCATGAATAAACCCGGCTCGTTCCAAGCCAATATCAACAAATGCGGCTTGCATACCCGGAAGCACCCGGACTACCTTACCAATATAGATATTTCCAACTATTCCCTTACCTTCATTTCTTTCTATAAATAATTCCTGTAGAGCACCATTTTCAATGACAGCAACACGGGTCTCCATGGGTGTTATATTAACCAATATCTCAGAATTCATGATTAGAGTCCTTGCTCTATGGTGTTCCAGATACTTATGTCAAACTTCTGAAACATGGGTATCAGAACCTCTACAGGCAAACCCACCACACCAGTATAGGAACCATCTATTTTACTAATAAAGGCGGCACCAAACCCCTGAATAGCATAGCCTCCTGCTTTACCCATGGGTTCATTGGTGTGCCAATAGGATACAGCTTCTTCGCGACTGAATGTTCTCATTGTGACCCAGGTTTGACTGTGGCTGATCTCAATGTCATCACCCTGGCAACAGGCAACTCCTGTCAATACCTGATGAGTGGTGCCTGACAAACTCATTAACATCTCAACGGCATGTTCCAAATTCTCTGGTTTGCCATAAATATGACCCCTCTCGCTAACAACGACCGTGTCGGACGCCAGAATACAATCATCGGGAAACATTTTCTGAACAGACTGTGCCTTCTCTTTACTTAATCGAATGACAAGAGCTTCAGCAGATTCAAAACCCTGTGGAGTTTCATCTACATCAGCAGCCATGGCATCAAATATTACGCCTATCTGTTGAAGTATCTCTTTTCGCCTGGGAGAGGCTGACGCTAAAATTAACATAATTCAGTTTCCAAAAAAGATGTCAAACGAAACCAGGGCCAATGACGAAAAGGATAAACCTAGCTAACTCGAAAAGCACGCTGCAACGTTAGTAATAAGACGGCAACCACGGCCCAAACGACAGCACTTGAAATAGCCGGAGTCAGATAGGAATACCCTGAACTTACAACACCCATTAAACCTGTAATCCAGTGAATAATTGCCAAGTGCAATCCGACGACCAGGAATACAACTATCGATTGGTGGGGTAAGGGGTATAGTTTTAAACGCTGATGAATAACCAACGCAATGTAGGCAACGCTAGACATTGATAACGCCTGTATACCCAATAGATTTCCGTCTAATACATCCAGCAAAAGACCCACGGTCCAGGCAATTGAAATGCCAAACCGGGCCGGCAGATATAGCGCCCAGTAAAAAACGACCAATACTGCCCATTCAGGCCTGACTAACATTAGAAATTCTGGTAATGGCATCGCTGTAAGAATAAATGCTATAAAAAAGGAAATAAAGATAGGCAATACTGCACTGGGGCCTGAATGATAATTACTCATTAACCGACCTCAAATAATCATTAGAATTGATAACCAATAAAACATGTCTGCTTCTATTGAGTTCTGCGAGTGGCTTAACAACTACTCTGGCAAAATGTTCACCCGGATCATGTTCAATACTGATTACAGTAGCAACAGGATAACCCTCAGGGAACTTGTTACCTAAACCAGACGTCACTAATAAATCCCCCAATATAATATCTGCTGTATCAGGTACAAACATCAGCTCCATTTCATGCAGAGATCCATTGCCAACAGCAATAGCCCGAACACCATTACGATTAATCTGTACCGGAACCGCATGATTGGCATCTGCTACCAGCAGTACCCTGCTAGTCATCTTATCAACCTTAACTATTTGTCCCATAAGGCCTTTAGCATCTAATACTGGTTGGCCTACAAACACATCGTCATCTTCACCCTTATTGATTATGACCTGATGCGTGAAGGCATCGCTATCCAACCCGATTAACTGTGCAGCAAGAATATCTTCGTCAACACGCTCAGATGCATTCACTAATTCCCTGAGACGCCTGTTCTCGGCTTGAATAACAGCAAGTTCCTGTGTTTTTCTTTGCAACACTAATAGCTGTATTCTTAAACTTTCATTGTTACGCTGAAGTTGATCTCTGGGAGCTAGAGCAGAGTCACTCCACTCTGACACTCTGGAAGGAATACTGACAATCCAAATTACCGGGGCCATTGCAAACCCTAAATACTGACGTAAATAATTAAATTGAGAGTAGCGAGTATCTCCTGCCATTAAGGCAATAGATATCAAGACCGCAAGTGCCAGCCTGTAACCGTAGACTGGCCCCTGTGAAAAAATAGAACTCATGCTATTGCATCACTCCTTGTCTCTATAGCAACAGCTAAGCGAAGATAAAATCTTCATACTAATCTGCTATGAAATCAATTATCTTATCATCCATCATTTCAAGACCACGACCACCACCACGGGCGACGCAAGTTAATGGATCATCAGCAATCAATACAGGTAGCCCGGTTTCCTCACTTAATAATTTATCGATATCTTTTAACAATGCACCGCCACCCGTTAGAACCATGCCTCTTTCAGCAATATCAGAAGCCAGTTCTGGCGGAGTTTGTTCCAGTGCCCCCTTAACAGCTTGCACAATCGCCGACAGAGATTCCTGCAGTGCTTCAAGGATTTCATTACTGTTCAATGTAAATTGACGAGGAATACCTTCTGCAAGATTTCGACCTCTAACATCGATTTCTCCAACCTCTGGACCCGGGTATGCACAGCCAATTTCCATTTTAATTCGTTCTGCCGTGGCATCACCAATTAGACTGCCATAACTGCGACGAATATAAGAAACAATAGCTTCATCAAAACGGTCGCCACCTACTCGAACAGATTCTGAATAAACGATACCATTCAATGAAATAATGGCGATCTCTGTGGTGCCACCACCGATATCAACAACCATAGAGCCGCGCGCTTCTTCAACAGGAAGACCGGCGCCAATTGCTGCCGCCATAGGCTCTTCAATAAGATACACTTCACGAGCACCAGCACCATAAGCCGATTCTTTAATCGCTTTACGCTCAACCTGTGTTGATTTACAAGGCACACATACCAAGACCCTGGGACTTGGTGGGAACCAGGTATTCTCATGCACCTTGGCAATAAAATGCTGCAACATTTTTTCAGTAACCTGGAAATCTGCAATCACACCATCTTTCATGGGGCGAATTGCAGTGATAGAACCTGGAGTTCTACCCAGCATTCTTTTTGCGTCTGTACCAACAGCTGCTACGGCTCGCTGGTTGCCCTGAACACGTACTGCTACAACTGAAGGCTCGTTAAGAACAATATCCTTATCTCTAACATAAATAAGTGTGTTTGCCGTACCCAGATCGATTGACAAATCTGAGGAAAACATTCCTCTAATTTTTTTAAACATTAATGAATTACCAATTTAGTTGATGCATAGTTTAAGAACCTGTGACCCTGACTGCTAACAATCACTGGCAACTTTTGTTAAAAGCGTTGATGAATAAGCAATTCCCAGATTTATTACCCGCATTAAAGCTAATACTCAGGGTTATATACAAGCATTATATCAAATGTTTTAACGAACCATTAGTAACAAATTCACAGATTCGACAAAAATTCGCGAAAAATGTATCTATGGTGATTAATTTCAGCATACCAGAAACCTGTAAACTTAGCGCTTTCCTGATATAATTATCATCTTAAATACATAGCTGTTTACATTCTGGTTATTTATACTTGAGTTCATAATTTTTCCAGGCAGAGCTTTGGCCCTGCCTATTTTATTTTCATCATCCCATGGGAGAGTAACACCATGAGCCTAGAACGCTCAGAAGTGGAGAGTATTGCTCAGTTAGCACGATTAAAGATTGAATCTGCTGACACTGAGTCCTATGCCAAGTCACTCAATAATATTTTGGAACTAGTGGACCAAATGCAAGCGGTTGATACTGAGGGTGTAGAACCTTTAGCCAATCCACTGGATGCAACCCAAAGACTCAGAGCAGATAAGGTTTCGGAAGAAGATCAACGAGAACACTTCCAAAAATCCGCGCCACTAGCAGAAGCCGGGTTATACCTGGTGCCTAAAGTTATTGAATGATACAGATTTAAAAGGATCAACAAACATGATCAATAAGACTCTAGCCGAGTTATCTGCCGGCCTGGAATCAGGAGAATTTTCGAGCGTAGAAATCACGAAAGCCTACCTTGATAATATCGCTGCAGAAGACAATAAATATAATTCTTATATTACAGTAACTGATGAGCTGGCACTAAAGCAGGCTCAAGCTGCAGATGATAGACGCGCTAAAGGTGATGCTGACAAGTTAACGGGTGTACCCATTGCCCATAAAGATATCTTTTGTACACAAGATGTTCGCACTAGTTGTGGTTCAAAAATGCTGGATAACTTTATTGCACCTTACGATTCAACAGTCGCAACAAAGTTCAATGAAGCTGGCACTGTAACTCTGGGAAAAACAAATCTTGATGAGTTCGCCATGGGATCCTCTACTGAGTCCAGCTTTTACGGGCCAACAAGAAATCCCTGGGATTTAAACCGCGTACCAGGGGGATCCTCTGGTGGAAGTGCAGCAGCGGTTGCTGCCAACCTGGCACCTGCTGCTACGGGTACTGATACAGGTGGCTCAATTCGTCAACCGGCAGCTTTTTGTGGCATTACCGGCATAAAGCCAACTTACGGACGTGTTTCCCGCTGGGGAATGATTGCCTATGGTTCTTCTTTAGACCAGGGTGGTCCAATGACACAGACTGCAGAAGATGCGGCTCTAATGTTAAATGTCATGTCGGGATTCGATCCTAAAGATTCAACATCTGTAGAACGGCCGGTTCCAGACTTCACGGCAAAATTAAATGAACCTCTGAAAGGTTTGAGAATTGGATTACCTAAAGAGTTTTTTGGTGCCGGCCTTAACCCGGCAATTGCTGATTCAGTCATGGCTGCAGTCAAGCAATTTGAAGCTATGGGAGCCGTCATTAAGGAAATTAGCCTGCCAAGAACCGAACTGTCTATTCCGGCCTACTACATCATTGCACCCGCAGAGGCTTCAACCAACCTCAGTCGTTATGATGGTGTAAGATACGGTTATCGCTGCGAAGACCCTGTTGACCTATTCGACATGTATACAAGAACAAGAGCTGAAGGCTTTGGTGAAGAAGTAAAGCGCAGAATTATGATTGGTACCTACTCGCTCAGCACCGGTTACTACGATGCCTATTACCGTAAGGCACAACAACTTAGACGCCTGATTAAAGACGACTATGTAAAAGCGCTTTCAGAAGTTGATGTCATCATGGGTCCAACAACCCCATCTCCTGCATGGAAAGTTGGTGCCATGGATAATGACCCTGTTTCAATGTATCTGGAAGATATCTACACGCTTTCTGTAAATTTAGCGGGTCTACCCGGTATGAGTATCCCTTGCGGAAATGTTGAGGGCATGCCAATCGGCTTGCAAGTCATAGGTAATTACTTTGACGAGTCCTTGTTACTAAATATTGGCCACCAGTTCCAGACAGAAACTGACTGGCACACCAAGAAAGCGCAATAGGAGAATCAAGATGGAATGGGAAGTAGTCATTGGTCTTGAAGTTCACGTGCAACTTGCGACCAATACAAAAATATTTTCAGGTGCATCCACTAAATATGGTGCAGCACCCAATACTCAGGCCTGTGCTATTGACTTGGCAATGCCTGGAGTTTTACCGGTTTTTAACGAAGATGCTTTAAAAAAAGGTGTAGCCTTTGGGTTGGCAATTGATGCCGAGATCGGCAAGAAATCCGTTTTTGATCGTAAAAACTATTTTTATCCCGATTCACCAAAAGGGTATCAAATTACCCAAATGGACTTCCCCATTGTGGGAGTGGGTCATGTTGATATCATGCTGGAAGATGGTAAGACCAAACGCATTAATGTAACTCGAGCGCACCTGGAAGAAGATGCCGGAAAATCGTTACATGAAGAGTTTGAAGGCATGACGGGAATCGATTTAAATCGGGCTGGCACACCACTACTTGAAATTGTTTCCGAGCCTGAAATAAGCAGTGCAAAAGAAGCGGTAGCCTACCTCAAAAAAATCCACAGCATTATTACCTACATAGAAATATCTGACGGTAATATGGCTGAGGGTTCTATGCGCTGTGACGCCAACGTTTCAGTTCGTCCAAAGGGTCAGACAGAGCTAGGCACACGAGCCGAAGTGAAAAATGTTAACTCGTTCAGGTTCGTAGAAAAAGCTATTAATTTCGAAATAGAGCGCCAAATTGAGCTTATTGAAGATGGTGGAACCGTCGTTCAGGAAACTCGTCTGTATGATGCGGTTAAAGATGAAACCAGAAGCATGAGATCAAAAGAAGTCGCTAATGATTATCGCTACTTCCCAGAACCTGACCTGCTGCCGGTTGAAATCGACCACGAATACATCGAAAAGATTGCTGAATCAATGCCGGAGCTGCCTGATGCTAAAACAGCACGTTTCATTGAACAATATAGCCTGAGTGAGTATGACGCCAGCGTATTGGCTTCATCAAAGTCACTTGCTGCCTATTTCGAACAGGTTGCTGACATCTCAAATGATGCCAAATTGTCTACTAATTGGGTTATGGGTGACCTATCGGCCCTAATCAATAAAAACAATATGGATGTGACAGAAGCTCCTATTTCGGCTAATGATCTGGCAACCTTGATTCTTAGAATTAAGGACAACACCATATCTGGTCGCATGGCAAAAACAGTGTTTGAAGCCATGTGGGAGAAAGAAGGCTCACCCGACGAAATTATTGATGCCAAAGGTTTAAAGCAAGTCACCGATTCAAGTGCAATTGAGAAAATCATTGATGAGGTACTGGCTGCAAATCCCGAACAACTTGCTGACTACCGTTCAGGTAAAGACAAATTATTTGGCTTCTTTGTCGGGCAAGCAATGAAACTGTCGAAAGGACAAGCTAGTCCGGGACAGGTCAATGAAATATTAAAGAGAAAGCTATAAAATCTTTCTGGTCTGGAAGATAAGTAGCCTCTAACTACTGGCTGTGTAAAAACCTAATGAGTAGCGACTCATCAATTTTAACGATGAGTTGCTAAATGGAATCGTTTTTACACAGCCTGACACACATGCAATCAGTCGTTAGCATTCATAAACTGCTTAACATCCAGAGCGTATTGCTCACTGTCAGAATATTTATGGTCACTACCAAGGATAATTTTTAGGTTAGGTATGGCTATATTTTTAACATCCTCAATAGAAACGACAAAGTCATCTATTTGATGTATCACAAGCATATTACCATTTAATTCATTAAATATATTATTATTGCAGCCTATTTTTTTCGCTAGGTGTACGGGTATTCCAAATAAAATCGCTTTCCTGAAACTAATTCGCTTTTGTTTCACTGCTTCTAGAAAAATTAAAGTACCTAGTGATTTTGCAATAACTATATCTGTGTGAATAATATCCAGCGCATTGACTTCATCCTGTAATTTTGGAGAGGATGACGAATCCCAAAAGAGATATTCAATTGTCGATAGGTTGTCAGTATCTATATTAATGTCAGGCGCAATTGAGGCAATAAGGTGGACTGTTGTCTTATCATACCCTGGAAAGAATACTGATTTCACTTGTGTTTCATCCGACTCATTATCCTTCTTTTCGTTTTGCAGATTATTTATATTCATCCTACATATCCATGTGCTTTGGGACTAAGTCAACAAAAGAGCAAAATACTCTGTTTTTGATCACATTATATTCAGCATGGACTGACCACAATAATCCCAATTACATAGAGCCGAGATGATCCCGACTCCATTCTCGACAGACTTCGTAAAAAGAATCCCTGTTTATTTGTTCTATTCACTATGAGCGATAGTACAGACAGTTTCAATACTGCAGCACTGTCAAAACCAACATGCTAATTTAGATCTATACCGAATTTTTCAAACTAGTTCGGGTCTGGATCTGTTGATTCCTATCTGTGGTCGTTAGAAGAGAAATAATTTTAGAAAATTTTAAGCAAGTTCTTTTGCATTACATCCTGCTACTCTGTATCTAACTAGTATCGCCCGCTAAAACAGCCTCTTACGAGACAGTGAGATAAGGCTCGTTTTGCCGGTGATGAATTTACAGTTATCATTCGAGCCTTAAGCACAAATTGACCTGTTACAGATGGCAAATGTGGCCATGTACACAGCAAAACGAAAAGTAGTAGGCTAATATGAAATTTATCCAGATAACCCCGAGGTTAGGGTATGACAAAAGTAATTAAAATAATAATCAGCCTCTTTTTGATTAGCAGTACCTACGCTACCAATCTTTCAAAGCCATTGATCAAAACATTGCAGGAAGGAGGTAATGTCTTGTTATTCAGGGTCCCCGAATCCATTATAGGCTCTGACAGAGTTGTATTCAGCTCTCGTAATTACGAAAATTGCCATGAACAAAGAACGCTGAGCACCCGAGGGGTCAGTGACTCGGAAACCATCAAAAAAGCGATACGAAATCAGGGTATCAGTATTTCAGAAGTGATCAGTAGTTCTTACTGTCGAACGTTGCAGAGCTCAAGCATCAGCTTTCCTGAAAAAGCGATATTGGTCAATCGTCTGTTAAATTCAATTTGTCGGGAATCCAGCGAAAACATGTCGCGCTTTAGTCGGGAACTTCTCCGAAAAATCCAAACGCCCGTTTCAAATGACAACCGGGTTATCATGGGTCATCAGTGCAATATTCAATACCTTCTTAAGGATGCAATTACCGCATTTGATTCAAATAGAATTAGACTTGGTGCAGGCGAAGCCCTGGTAATCAGACCTCTAGGTGATCATTATAAAATCGTGGGAATTATCAGCCTAAAAACATGGTATCAATGGGCTGAAATTCCGTTCAGTACACGGCCAGAGCAGCCATTTTGACTCTATAAGCACGTGAGTATTGTTTAATGACTATTCACACAGCCTCGCGAATGAATAGTCATTTTATCATTATTCTGAAGCTGCAATCAGACTCGCGTTACCACCAGCAGCAGTGGTATCCATGCAAAGAAGACGTTCGATTACGAAACGTTCTACCGTATTTAATTCCGAGATTAGAGGAATTAATGCACCGCTTCGATTGGCTAGATTACTTCGCAAGGCTCTCATGCTCTCTTCGTCAGAAGCACAGGCAACTGCCTGCAGACCTTCAATTGACTCCAATGCATTAGCTTCCAAAACACCATCAATGGCAACAAAGGGTAAACTTTTCCCCAGCCATCCTTTCATTATTTGCTCAGCATTAGGTGTAACGACGACGACCATATTACCCTGAGATAAAGCCATCAAAGCCTGTTTTTCGGCTGAACGGTCATCTGGTCCAAGGCACAATACAACGCCTCGGGGTACTACCGACAACTGATTCAACTCACCTGTTGGCCCTGGCATATCTTCAATTGTATTTATACTATTTAGTGGCAACTCAACTCGCGCAGACATTTCAGCTACCACTGTTTCCATTTCTTGCATGCTCAATTGCTTAGACTGAGAATTATTAAGGGATGTGATTGCATCCTGAACAATTCTGGTTTCAACCTCCTGTGCTTCAGAGAAGGGTGTTCTGTGCTGAATATCGGTTGCCATTAAACGAGCTACATACATGGGACCACCCGCCTTGGGGCCTGTACCAGATAACCCTTCGCCACCAAACGGCTGACTACCAACAACGGCACCAATTTGATTACGATTGACATAGATATTGCCTGCATTGATCTTGGATACAATCTCCTCTACACGATTGTCAACGCGAGAATGCAAACCAAAGGTAAGCCCGTAGCCTTCAGCATTAATTGCATTAATAACGGAATCCATCTCACTTGACTTAAAGGTTGCAACATGAAGAACGGGGCCGAATATTTCTTCGCCTAGCTCTTCAATACCAGTAACCTTAATAACACTTGGCGCAACATATATTCCATCTTCAGGTACAGCAAGCTCTTTTAATAACTGGCCACGCTCAGCAAATTTCTGACAGTGACGCTCAATCTTATCCTTGGCTAACTGATCGATCACAGGTCCGATATCTGTTGATATTTTCCAGGGATCATGAATACTTAATTCATCCATAGCGCCAAATAACATCTCTAGTAAATTGTCAGCTATATCTTCCTGGATATATAACATTCTGAGCGCACTACACCGCTGACCAGCACTCTGAAATGCTGACGCTAAAACGTCCTGTACGACCTGTTCAGGTAAGGCGGTAGAGTCAACGATCATGGCATTTAAGCCACCTGTCTCTGCGATGAAAGGTGCTTCAGGTGCCATTGATTTGGCGATATTTCGATTGATCATCTGCGCTGTCGGCGTGGAGCCGGTAAAACAAACACCGGCGATATCAGCACTTGATGTTAATGGAACACCTACTTCCAACCCAGAACCTGGAAGCAATTGAACTGCGTCAACAGGAATCCCTGCTTCATGCATGAGCTCAATCGCGCGATAAGCAATCAAGGGTGTTTGATCCGCTGGTTTAGCAAGGACTGTATTACCGGCAGCCAGAGACGCTAATATCTGACCGGAAAATATCGCTAAAGGAAAGTTCCAGGGAGAGATACAAGTAATTACACCACGAGCCTGAGCATTAGCTTCAAGATTTTCGGCCTCACTTGCATAAAAGAATGCGAAATCAACTGCTTCTCTCACCTCACCTATTGCATCTAACAGAGTTTTTCCAGCTTCACGAGTGGCAAGTGCAAACAGTTCACTGGCATGTTCCTGATATAAAAAACCCACTTTTCGAATGCGATCTGCGCGTTGTTTGGCTGGTAACCTGGACCAACTTTTTACGCCATCGTTAGCAGCAGAAATTGCTGTTTCTACATCAGCTAAAGAAGCCGTTGTAACCTCTCCAACCTGATCGTCAGGTCGCGCCGGATTCACTATTGCCATCATTTGAGAGCCCGATACCTTACCCGCTATCAATGGGCTAGCAGCCCACTGATGCTGACTAAATGCATTCATATCATCTGACAACTTATCCAGAGTACTGGTATCCGTTATATCCCAACCCTTTGAGTTTTCTCTATGGGGTTTAAATAAGGTCCTTGACGTAGCAATATTCTGACTAGCTAACTTATCACCTAACTTTGTCACCTTTGATATAGGGTCTTCGGCAATAACTTCAGGCGAAATATTGTTATCTACAATCTGGTTAACAAATGAACTATTTGCTCCATTTTCTAATAAGCGCCTTACCAGATACGCTAACAAGTCCTGGTGAGCACCCACTGGCGCATAGATACGGCAATGGGCTTCTTTTCTTGATACAACAGCATCATGCAAGGATTCACCCATTCCATGTAATCGCTGAAATTCATAACTTTCAATATCATCAGCCAGTTCAAGAATGGCAGCTACTGAATGGGCATTATGAGTCGCAAACTGCGGATATATTCGATCGCACATGCTTAAGAGTTGTTTAGCACAGGCTATGTACGAAACGTCACTACTGGCTTTGCGCGTAAATACCGGAAAACCCTCTAGACCAATGACCTGAGCCCGTTTTATTTCAGCGTCCCAATAGGCACCCTTAACTAGCCGTACCATAATTTTACGATCTAATTCATTAGATAAAGCATATAACCAGTCAATAACAAATGACGCTCTTTGTGAATACGTCTGAACGACGACGCCAAATCCATCCCATCCCTCAAGCTTAGGATTAGACAAGACGGCTTTTATAACGTCCAGTGACAGATCTAAACGGTCCGCTTCTTCTGCATCAATGTTAAAGCCCATATTGGCTTCTTTCGCTTGAATTGCTAACTGAGTCGTGCGCTCGACAAGTTCGACCATGACACGATCTTTTTGAGTGGATTCATATCTTGGGTGTAATGCAGATAACTTAACGGATATCCCTGGATTCTGCCTGATATTACTGTGAATACAGGCTGACGAAAGCTCTGTAATGGCATGAGTATAGGATTCATGATACCGCATGGCATCCTGGTCAGTTCTGGCAGCTTCACCTAACATATCATAGGAGTGTGTATAACCACGCTTCTCTTCTTTTCTGGCGTGCTTAGTTGCCTCTAAAATCGTCCGCCCTAAAACAAATTGCTTACCTAATTCCTTCATTGCCTGTGCAACAGCGACTCGAATAACTGGCTCGCCTAAACGTTTGATCACAGACCTAACGGTATCTGAAACCTGTGCTTGCTCAATTGGCGCAATCATTTTACCGGTAATCAACAATGCCCAGGTGGCTGAATTGATTAATGAAGACGCTGACTGCCCTAAGTGCTGCCGCCATTGACCGGGAACGACTTTATCCTGAATAAGAGCATCAACCGTATCGCTATCTGGCACTCGCAATAAAGCTTCAGCGAGACACATTAATGCAACACCTTCTTTAGTGGTTAATCCATACTCTGCCAGAAACTTCTCCATCATAGAGGGAGTAGATTCATTGCGAACTATATTAATCAGGTCCACCGCTCGTTTCGAAATTGCCTTGCGTTGCGACTCTGCAAGATTGGCACCCTGAATCAAATATGCTAAAACGGCCTGTTCGTCTGCCAGGTAATGGTCACGAATAGATTTTCGAATTTCTGAGAGAGAGCTCGATTGAGTCATGGTAAATTCCTAGAATTAATTTTTCCATCATTCTACACAATGCTATTTAGATAAATTCTCCATTTAATATCTATTTGACAGACTTAATCCTATAATATCTTAAAATATAAACCAAAATATAATGTTTAATAGCTATAAAAAGATAATATGGCTAATTTTATAGGATCTACTTCTACCTAACCATTGAGTATCGGACTAAATCTATGTTTCTGCCAGATAAAATAGATAAAACAATTATTCGTGAACTAATGCCGAATGCCAGAATGACAATCACAGAGCTTGCATCTCGAGTGGGGCTATCCAAGACACCCTGCCAGCTACGAATAAAGCGGTTGGAAGAGCACGGGTATATTCTCGGCTATGAAACCAGAGTCAACCTGACAAAATTGGAGCTAAACCATATTGCCTTTGTGCAGGTTACCATGAGCAATACCAGCAGGGTTTCGTTAAAGAAATTTAACGACGCCATGAAAGCCATACCTGAAATTGAACAATGCCATATGATTGCAGGTGGTTTTGATTATCTATTAAAAGTTCGTACCACAGATATGGTAGCGTTCAGAACCATATTAGGTGAAAAAATTTCGACTCAACCTAATGTGGTTCAAACCAGTTCTTTTGTTGTTATGGAAAGCGTAAAAGACGGGAGTTTTGAGCTTTCTCTTTAATATATAGAAGATTGTTAAAGTTGCAATATAGTTGTATCTAGGGCAGCTGTAAACGTACAAGAAATAAGTGGTTTTTTGTGGCAGGATACTGACCGAAAATCATGCAGAGCAGAAATTTGCTGCATAAACCCGGATTGTTTACTTAAAAATGATTAACTGTGTCCAACCAATGGGGTCCACTTCTTACCAACGCATAGAAAACATTCGCTGATGAATCAGCTCCTACATGGTTCAATTGAAGCCCTACCCGATCCCTTTCAACACAGCCATAATGGGTAAGAGTCTGCTTTAGCTGACGATAGTTGTTGAACGTTAGTGAAACACTGAACAGCCGGATTGAGATGCAAAGTTGACTTTGTTAGGCGACCCGATAAATCTGACAAGGCACCTAAACAACTGGTGACTGTCAGATCAGGTTTGAACTACTACGCATAAAAGTAATGTAGCTCAAACTGCAATCTTTGAGCTACTGGAAACCATCTGAATTATTGAATCTTTGCCTTGGCCCGATATTCGTGTAATAAGGGTTCAGTGTAACCACTGGGTTGGTCCACCCCCTTAAATACCAGATCACATGCCGCACTAAAGGCGACACTTTGGTCATAGTTTGCCGACATAGCACGATACCCCGGATCCCCGGCATTCTGTTCATCAACAATCTTCGCCATTCGCCGCATCGTCTCATTTACCTGCTCTTTACTACAGATACCATGAAGCAACCAGTTGGCCATATGTTGACTTGATATCCTAAGTGTCGCCCGATCTTCCATCAATCCAACATTCTTTATATCCGGAACCTTTGAACACCCAATCCCCTGCTCTACCCAGCGAACCACATAACCCAGGATACCCTGAGCATTGTTGTCGAGTTCCTTTTGAATATCATCTTTCGAAAGCTGTCTGGACTTCGGCATCACAGGAATCTGCAATATATCGTCAACACTCGCTCTGACGCGTGTTTTCAATTGGCTTTGAAGATCCCAAATATTTATTTGATGGTAATGCATGCTATGCAGGGTTGCGCCATTAGGTGAAGGAACCCAGGCTGTATTGGCACCGGATTTAGGATGCGCAATTTTTTGCGCCATCATCGCCGCCATTTCATCTGGCATTGCCCACATACCTTTACCAATTTGTGCTTTTCCAGATAGACCTGCCGCTAATCCGATATCAACATTACTATCTTCGTATGCAGCAATCCATGTCGAGCCTTTCATTTCTCCTTTAGGGATCATTGCACCAGCGTGCATACTGGTATGAATTTCATCACCAGTACGATCCAGAAATCCCGTATTAATAAATACCACACGATTTTTGGCTTCTCTGATACATGATTTCAGGTTAACTGATGTTCGACGCTCTTCATCCATAATCCCCATTTTAATGGTAAACCTTGGAAGGTTTAGCGCATCTTCCACCCGCGCGAATAACTCATTGGTAAAAGCGACTTCTTCCGGGCCATGCATCTTGGGTTTTACGATATAGACACTGCCCGTTCGACTATTTGAGAGTTCACCAGAATTGTTTAAATCATGCATGGCCGCCAAAACAGTTACCATAGCATCCATAATACCCTCGGGAATCGGCGCACCCTGAGAATTCAAAATCGCATTATTGGTCATCAAATGACCGACATTTCTTATAAATAACAGACTTCGCCCATGAAGTACGATCTCGCCGTCATTAGGAGTATTGTAGACTCTATCTTTTTTCAGCGAGCGAGACACCTCTTTACCCGCCTTCATAAAGGTGTCACTTAACGTGCCCTTCATTAAACCAAGCCAGTTGCTATAGACCTCAACCTTGTCTTCAGAATCTACCGCGGCAATTGAATCTTCACAATCCATGATGGTCGTGATTGCGGCTTCCACCAGAATATCTTTCACGCCAGCAGAATCCGCCTGACCGATGATGTTCGAGGCATCTATCTGAATTTCCAGATGCAAACCGTTATGACGTAGCAATATCGCAGTCGGGGATGCCTTCTCCCCTCTATAGCCCATAAAACAGCCTGCTTTAGACAACCCTGATTGGCCACCGTCCCTTAGTTTCACCAACAGCTGATCATTTTCAACTATATAAGCTACAACATCTGAATGAGAGCCCTGAGAGAGCGGTATAGCCTGATCTAAATATTGACGACCATACTCAATGACTTTCTGTCCCCTGACCGGATTATAACCCCCAGTCGATTCGGCGCCGTCTGTCTGAGGAATGACATCTGTCCCATAAAGTGCATCATATAGACTCCCCCACCTGGCATTGGCTGCATTCAACGCAAATCGTGCGTTCTTTACCGGCACTACCAGTTGAGGGCCTGCCTGACTGGATATTTCTGAATCAACATTTTCAGTGCCAATAACAAAATCATCACCTTCCGGAACCAGGTAGCCTATTTTTAACAAATAGGCTTTATATTCTTCAAATGACCACTCCTTATCCTGACGATCTTTATGCCATTTATCAATCTGGGACTGAAACTGATCTCTCTTGTCTAACAAAGCCTGATTTTTGGCTGTGAATTCATCAAGCACTGCCTCAAACTCACGCCAGAAATTTACCGATTCAACACCGGTTCCGGGTATGATCTGTTCATTAATCAATTGGTACAGGTCTTGTGCTACCTGAAGACCACCTTGTTGAATGCGATTCATCATGAGTAAAATACCTACCTTTGTTCAGAGTAATGTTTATTATCTCTGAGTTTATGAATAGCAACACAATTTAACAAATTTATAGTTTTTATGGTCGCCATTCACACAAGAAATAGTAGGGCTAATAGAATACCGGGGCGGGAACTTCGTCAGCCACATCAGCGATTAAACGCCTCATCCAGCGATGGGCAGGGTCCTGATGTAATAAAGGACTCCATACCATTTTCAGTAACAAATGTGGAATCTCAAAAGGTGGTGCTTTAACTAAAAGCTTTGGATTATCAGATTGCAGGTGGGTCGTTCGGGCTGGAATGGTTACAATTAGATCGCTTTGTTCTGCTAAAAGCATTGCTGCCTGATAATGCCTGGTAAAGATTGTGATTTTACGTTTTTCGCCTAACTGCCCTAACACTTCATCGACAAAACCAAGCCGCTGAACATCTTTAGGATCAATACCCACACCCACGCCAAAGCCGGTTTTACTGACCCATACATGACGCGATTCCAGATAAGTCTGTAAACAAAAATTGTCTATGACCGGGTTTTCAATGCTCATCATGCAACAAAACTCGTCTGACCATATCGTAGTCTGATGAAATGACTGAGGAATGGTAGCAAATCGATTGATCACCATATCAACCTTACCCTGTTCAACATCACTAAAACTAACATCACTGGGTGTCATGATATCCAGGGTAACTTCTGGCGCCTCTTCTCTAAGTCGCCGTAACAGTGCGGGAATAAGCGTAGACTCTGTGTAATCACTGGCCATGATTCTAAATACTCTGGTACTTTCAAAGGCATTAAAGCTGGATCTAGGCCGAACCGCTTGTTCAATCCCTTGCAAGGCAACCCTGATTAGTGGTTCCAATTCCTGAGCTCTCTCAGTGGGCGCCATGCCTTCACTGGTTCGCACTAATAACGGGTCATTAAATAAATCTCTTAGGCGACGTAAGCCGTTACTCATTGCTGGTTGGCTAATTCCAATTTTATTGGCAGCGCGGGTTACACTGCGTTCTTTTAACAGCACATCGAGATATACCAAAAGATTCATATCAATGCGGCTCAAGTTCATCTTGCAACACTCCAGATTTTAGGGCATATGAAAGTTATCATTAGAGGGAAATATAATAGCGTTGCAGTTAAGCCATTCACAAGAGAAATAGTGATAATAATTGTTATAAATTAGACGAATCAGATACAGAACCCTATATTAAACCTATAGCGAAATTTCGCTAACCATTATTTTTCGGTAATCCATTAAAGATGACCTGATAAATAGCCCCCATTTTATGGTTTTTGGCATTCTTATGAGTGCCATTTTTTTAACCTCTATTCCCAAAAAACACATCTGAAGCCTTAATATAATCATACCTCTGTTTACCAGATAATCTGGGTTAACTATAATTGGAAGTCCGTTCTATTTTCGATGGGAGTCGATGCTTGCTGTAAGGTTGGTTCGATAATTTACTCCCTGGATATTAACAGCTCGGCTTACATAGAGGTCATAAGCTTCCACTGACTTTTATCAGGCTTCACATATCCAACATCAATCTGGCGAAAGCGCATGTCTTGCGCCTTAATACGTTTAATTTCTTCGACAATACTTTCTGGCGTATTTACGGACCAATATATACCGGTAATAGCAGAACTTGAAGCCGGGAGATGTAATTCACCAAGGACTTCTTTACAGGATTTTTTTGGAAATACCAATCGCCATTCTGATAAATTCGAATAGTCTTCATGATCATTTAAAAGCTCAGGAAAAGGAACCTGTTTTGACGCAGCAGGATGATGCTCTCCGCCATAGGTCACCTGCCCAAATTGTTTCGGATTTTTTGCACTGGACTGAAAAATGTCTGACTGAGAATTAAGAGCAATACAGATGCCACTATGATTATTCGCCCAGTGAGACCAGGCATAATGGCTGACAGTTGTTGGCAACAATCTCAACATAGCCATTTTTTCATGACGCTGGTGTGGGTAACCGGATACAAGAGAAGCCGCCTTTTTTTGTTTGGCGGACTTTTGGATACTCTCCAGTATTTTCCCCTGTTGCTGTTCAAACACAGCATAGGGTAAGAAATTTCGAACATTTTCTGGCAGAGCATCATATTGGCGCTGCTGCTCCTGCTGAATATCAGTCTCGGATACCGAGGCCGTCTCTCCCAGCCACCACTGATCGAAATTTAAGAACGGACTTAGAAAATTAAAATCTTCAGTGACCGGTATAACACCATTTTTAATCGCCTTTAAACACTGATTGTTATTATTTGACGAATAAAGATAAAGCTTTGAGCTGCTCATTTACATCCTTAATAGCGAACTGGAACATCTAATTCGATCAGCCTTGCTCATAAAAAGACCCTGGTTGAAGCTTTACACGATTTCAAAGCTATATAACGTATTCACTTCACTTCGCTCTTTAATATCGACTTGTTCAACATTAGAAAATGAAGGTCCTGCTTTAATTTCTTCAATAACCGTATTAACATCTTTCTTTTCACCTTGCAGTAAAAACTCAACACTTTTATTTGGCAGGTTTTTAGCATACCCAATGACATTGGCGTTCTTCGCGTGACGTTTAATAAAATATCTAAATCCGACACCCTGAACATCGCCGGAAACAGTTCCTTGAATGGTAACCATATCAAGCCCCTTATAAATCGAACATGAATTAGCTATTTTCTTCTAAATATAGTCTGATATTCAATAGTCCGTACATTAGAATTTTAATTTCGAATCATTATGTTCTAATTTATTCGTTTTTCAAAAAAAAAGCACCCGAAGGTGCTTTTTTTAAACTCAGCCTGACATTAGCCGCACTTAGAATCACCGCAATTCAAACACGTTGAGCAGCCATCCATAATAACAACTGCCATGTTATGACACTTATTGCATAGCTGAGCGCCCGGAGGATACGCATCTCCCTCTGATGACTTTTTGCCATCCTTCAACGCTTCGTACTCTTTACGCTTTTGCTCTATGATTTCTTTTTGAATATCAGTCAACTCTTCATCTTGGATCATACCAATCATCTTCATATGACTCTCAATAGCATGACCAATTTCAGCAACCAGGGAAGGCATATAACGTCCACCTGGTTTGAAGTAACCACCCTGTGGATCAAATACAGCTTTCATTTCATCGACTAAAAAGGTGACATCACCTCCCTTTCTAAAAACTGCAGAGATAACTCGAGTCAGAGCGACTACCCACTGAAACTGCTCCATATTTTTAGAATTAATAAACACCTCAAACGGTCTTCGAACCTCGTGCTTAGTTCCTTCATTCAATACCATGTCATTAATAGTGACATACAGAGCATGCTCACTCATTGGTGTCTTAATTTTGTATGTCGCACCTAACAGCATTTCTGGACGAGAGATCGACTCTTGCATATGCTGAATATGGGCTTCTGCTTGAGCTTTTGATTTCAGACGCTGCTCTTCAATATCTACTACTTCATAAGCAACTATTTTTTTATCAATTTTTTTATTCATCATTCATTCTCCCGGCTACTTAAAGCTTACCGTAATATCCTTCTTTTAATGCATCATATAAGTTTGCTGCAGTATGAGTTTCACCATCATAATCCAACACTTCATTACCCTTGGCTTCAACAACCGTGCCGTCTTCCAATGCGAAATGATAAACCGTATTTTCTAAATCTTTTTCTTTCACCAAAACGCCCTGGAACGCTTCAGGATTAAATCGGAAGGTAGTACATCCTTTTAACCCCTGTTCATAGGCATACATATAGATATTTTGGAAATCTCCAAACGGATAGTCACTGGGTACATTTGCCGTTTTAGATATCGATGAATCAATCCATTTTTGTGCTGCAGATTGAATATCGACATGCTGCTGTGGTGTCACATCGTCTGACGTAATAAAGTAATCTGGTAGCTTTGTGGTTTCATCTTCACCATAGGGCATCGCCTTCTCGTTTATCAACGTTCGATAAGCCAATAACTCATAGGAAAACACATCTATTTTTTCTTTTGACTTCTTACCTTGTCGAATAATGTTACGCGAATAATGGTGTGCAAAACTTGGTTCAATACCATTTGAAGCATTGTTGGCAATAGATAGCGAAATCGTACCTGTAGGCGCAATAGAACTATGGTGAGTAAAACGACTACCATGCTCTAACATGTCAGCAACCAGTTCTGGGTATACCTCACCAAATTTTTGCATATAACGGCTATATTTCGCGTGTAACACCTTACCAGTAACTGTATCACCCAGGTTATAACCATCCGTTGCCATTTCAGGGCGCTTTCGCAACATTTCAGCAGTGACCTCATATTCCTGCTCAAGAACGGGAGCGATGCCCTTTTCTTTGGCTAACTCAACACCTTGCTCCCAACCGGCAAGAGCGAGCTGCAAAGTCACTTCTTCAGTAAATGCAATGGATTCAGGATCACCATACTTCATTCCTAACATGGTGATACTGGAACCCAGACCCAAATAACCCATTCCGTGGCGACGCTTACCAAAAATTTCATCTCTCTGCTGCTGTAGTGGCAATCCGTTTATTTCAACCACATTATCGAGCATTCTGGTAAATACACTGACGACCTTGCGGAATTTTTCCCAGTTGAATTTCGCTTTACTACTAAAGGGCTGATCAACAAAAGACGTCAAATTAACCGAACCAAGCAAACAAGAACCATAAGGTGGAAGCGGCTGTTCTCCACATGGATTGGTAGCTCTAACGGTTTCACAGAACCAGTTATTGTTCATTTCATTAACTTTATCGATCAAAATAAAACCGGGTTCGGCAAAGTCATAGGTCGATGTCATGATGACATTCCAAAGCTTCTGTGCCGGAATCTTTTTATATACTCGAAATGCAATCATGCCTTCTTCATTAGACACATAATCATCTTTGATGTGCCAATCTTTCCAGATAACCTGTTCAGGATCATTTAAATCCAGACCATCCCGGTCTTGCTCTATGTTTCCCAATGGAAAACATAGAGGCCAGTCTTCATCATTCTTTACTGCCTGAATGAATTCATCGGTAATCAATAAGGACAGGTTAAACTGTCTAAGACGCCCGTCTTCCCGCTTTGCACGGATAAAGTCGACAACATCCGGATGGCTAATATCAAAGGTCGCCATTTGGGCTCCGCGCCTGCCACCAGCTGATGAAACGGTGAAGCACATCTTGTCATAGATCTCCATAAAAGACAGAGGTCCTGATGTATAGGAACCCGCACCATTTACAAATGCATTTCTTGGACGCAGTGTAGAAAATTCATAGCCAATACCACAACCCGCTTTAAGGGTAAGACCTGCTTCCTGAACTTTCTGTAGAATATTATCCATTGAGTCATGAATACTGTCAGAAACGGTACAGTTAATAGTAGAGGTTGCCGGCTTGTGATCTTGGGCTCCGGCATTGGACGTGATACGACCAGCAGGGATTGCACCATTATCCAAGGCCCAAACAAACTCTTTATACCAATGCTTCTGCTTTTTCTTTCCTATTTCAACTTCAGACAACGCTCGGGCAACGCGTTCAAAACTGGCGTGCATATCCTTATCCACCGGGTTGCCGGCCGCGTCCTTTAATCGGTATTTATTGTCCCATATATCCAGAGACGCTTCCTGATACAAAATACCGTCTTTTGTTGCTTGTTGATCTGCCGCCATGTCTGACATTTCTCCATGTCCCCTTATTCGATATTGCTGTTAGCTTGATGAAAATTATTACAAAACAATGATTTATAGCCAATAGTTAATTTTTCGCCACAAACACTATATGTAGACGCACAATCATTATAGAACACTATATGTAGTAATTTTAAGTCCTAATTTCATCGGAACATTATTAACAGACCCAAAGCCCAGCAACCACGCCGCTGCATGGGGTGAAAAAAATATTTCATTATTTACATGATAGAAAGAAGAGTTTTTAACTTAAAAATGTCAAGCAATTTGAAAGGATTTTTTATAGTAATTATTTATAAAAACATGAATTAATTAAGGATCAGGAAGTAAGACATAAATCGACTACTTCCCAGTCAAAGTTGTACGTTAAATGTTTACGACTGACGATCAATTTCTTCTTTCATTTGAGAGATAATCGACGAATAATCACGCGCCCCAAAAATTGCAGATCCTGCCACAAAGGTATCGACACCGGCAGCAGCAATTTCGCCAATATTATCCAACTTAACACCACCATCAATCTGCAACCTGATATCACGGCCTGAATCATCAATAAGCTTCCTTACCTGAGATATTTTTTGCATGACACCAGGTATGAATGATTGCCCACCAAAACCCGGATTCACCGACATCAGAAGAATCATATCGACACGATCCATAACATACTCAAGAATGGACACCGGAGTTGCCGGGTTTAATACCACACCCGCCTGACAACCGGATTCCCTAATAAGCTGTAACGTGCGATCGACATGTTGGCTGGCTTCCGGGTGAAACGTGATCATACTGGCACCGGCTTCTGCAAAGTCACCCACGATTCGATCTACCGGGCTTACCATCAAATGAACATCTATAGGGGCTGTAATGCCATAGTCTCTCAATGCTTTACACACCATAGGCCCAATGGTCAGGTTTGGAACATAGTGATTGTCCATAACATCAAAATGAACCCAATCAGCTCCTGCTTCAAGTACATTGGAGACTTCTTCACCAAGCTTTGCAAAATCAGCAGAAAGAATAGACGGGGCAATAACGGGTTTCATATAATAATCCTGACATAAGATGGAATGTAGAGTTTCTATTTTACGACAGCTAATACATATAATTAAGAACAATATCGGCATTTAACAAAATTATTTTCTAATTAGACACTAAATAGGTATTAAATTTGCTACACCTTCAACTATGAAGCTAAAAAATAACACATTAACAACGACAGAATCTGGGGTTTATAGCATGGCGGCTACAAGTCACCGGCTAACCTGGCAAGTTATGTCCTCATTATTAGTCATAGCATGCCTGTATAGCGGAAAAACCTGGTCGGCAGAACGCGTCATACCCCAGCCTGAATCTCAGTTGGCTAAATCGATTACTATCCATTACAAAAACTTAAGAATGGGTGACGAAATAGTCGAGCTGAGCAATGGCAGTGAAAGTTATTGGGCACTTTATCAACAAAACAGAACCGCCTCTCCACAGGGCGGCGCTTTGTTAATTCATGACCAGGCGCAAACAATGGACTGGCCCATAATGCTCCAGGAAGTTCGAACCTATTTGCCAGATACTGGATGGGACACCCTGTCGATTACAATGCCTGAAGCAGCTGACCAGTTTGTACCTGCCAGAGCAATTCCTCCTATACCGGACATTTTTGACTTCAATCTGTCGTTCAAAGAACAAGTACACTCCAGAATAGATGAAGGTATAAATGAACTAAACCAAAGAGGAATTCAAAAAATCGTACTCATTGGTTACGGCACAGGCAGTCATTGGGCAGCGAATTATTTAGCCGATAAAGCAACTGACAACAACAATGCAGGCTACGCACTAATCATTATAGATGCTAGAGAGCCATCAAATGACCCCGTACTGGATTTAGACAAGGACCTCTCCACATTAACGATCCCGATACTAGACGTTCACTTTAGTAATTCTAAATTTGAAATACAAAAAGCAAAACTTCGAAAGGGTGCAATTCTTCGAGCAGGCTATGAAAACTTCACCCAGGTAAAGGAAGCAAAACTAAATTCAGAATTTGCAAGTGGTCCGGGAAGAGTCACACGCCGAATATGGGGATGGTTAAAAACAAATGCTTCTGATACAGACGAAAACAAAGATCTATAACCCTGACATTTAAATCAAATTTAGCAACACTAAAACATCACTTTATTTTGCGAAAATCTGATTTACAGACTAAGTTTATTGGTTATAAAAACTTTAAGACAAACTGTTGATATTCAAAGAGAAATATGAGCGAGATCAAATCGTTTTTTAGAATCAAGCATTAAGTTTTAAATAAGTAACTTAAAGCCTTTTATTTGATGCAAGTCATTTGCATTAGAAATCAGAATTCAACATACTTACCCGGTTTTTACATGACTAGCCTATAACTAATAATCAATCTTGATGGAAGCTGATCTATGAGCACTCAGAACTCTACTGCTGAACAGCCACTGTACAACATGGATGTAGTGAAATTATTCACTATTATGACTGTTGTTTGGGGTATTGTTGGCATGTTTGTGGGCGTATTGTTAGCTGCACAGCTAATATGGCCTGATGCACTCTCTTACGGTCCCTGGTTACACTTCGGACGTCTGCGTCCGTTACATACCAATGCAGTTATTTTTGCATTTGGTGGTAGCGCCCTTTTTGCAACGTCTTACTACACAGTTCAAAGAACCTGTCAGGCAACTTTGGCACTTCCTAAACTGGCGACATTTACTTTTTGGGGTT
>Ga0224506_10000173_pt1 | contig 63444 bp, 59 predicted proteins | sample SF_Jan12_sed_USG_2_FD_169108 | JGI IMG/M metagenome (GOLD analysis project Ga0224506, IMG submission 169108) | Sediment microbial communities from San Francisco Bay, California, United States - SF_Jan12_sed_USGS_8_1 | ecosystem: Environmental > Aquatic > Marine > Sediment | place: USA...
CTCTATAACCCTCGTACATCGTCAACCACGATAAAACAAAATGTCAGGGCTCAATCTCAAAAGGCTGGTAATTTAAAGCTAACGGTCGCCCAGTGATCCTGTGAATAGACAGCAGACAAGCTTCTGTCTGTCTATTCTGACTATATAACTATTCTATGGTAAATGGTTTCCTCCGAAAACGAATAGGAGGGACACCCAACGTAAGGATTCTGCTAAACCAAGGGGCAATCATTTATTGCGAGCTCCATTCCATTGACTTAATTACAAGTAATATCAGATGTGAAATCCCATAATCACTCACATACCGCTAATCGTCATGAACAATCAAAAGCTCACTTATTCCCCCCGAACTAACTACAGGATAAAACTAAAAGCACTAAGGATACAAAGTCTGGTAAATCCAATTTATATGACCCTTATTTGTAGGACATATCGTATTTTCATGTAAGACCTTTTCTACATATATTCCGTCACACCCATATTCTTACAAAAACAAAGGGCTCCACGGCTATATTCGACTCCAGATTATCCATACATGGATATTGTATTCCAATGCTTATTTTGCTACAAAAGAGCCAAAAACTTGTCAGCATTTGAAAGGACTTAATCATGAAAATCCGTAACCTGTTATTATTCTCATTTCTCAGTGTTATCATTACACAGAACGTACTGGCCGAAATCACGATAAAAGAAATCGGGATAATACCCGATACAAATTCTAGCCCTGCAGATATTAATGAATCTGGTAATCTGATTATTAACACATATTCCGAAGATTACAGATATTCCTTAGGCGCATATTTCTGGTCAGAGACGACGGGTATGCTTTTCATAGATGATGTTACTGGTTTAAGCGGTACAGCTGCTCAATTTTTAGATAAAGACAACAGAGTATATGGTCATAATCGAAATAGTCCATATATATGGAAGCCACTAACGGGAGAATATACTCCCATACTGCTAGCGGATAATCTTCGCAATAATCGTTCACTACGTGTTATGGATGTTAATAATTCAGGGCAAGCTCTTATCTCGGGCTTTCGTCGAAAACCACCAATGATCTGGCAGGATAATGCTGAGCCTATTAGCCTGCCAAGACACACAACCGATCAGACACCCTATTATCGCGCATATGCAGCTGACATAAATAACCATGGAGATGTAGTTGGTTACGAAAGGGTCAACGGCATCAACCATGCCATTTACTGGAAAGCCGATGGCAGCACTATAGACATCACCTCTGGCCACAGTGTATCAGCGAGAAAGATTAATGATCATGGTCAAATAATAGGAACTACAGGAGGGTATTCATACTTCTATTGGGATCAAGCTAATGACCTGGTACCATTGAACCATCCATCAGGAAAGACAACTATTGTTTATGACATAAATAATAACGGTACGGTATTAGGGCACTTGGTTGATTTCGCGACCAATACAACACAAGCCTTTGTATGGACGTTGAATGACGGCTTTACTATATTGCCAAGCCTGGGTGGAAGCACCACATCTGCAACTGCCATCAATGATATTGACCATGTTCTTGGAACTGATTACACCGCTTATGATTATGCATCAATCCGAGCATATGTATGGAGCAAATCTACAGGTACTATCGAACTACCCATACTGCCTGGATATAATTATTCAAGACCCACAAAAATTTTAGATAATGGAATGATATTGGGGACAAATAATTTCACTGATGGTTTAAGTTATGGTGAGCAAACTGTCGTGGTATGGCAGGTAAATCTAACCCCCGAAGAGAAAATAGAATATATCGCTTCCAGCCTCCAGTCAGAATTCCTAGATACAGGTATTCTTAATGAAGGTGAAACAACTTCGCTGCTTAGTAAGCTTGAATCTGTAGCTGCTTTTCTGGAAATAGACAAAACGAAGCCTGCAATCAATCAGCTTGGAGCCTTTGCCAATCAGATTGAAGCATTGGTCAACAGCGGCCGTATTAGCCCTGAGCAAGGTCAGGCTATAAATAGTGATATAAGCGACCTAGTAGGCACTATTGCTCAGTAACATTATTGGGGTCAGGTTGACCTGGCCCCAATAATACAGCTGCACCAAAACTTCCCCAGAATAAATAGTGATCAGAAGCGCTATGATTCAGCGTCCCCCCTCCTCTGGAGGAGAAGGTCCCAGGTTCGACTCCTGTCGGGGGCGCCATTTTCAAAACCCCGTCCTTTTGAGAGTCCCAGAAATACTTGTTCTTACACCTGTCCAGATTCTCGGACGGGATTCCAGACCAACCGATTCATGAGTACCACGTAAAAAAAGGGGGGTGAGACGCACCTTTGTTAAAACGCTCCTTCTTATGAAACATTCCTGCTCTCAAGGTTCTACCTAACACCCATCACCACAAATTTTCATTATCTACCCAACGTATCGATACAGCAGACCAATACGATGTAATCCAACATGTTGTGAACACAAATAAATATTCAAAACCAATAAAGCCAAGCAAGCCAACAAATCCAGCTAGAAAGCCTAACTTCTCATTCACAATTGCTGCGTTCCTTCTCCTTATTCCCCACAGGCCTAATGATACCCATAAAGGTGCTCGTTTCCATGCTTCTGTTTGTTTATCTATCACGCTAATTTCCTCTGTTAGTTTTGAAATGTCTACTTCAAAAACAGAGGCAAGTGATTTGAGTGTTTCAAGGCTTGCAGAATTTCCGGCCTCGACTCGCTGAATGGTTCGCAAGCTAAGTCCTGACAGGGTCGCCAGTTGCTCTTGAGACCAGTTCTTTTTATTTCTTAGTTTCTTCACAATCATAGTAATACTTCACCTCTGTTATGAGGAAATTATGAGCTTGTTGTGGCCATGTCGGGTACGACAGACACCCGTCATGATTACGTCAGACCATATAAATAACTATTTTGGCGTTGATTCTGCCGCTTAATCCTTCGCATTATATAAGTCTTAAGATCAGGGGTCAGGCCTTTAATTTGACATTATCTGAACATAATGGCCTGTATATGCAACCCACAGGTCTCTTAATTCACCAGCACACGCCTATCGATTCTCGTTGTTCCCAGCCAAATAAAATACGAACAACAAAGCCGTATTGATGATATCCGTTAACTTCAAGCAGAAACCAAAACGAACATTTTAAGCATATTAAACTGGACAGCTGTTCGAATGTGGATTGTCCAAGCACATTGGTAAAGCGGATTAACTAAGATTGAAGGGAGTATCATTGACGTCAGAAATGAATACTTGTATGCCTTTAATCGCGCATTTGGCAGTAAAGAATCGGTTCGCCCGCTAATATTTGATAATTGGAACCTGCATAGCGATAGCACAAGATTAAAAGCACTGGTGACCTTTGGAAGAATTGATCCAGGGGGCTGAATTATGGGTTCAATGAATCGCTACCAGAAAGCTACAAAGACCTCATTTTATATCTTTGGTGTCGTTCATCTGATCAAGTAAGCTTCTGGTGTTGTGACCCTGATATTTTGGTTAACAATTTCAATAGCCTAATGATCACCCGATATCGCAGGCTAAAGCCTACCCTTACAAATATGGGAAACCTGCTCAACTTTTGCCAGGGTCAAGGGTCAAGGATCAAGGTTTAAACTTTTAATGATGATCCCGTAAGCCTGCTTGCAGGCGAATGGGTGTACATGTTTAGCAACGCATAGAAAACATTCGCTGATGAATCAGCTCCTACATGGTTCAATTGAAGCCTTACCCGATTCATTTCAACACAGCCATAATGGGTAAGAGTCTGCTTTAGCTGACGATAGTTTTTGAACGTTAGTGAAGCACTAAACAGCCGGATCCAGGTGCAAACAGGACGTTGTGACCTGGTCCAAGAGATCTGACAGGCAACTAAGTTCCAGTCCTTCCAACAACTACTAACCTGCTAAGTTACAGCGTCTCGTTTATAATGGTTACTACTATTTCTAAGATTTTGATATGGGTTTCATGCTAAGTTCTCAGATTTAACACAAGGATAGAAAGCAATGTTTTTTGTAGATAAGCCATACGTTTCGAATTTTTTCAAAATGACGGTTAGAGACAATTCTATCCCTATAGTCGGCACTGATATGGCAAAAGAGTTAGGCCTTTATAATGGGACAAAGGTAATTAGTGAAGCTAAAGCCGTTGAAATGGCACAAGATCTAGATACTCCTACTTTTTATACGACATCTGAAAATTCAATAGGCTGGATAACAAAGCACTTACCATTTAGTGATCTTCCAGCAAAAATAGAGTTATTTAAGGATAAGTTGAAATTCCGTGAGTTAACCAAGTCGATATTTCCAAATCTCTACTTCAAAGAAGTTCGCGTTGAAGACTTACATAAGGTTCAGTTTAACGAACTGCCATTACCCTTTGTCATCAAGCCAACTGTCGGCTTTTTTAGCATGGGAGTTTATAAGGTTTCAAATTTCGAAGAGTGGATAAACACCATTAATTTAATACTTACAGAAATGGATAAAATCAAAGATCTATACCCTGTAGAAGTATTGAACACCCGTTCATTTATTATTGAACAATCCATAAATGGTGAGGAGTTTGCAGTTGACGCTTATTATGATTCAACGGGCGAGCCAGTTATTCTAAGTATCCTTAAACATGCTTTTTCTTCAGATGCTGATGTTAGTGACAGGGTTTACATGTCATCTAAGGAGATCATCGAAAGCAACCTTGACGAATTTACAGATTTTGCAAGAAAAATTGGTAACTTAGCTCAAGTAAAGAAATTTCCTGTACATATTGAGCTTAGACGAGACCTTGATGGCGCTCTATTACCTATCGAAGTAAATCCGATGCGGTTTGGTGGATGGTGTACAACCGCAGATTTATCCTTCCTGGCCTATGGATTTAACCCATACTTATACTACTACTCACAAAAGAAACCAAATTGGCCTGAGCTATTGAAAGGAAAGGAAGGGAAACTCTTTAGTATTATCGTGCTGGACAATTCGACTGGCATAGACGTAGACGAAATCACATCATTTAATTATGAAACGTTACTTTCGAATTTTGAAAAACCCATAGAACTAAGAAAAATTGATCACAAAAAGTATCCAGTTTTTGGTTTTTTGTTCACAGAAACCAGAGAAGATAACTATGTTGAGCTTCAAAATATACTGGATTCAGATTTGAATGAGTTTATATCGACTGATATTACAACAGCTTAAAGATCAGCCGTCATCAAGTTTCCTGGATAGGGCGGCTTTCTAACGACTGCCTCGCCCGCAAGCTGGCTCCTACATATTGTGGCTGCAGCAACCCAATTATGGAATGGTAAAACGAGGTTTAAGCTAGGTGTCTAATCTGTTTTAGATTACCATTTTGAGTTCGATTTTGTTGCTGACCTGTTGCCGCATCTGGGCTCTGTAATTGTTGACATTCATAAAAAACTCTCTCATCAATACCACCCAAATATATCGGCCATATCGTGTGAGCCTGATCTCAACATCGTCTATTTTGACAATTCCCAACATGGTTAACAAAGCCAGCTCTACTTTAAACAGCTGTTTGGGGTGTTGTTGATACCGCTCTTGCCAGTAACTGTGAGGTACTCGAAGTCCAAATAATCGCATTAACAATTGATACCGTTTTATTTCCGTCAAAGACATAACCTGCATACTGACAATACCGGTTTTTTGATTATTGATTCTTTCGATGTAATCCTGAATTGAAAAACAACTGGATAGCAGCTGTCCGTTAATATAACTAAATGAACCACTGCCAATGCCCAAATAGTTATCATGTTCAACAACATACTCGTCAATATTATTTTCATGCGCTTTGAGATTAAAACACCAGGCAGATGATGCACGATAATTCTCAGCCATATTTTTATCGATGAGCTGATAAAACTCTGATTCATGATGGAAAGAAAAAGTTCCCATTGAGGCGTTCATAGACAAGGATGTTGCAATTGCGGGCATCAATGGATACCAGGAAATCTGTGTTGGCTTCAATGTGTTTAGTTTTAACAGATCTTCTTGTAACTGTTGTTTATTTTGATCAGGTAAGTTAAAGATCATGTCTACATTGACAGTGTTGAACTCGGAAATTGCCTGTTCCAGATTTTGAATTATTGTGTCTGAGCTTCCATAAGGATCGAATCTGCCCATCTTTTTCAACAGGCTATCTTGTAAACTCTGTACTCCGACAGATAAGCGATTCACTCCAAGTGACTTTAGGAGTCCAATATTTGAAATAGATAAAAAATTCGGATTGGTTTCAATCGAAATCCGGGTTATCGGAAATAGCTTGGTTGCGGTGTCAATAAAGTCTGATAATAGCCTTGGATCAACAGTTGGAGTACCACCTCCAATATATATTTCTGTAAAACCAAAACCCTGATCGTGATACATTTTCAACTCATGAGACATTGCCAAAAAATAGTGGGATGCTACATCTTTTTCATATTTATACCGATGAAAATTACAATAGGGGCAGAGTGACTCACAAAAAGGAACGTGTGCGTACAGCAACTTTGTGTCATTAACAGATAGACCTGGATAATCAATATTGTCTTCAATAGGCAGCAAGCGGTTCATGTGCCGTTTACCGTATAGACGGGCATAATGACTCACAAGATAACTGATCATCGGATTCAACCTCCTGTCAGACGAAAATTCTATATTTCTCACATCAGCATAGTCTGAAGTTAGTTAAGATGCATTGATGAATAGCGCTGGTCAGTTCAATGGCAAATTTTCACACAGCCTCGCCCGCAAGCGGGCTCCTACATATTATGGCGGTACTCATGGTGCTGCTTCACAATTGACACAGGTAGGAGCTGATTTATCGGCGAATCTTTTATGTTCTGCGGCAGCAGATTTTTACACCCATTCACCCGCAAGCGGGCTCCTACATATGATAGCTGTCCGAATGGTGAATGAAATGTCCCTATTCGAGGAATGATAGAAACCCATGGCTATTCTATTTGCCTGGTGATTGGTAAAGTTAAGCATTAGACGGCAATATAGTATTGAACATGAAATCAGATCCCAAAAAATTAGTTAAAAAACATGAAAAACTCATCCACTCAGACTTTATGAAGGTTGTCTCGCATGTTCAACGAGAGAAAGGCGACTGGATTTTGCATTCTTTAATGATCGAAGGTTGGGATGTTCCCTTTAAATTTAAACGCAAAAGTAGCTACCAAAGCTTAAAAGGCGCCAGGGTGAATATCACCTACTACTCAAAACTGGAAACCGTTGCCGGGCTGGATTTTGAAACAATGAAAGTGGTGCGTATAAAGAAATCATAAGCCTATAAAATGGTAAAAAGGAGTGGTTGACCATATCAGCCACGATTGGAAAATAAAGACGCATTCGGGCGTCTAAAATTCCTGAAACTACCAATTTATATATCCGATTTGATTTACCGTAAATTCATCAGTTTTAGTCTGATAGCCGGTATTTACAGGCAACATTAGGGCGAATGTATCGACAGCAATTATGCTGGTTTAAGGGTTAAGCTTGATTGAGAAGAATAGGCATCATCGACGCCACCAGTAAAAATGCCATGGTTCCATTGAACACCCGAACACGTGTCATATTTGTCAACAATGACTGTATCTGACGCCCAATTAACACCCAGGTTGTACTCGAAAAAAATCCAAATACAGCAAAGACACTGCCTACAATGAGTACCGCAACTATGGATCTTGTCGGCGCATATACGCTTATTGAACTTAGCGCCATTGTCCAGGCTTTTGGATTGACCCACTGAAATGCGACGGCTTGGAAAAACGTCATAGCACCCACACTGGATTCAATATCGTCCAACATCGGCTTCGATAACGCTATTTTGTAGGCTAAAAAGAATAGATAGGCCATGCTCAGATACTTAAGTAGGGTATAACTCGCTGGAACGGCATCAAAAAGCCCCATTAAACCCACCCCGACCAACACAACCATGAATGCAAATCCGAAATTCACTCCAAACAAATGAGGTAAGGATTTCTTAAAGCCAAAATTTGCTCCCGAGGTCATCAACATGAAGTTGTTTGGACCAGGGGTAAATAGTGACACCACGGCAAAAAGTGTTAGTGCAATCAGTTGCTCTATAGACATTTCATTTCCTCATATTCTATAGAACAATCATAAAACACTTCACAAGCAACAGGATTGCTAATATTGTTCAATAATCCACTCTAGGACAATAAAAAATGAAAACTGACAAATATAACGACAAAATATTGCAAGCATTAAAACAAGATGGTCGTATATCCAACATAGACCTTGCTGATAAAGTCGGCTTATCGCCATCAGCTTGTTTGCGACGTGTGCAAGAACTGGAGAAATTAAAAGTGATCACCGGCTATCGAGCGGTCTTAGATAATCGAAAGCTGGGTAAAAATTTTACCGCCTATGTCACTGTGGGTTTAAACATTCACACCAAGGCGTCACAGCACGCATTTGAAACGGCCATTATTCAATCGGAAGAGGTGCTTGAATGTCACAACATGACAGGAAATTTCGAGTACCTGCTTAGAGTCGAAACTGAAGACATTGTCGCCTATAAGAAGTTCCATACCGATGTACTGGGTGACCTACCACAAGTCGCAACCCTTTCAACCCATGTATTAATGGGCTCTCCAAAAGACGAGCGCCAATAAAATTAATACTGATATTCAAATAAGATGGATACCTTCTTTCGCAGGCATGACGAGACGGCTGGTTTTAAGCGGCTAGACAGCCAATCACCTGTAACCAGATAAAGACGAATGCTACCATCTAAATTCCCCGGAATTGCCAGTTAAATACCTGCTAGTATTTTCATGAAATTCATCCTTTTTGTCTGGCGGACAGTGTTTACCGACGACACGACTTCTCTGTACGATCTGATAATATTTCTTATATGAAGGTTGGGCTGTTTTCGCTGAATAGAGCCCGGCACTTATCAGAACCGGGGCTAGATTGATAACCCACTTTGAAGCGGCTTGCCTTAAATACAAGCTGGTTTTTGACACATCCTTTTAAAGAATGTGCCAATTACTAGATGGTGATGCCAGGTTTAAATGTCGGAATCTGGTTAATGAATGACAAATATGTTTCCAATATATCAACCTGGTCACAATCAGATGGCTCATTAACTCAAACTCACTTTAAATCGTTTAACAGCTGATCCATTTCTTCTTTGTTGATCTCACCTCTTGCAAAACGGTTCTTAACGATTTCTTCTGCACTTACACTTCCAGACCGGGCATCCTTTCTAAAAAAAGAACCTATGATCATCACCAACGCAATTAATATAATGATCCAGAATAGTCCCATTCCAAAAAATCCAAATCCGTGATCCATGTAACCGTACCCCATAGCTGTACTCCATTCACATAAAATTGAAAAGGAACGATCAGAATAGCGCTTTAGTTCAGTGTTGCCGAGGTCTTAACCTGATCCTTCACTAAATGTTTACTCAAATCACACAAAATTTACAATGACAATAAAATTATGATTTGTCTTGTGATTGGAAATTATGCTGGCATTTTTATTGCCACTTTCGACGATCGCTCACCTGGTTGCAGGTCAGATTTTGCAACACGATAAATATGGCTGTCCACTGTAGCAACTGTAGCAGCTCTACGCCTTATTTGCTGCTGCGTAATCTTACATGGACATCCAACCCAGGTATCTTATTTGGCACTACTGATAAGTTTGGCCATCATGTTTTATCCAACCATCGATATGAACCCCATAGGGATCAATATGTGTCCAATGCACAACACCACCTTCGACATTCCATTCATACTCACCATAAAAACTGACGTTATCATTAACAGAAAGACCATAGATGCGAGGTGCTAAATCGATGTTGTGACTGATAAGCAGAGTTTGTGCTGAGTCGAGTTCTACGATGAATTTTTGGTGTCGAGTACCGACAAGGTCGTCTTGTAACAGCACAATGACTTCTCCTTGTCCTTCAACCTGAAGGTTAGAAGTTTGATTATTAAAAGCATCCTGAAGTATCTGGTCACTTTCACTTAAACCCGTTTCTTCAAAACAAGCAACCAGCAAAATTGCCGGTAGCATTAAAAGAAATAAATGTCGCATGCTCATCCCTTAACATCGGTATTCAAGGGTATGAATTTAGTCCTTTCGTGGTGATAAATCAAATTCTGCGGTATTGACTCGTTAGTGAGGCTTTAATCGCAAACCTGGTGTTTGCCGGTTATAAACTCAATAGTAGTATCCATAGATGAATATGGATTTATGGTTGAGTGATTAAAAAGTCATATGGCGTAATAGCCGTTGGTACAATGCAGTCGAAAAAAAACCGGGAACGGGGTCCCGGTTTTTTAAATCGATCTAAACCTTAATACTTTTCTTTTATGGCACGAGCGATAACGATCATCACAACACCCAGAATCAGGCCAGGAATCAGCGCAGGAACTGCAGATAACAGTGCTTCTGAACTACCGGTTGATAACAGAGTTAATTTACCTGAGCCAATTTTACTAAACAACCAGCTGTCGGCTATATATTCGTATATCCAGGTGAAGAATAAGGCACCAAATAAACCACCAACGATGAAAAACAAGGCATCTTTGCGGCCAGCGCCACTGGCGACTAGACAAGTACCTGGGCAGTAACCGGCAAGGGCAAAACCAATACCGAATATCACACCACCAACAATAACACCTATGTAAGCCGTCTTGACGCTGAAGTTAACCAGATCAGGGTTAATCGCTGATAGGCCGAAAACGCCAATCAAAGCAACGCCTAGAGTAACTAATATTACTCGCATAATCTGCATATTCTGCAAGCTGAGCATTTTTCTTATATTATCAGGATTTGCAACTCCTGAACGATACATGACGTAACCAAAGGCACCGCCTAAAAGAACTGCCAATAAAATACTGATCATTACTTAAACTCCACTCGTATTATTTCTGCGATAAAGGAACATTGCCACTGGAATTGCAGCGACTAAAGCACCACCCATGAACATAAAGCCACTGACTGATGTCTGCATAATACCGCTCAGCATATGACCGCTGGTGCAGCCGCCCGCTAGTCTGGCTCCAAACAACACCAATGCACCAGCAAAGAAGGCTTTAATATACGACTGCTTTGAATTCGCCGCTTCGTCTTCTTTGGTTTTTTCCTGTTTATGTGCACCCGTGGTGAAATATCCTATAAGTCCACCCAGAACCATTGCGAAAACAAAGATATAACTATAGTTAATTGGGTTAGCCACGCTCTTCGCGTATTTACCGCCACTCTTGTTCAAGTATGCGTTTGTACTCGCATAGCCTGTTTTTTGCTCAGCGTCTTGAACAATCAGATCATCACTAAACATATTCCAGAAAATACCATCCGTGATAACATATTGAGTTGATACACCAATCGGCTTAACCAGTACGATCGCCGCTAATAGCACTAATGCCATCATGATACCGGATTTTTTCCAGCTCCAAGTCTGTGACATGTAATTCTCCTGACATAGATATGATTTAAGAGCGCGGCATTTTAGTTACTTCTAATTTAGAATCAACTAATATACATATTTAATTACAAAAATTTACAATTGGCTCTTTGTTCACATCAGCTACTCTTCTAATTTAATCCGTCCTAATTCAGTGGTAACGACAACGGATATTCTAGCGACAGGCCACGCATTTTCCGGGTTCATGAGAATAGTACGCACGGTAAAATGTCTTATATAGACCAGCGTAAATTATGAGAAACAGCCAGAAGCTGGACGTTGGTTCCAGGGTTGGTGATGCTCCATTCAATGTGTCAGCAATGGAACAAAGTGGCTGGAAATAGCCGGAGAGACCAGATTGGCCTCTCGCTAGTGATACCCAAGGTGAGTATAAATTCTTGTTACAAATGTATCCTTGTCCTAACGAATACCAGAAAGTGCCATTTTCCCTAACATGCGGCCTTTCTCAATATGTTCGTGGGCTTTCGCCAGTGATTCTGCAGTCATGGGTCCAAAATTTTCAGTCATAACCGGCTTTACCTTGCCTGACGAAATCATGTCGTTTAATTTGGTTAATAAGTCACCCTGAAGTGACATTTTTTCTGTACCAAATAATGATCGTGTAAACATTAACTCATAATTTATTCGTACACTTTTTGCCATGTAGAGATCAAGATCCAACTTTGCCTTGGTACTGGCTACCAGACATATAGCACCTTCAGGGGAAACCAGTTCACTCATTGTTTCCCAATAGGGCTTGTTATTACTGCAATTCAATATATATGGCACGGTATCAAACCCGATCGATTTTAATTGCTCTGCCATATTACCCGAGTGATCAATGACATGATGTGCACCCAGATCCGTACACCATTGCTGGCTTTCCTCGCGAGAAGCTGACGCGATAATGGTACAGTTAGAGAATTGCCGTGCAAATTGAATAGCCATGGATCCTAAACCACCTGCTGCACCGATTATTAACAAGGCAGGAGCGTTTTCATCATTTCTGGAAATTTCCAATCGATCAAATAGGGCTTCCCAGGCAACTAATGTTGTCAATGGTAATGTCGCCGCTTCTTCATCAGAAATGCCTTCTGGTTTAAAGCCAACGATACGCTCATCCAGGAGTTGATACTCGGCGTAGCTCCCCTGTCTGGTAATATCACCTGCAGAAATAACCATATCACCAGCTTTAAATTTCTCGACCTGTTCTCCTACTGATACCACTTCACCACAGGTATCCCATCCCAGAATTAACGGATGGTCCAATCGATCTGAAATTCCCAGTCGTTCTTTTGAATCTACCGGATTAATTGAGATCGCTTTGATTTTTACCAAAATATCACGCCCGGTTGGAACTGGCGTGTCCATATCGATCGCTATAAAGGAGTCGGGATTACTTGCTGGCAAGGCTTCATAAACGGCAATTGCTTTCATTTGAATGTTCACTTAAATATTAGAATAAATGGCAGCCTACCAGAGAGTTATATTAATTACTAACCTGTATATGCACCCTAAAAGCAACACAATGACTAAAAAGGTAGGGCTACTTTTTTCGACCCCAAGAAAGGCATTTGACAGTACAGGTGTCAGCTTTGTTTCATCTTTATAGGGTCAATTATAACCTGATAAGTTCCTTTGTCAGGCATAAGAAGGCATGGGATCAGACTGTCAAAAAGATTCGATATTAGTTGGATAAAAAATGACTGGGTGGCTTACCGAATTGCTTTTGGAACCGATGACTAAAATGACTTAAATTTGAGTATCCCAGATCAAAACACACCTTGGTGACTGATTCACCCCTTGCCAATCGGGACGCGGCACTTTTTAAACGCAATTGTTGCTGTAATTCGGCAGGAGTGCAGCCTAGCTGTTTTTTAAATTCTGTATAAAATCGACTGCGACTCATGCAAGCAGATTGACACAACAGGTCGATATTCAATGGTTGTGAAAGCCGGGATTCGATCAACGAAACACTGGCATGAATGCCGTTGAGTTCCGGGTCCTGGCGCGCATTATGTAACAGGAATTCACGCCCGCGATGGCGCAACATCCGGCTGACTAGCTCTGATACGCCAAAATCAATGGTAATTTCCCTGTCTGGTTCACTTTGAGTGAACGCGCAGAACAAACGTTCCAATAACAGCTGTGTACCCTCAGTATGATGAGTATGAAAAACAGATGCATGTTCATTATGACAGGCAAAGCTTTCCACCGGAAAACCATCATTGCTATGCAATTTTTTGGCTATTTTAGTAATAAAATCGGTCTCAATTTCTACCGTTAAGCAACGCGTTGGACAGTCCATCCTGGCTTCCGGAAAATCAATCTCAATCGAGGTAGATGGCGCTAGAACAAAAGATTCATTAGGAATAAATTCAATTTCATAATTCGTGTCATGGTTATCATGATTTCGAATTATTTTTTTACCCTGGATCATGCCGCAGTAAAGCAATTCACCAGACGTAAGCGCTACTTTTTCTGTGGCCTGGTAAGTATCATAAATGCTTAACTCAGAATGCGGTCCCGCAAAACTAACTCGATTTTCTACCAGTGTTTTGGGTTTTTGTATCTGACTTAGCGGATTTTGACTCCCCATTTATCATCCCCTGATTCCGTTAATTATTATTTTTGGATTTTGAGACAAGTGACAGAGACTAGCAGACAAGTATTGTTTGAGTTAATAAATTAGAGTAATAACTAGACCAAGGTCTAAGTCAATAAGGGCCGAGATCTTGAGCACTTATTTCATATAGACACATTCAATTGTATATATATGATCTAGTCAATTATCAGTGGGTTACTAAAAATAAAAGAGGAAATCCCCCCATGATCTATTCAAATCCAGGTACAGATTCTGCAGTAGTAAAGTTCAAATCCAAGTATGGTAACTATATTGGCGGAGAATGGAAGGCGCCGATTAAAGGACAGTATTTCGACAACTCAAGTCCGGTAAATGGTGAGGTATTCTGCCAGATCCCACGGTCTACAGAAGAAGATATTAATGCTGCACTAGATGCTGCTCATGCGGTAAAGGCGTCCTGGGGCAAGACTTCAGTCACAGAGCGCTCTAATACCCTGCTAAAAATTGCAGACCGTATGGAAGAAAATCTTGAGTTACTAGCGGTCGCCGAGACTTGGGACAATGGTAAAGCGGTACGTGAAACACTGGCCGCCGATATTCCTCTGGCGATCGACCACTTTAGATATTTTGCCGGTTGTATTCGTGCCGATGAAGGCTCTATGGCTGATTTAGATGCCAATACTGTGTCTTATCATATTAGCGAACCCCTGGGTGTTGTTGGTCAGATTATTCCCTGGAACTTCCCCATTTTGATGGCTGCCTGGAAATTGGCTCCTGCTTTGGTTACTGGTAACTGCGTCGTAATGAAGCCGGCAGAACAAACGCCTGCATCAATCCTGGTACTAATGGAAATCATTGGAGATCTATTGCCCGCCGGTGTAGTTAACATTGTTAATGGTTATGGTAAGGAAGCAGGAGAGGCATTAGCAACCAGCAAACGTATTGCTAAAATTGCCTTTACTGGATCAACACCAGTAGGGTCTGGCATCCTGAAAGCGGCTGCGGAAAATATTATTCCATCTACTGTAGAGCTGGGCGGAAAGTCTCCAAATATCTACTTCAAAGACATTCTAGATCATGAAGATGAGTATTTAAGTAAATGTGTAGAAGGCCTGGTGTTAGGTTTCTTTAACCAGGGCGAAGTTTGTACCTGTCCGTCACGTGCCTTAGTTCATAAGGACATTTATCAGCCATTCATGGATTTGGTTATAGAGCGTACTAAGAAAATTATCCGTGGCAACCCACTTGATACAAACACACAGGTTGGCGCACAAGCATCAGCGCAACAGTACGATAAAATCATGTCTTACATGGAAATCGGCCGCAAAGAAGGTGTTGAGTTCTTGACTGGTGGTAATTCAGCCAATGTTGGTGATGGATTTGATAATGGTTTTTATATTGAACCAACACTGATGAAGGGTGATAACAGCATGCGGGTTTTCCAGGAAGAAATTTTTGGACCGGTTATTGGTGTGACAACCTTTGAAGATGAAGCAGAAGCACTGGCTATCGCCAATGACACAGAATTTGGTTTAGGTGCCGGTGTCTGGTCAAGAGATATTAACCTGGCCTACCGAATGGCTCGCGGCATTGACGCCGGTCGTGTCTGGACCAACTGTTACCATGCTTATCCTGCGCACGCTGCATTTGGCGGATTTAAGAAGTCAGGTGTCGGTCGTGAAACACACAAAATGGCCATTGGTGCTTACCAGCAAACCAAGAACATTTTAGTGAGCTATGATGTGAATCCTTTAGGTTTCTTCTAAAGCCACATTGAGGGGCAAACTGCCCCTCAATCCTGCTAATCCCCTGCATTACCAATCCTGCCTTTGATATATCGGAAGAATAGCCTTTGTATTGCACTGTGCAAATAACAGTCAACATAGGTTTTGATCGGTGATGATTCGATATCGCAGGCAGAAGGCTACCCTTACAAATAAGGGAAACCTGTTCAACTTTTGCCAGGATCATGATCCCGTAAGTGTCTGCTTTAGCTGACGATTTTTTTTGAACGTTAGTTAAACGGATTACAATGTAAGGCGCACTTTGTGACGCGGCCCAATAGATCTGACTGGCAACTATGTCGCTTGTGGGCTCTTATACGGCTGCTAATTGCCTCACTTTTTGCAAAATATCGTCATACCTTAGATGTTCACAGCTGCCAAAACCTGATACTTGTCTTACTCTATTTTTGCTAAAGATTGGTAGGGTCATACCCGCTAAGAACCGACAATAGGTTGTGTCTGAAATCGGCAAGTGATGCGACAATTTTTCGTCGAGTAGCAGCATCGCTGACTTGAGTTTATTGTCGTCTGGCCATTGAGCGGTTTCTGAATAGGTCAGTTTGGCGATCTGTCCGCGACACACGGAACAATGGCCACAATGTTCCGGACTTTGTTGGTCATCAAAATATCGGGATAGGTTGTGAGTTAAACATCGATCCAGCTCAAAAAACCTCACCAATGATGCAATGCGTTTAATTTCTTTGTGCTCTTTATCGGAAAAATACTGAAATAGTTGTTCTGCCAAAGCGCTAATGTTCAATAAGGCTTCGTTGACGCTATACACTTCGGTCGTTCTTTTGGTTTCCAATTCAATGAGCTTTTGTGTTTCAAGGTACTCCAGTGCGGTGATCACTCTGGCTCGATCGCTGGAACAAGCGCGATAGATGCCTTCAAAATCTGGACTGGCCCAAACTTTTCGAAACTGGCTGTTTTCAAATATTGTTGATAAAAATAGCTGGCGTTCACCAGAAAACATGGCAAGAATCTGTTCTCTGGACGCGATAAACTTAAAATTAACATCGGCAAAATAGGAATAGATGGGCTCGATAACATTCAATAACTCGAGCTGTACCAGTAGTGTTTTTAACGGTAATTGCCGGATATTACTGTCATTAGACAGGCCCATCAACTGCACCTCCCACTGACCACCCTGACTCTCCGTTTTGATTCTATTGAGCACAAATTCTATGTTATGTAATTCCGGGGTGTCACCGAAGACAAAATTTTCAACCGTATTCAGGTTATCCAGGTTGGCCAATGTCATACAGCTTGAAGCTTGACCATCACGGCCAGCTCTTCCAATTTCCTGGCTGTAGTTTTCAATGGACTTAGGCAAGTCATAGTGTGCGACAAATCGTATATCCGACTTGTCGATTCCCATACCGAATGCGATGGTTGCCACCACGACCTGAGTGTGTCCTGACATAAAGTCCTGTTGTATTTGCTGCCTTTTGTCATTTGGAAAACCGGCATGATAGGCAGCAGCTTTAATGTCGTTTTCAAGTAAAACATTTGCGATCTGTTCAGCACTTTTTTGCAAGGTCACATACACGATACCCGCACCCTGTTGCTGCCGGATAAACTGTACTAATTGTGCATCTTTTTCCTGGCGAGTTACCGGCAATACCGATAGATCAAGGTTGCTGCGGTAAAACCCGGTTTGCACAACATGCGATGCTTCAATATCAAATTTACTGGCCATGTCACGTTTGACGGTACGGGTTGCGGTAGCCGTCAACAATAACGTCAATGGTATATTAAGTTCTTTTCGGTAATCCGGCAGTTTTAGATAATCAGGCCTGAAATTATGCCCCCATTCCGAGATACAGTGAGCCTCATCGACTACCAGCATGGATAGCGGCACTGATTGAATAAAGCGTCTGAAACGTTCATTTTTAAAACGCTCGACAGACACCATTAATATTTTGATGTTCCCGTCACGCAGATCCTTCATGACTTGTTGATTTTGGTCATGGGTAAGGGTTGAGTCTATGCTGGCAGCCGCAATACCCCTGGCATTTAAATAACCAAGCTGATCTTTCATCAAGGCTAACAGGGGTGAAACAACCAAAGTAATATGAGGCAGGTGTAATGCGGTCAACTGATAACACAAGGATTTTCCAGAGCCCGTAGGAAAAATAGCCAAAGAGGATTCCCCCCTTAGTAACTGCAGAATCGTCTGTTCTTGTCCCGAACGAAATTGATCAAAACCAAATCGCCTTTTTAATGTGGATTGAAGTTCAGCGAGCATAGGTAATCGGAATTCCTTCGAAGCATTGGTGTTAAGTATCGGACTAGGCTAACAAATACTGACTGTAAGGGATATTTATTCCCAAATAGACTAGATTAGCTAGCAACCTTAGATAACGAGGCTGTAATAAGGGGTTGGCAGGATAATTTCCAACATTCTGTATTCATAGAATCACTGCCTTTATTTTGGTAGTGTTTACTGATATTTACAAGACTAACCAGGGACCAGGTATGTTAATTATCACACGTAAGGAAGGTGAATCTATTCAAATTACCGATTCGATTTCGGTAACTGTCACTAAAATATCTCCTTCAAAAGTAAAGCTCAAAGTTATTGCACCCAGGGAGATTTCGATATATCGGACAGAGCTTATTGAACCAACCGTAAAAGAAACTAAAGTGGTAAAATAGTTGCCAGAAACGATTTATCGTCGGAATATAAAGCTAACACTTATTAGTCTCCATAATACTAAGTAAAACCCTTTGAAATATTAGATATCTAGTATAAAGCTGGCTGCACCAACTGACGTTTTGAGCCCCACTGGCCTGCTACATCATCAAATATACCCGCAACCGACTGGCCACATATTTTACAATGGCCGTGATCCTGAAGCTGCCAACGCTTGAGTTCGTACCAGTCCCTTTCTATGACAGCTGTATTGCAGTTTGGACAAAAGGTGGTGTCGCCAACTTTGTCGTGAACATTGCCGGTATAGGCATAATGTAGGCCATGCTCTAAAGCGATTTTTCTGGCAGTGGTCAGGGTCGCTGGTGGCGTCTCTGGAGTATTACGCATTTTCCAATCGGGATGGAACGCTGAAAAATGAACGGGGACATCTGCTCCAAGGTTATCGAATATCCATGCACACAGCTGATGTAGCTCTCCATCACTGTCGTTTTCTCCGGGAATCAACAAATTGGTTAATTCCAACCAACAATCTGTTTCATGGTGAATGTATTTAATGGTGTCAAGTACCGGTTGAAGTTGTCCACCACAGAGCTTCCGGTAGAAGTTATCGGTAAAGGCTTTTATGTCAACATTAGTGGCATCCATTGCCTGAAAAAAATGCTCACGTGGTTCATCACAAATATAACCAGCAGTTACAGCAACATTCTTGATGCCCTGTTCAGAACAAGCAGCCGCAACATCCAGAGCATATTCATAAAATATTACCGGGTCGTTGTATGTGTAAGCAACTGAGCGACAATGATGTTGACTTGCCGCGTTGGCAATTTGCTTTGGTGAGGCTTCAGTAGTTAATTTATGGTCTTCCCGAGCCTTACTGATGTCCCAATTTTGGCAGAACTTACATGCCAGGTTGCAACCTGCTGTGCCAAAAGACAACACAGGTGTACCAGGTAAGAAGTGGTTAAGTGGTTTCTTTTCGATGGGATCAATACAAAACCCGCTTGAACGGCCATAGCTAAGGAGTTGGATTTCACCGCTTTGATTACCGCGAACAAAACATAATCCGCGTTGACCTTCAGAAAGTTTGCAGAAACGCGGGCAAAGGTCGCATTGCACCTTATTTGAGCTATCTTCTAGTTTATGCCAATACTGCATTGTGGCCATAACCGACGTTCCTTAGAGTATGGGAAGCATCGATAATTATAGTCGCTAAATGCTTATTTTATAGTAATGGCTCAGACGAAAGGTGACTGCCATGAATATTCGTTTTCCTGCTGTGTCTGGTTCATTTTATCCGGCATTAGCCAATGAACTGACGTTACAAGTAACCGCTTTCTTTCAGACGTTAGCCTCGTGCGAAACTGACGGAAACACCGATATAAACCATCTACCTAAAATGCTGATTGTTCCACATGCAGGATATATCTATTCCGGTCAGGTTGCGGCATCAGCCTACGCCAGGTTACGACCCTATAAACAAGAGTATCAAAGGGTCGTTGTTTTAGGTCCCTCTCATCATGTACCGATACAGGGCATTGCGACTCCGGATGCAGATGTCTTTGAAACACCGCTTGGAAAAATATCAGTAGATCAACAAACCATTAAAGGGCTGAGTGACCTGGAGTTTGTGGCAGTTCGCGGTGACGCACACAGGCTGGAGCATAGCCTGGAAGTTCAACTGCCTTTTTTGCAATCTGTTTTGAGTGAATTTAAGTTAATACCCCTTGTTGTTGGACTCGCTACACCTGAGCAGGTGAGTCAAGTAATAAGACGGCTCTGGAATGATAGAGAAACCTTATTTGTAATCAGTACTGATCTCAGCCATTTTCTCGAATATGAAGATGCGAAAACTGTAGATAGCCGAACGATTCATAAGATAGAAGCCCTGAATCCATGCATTTCAGGAAAAGAAGCCTGTGGTCACTATCCGCTTAATGGCGCACTCGCTTATGCAAAAGAACAAGAGTTACAGATTAAAACACTCAACTGGTGTAATTCTGGTGATATGTCTGGTAGTAAAGACCGGGTTGTGGGATACGCCTCGTTCGTTTTAACTGAAAATGGAGCAATTCACTGATGTCTTCTATAACAAACTCAACCCACAGCTCAAAAGCAAAACCAATTACAGCCGAACAGCAAGATTATTTACTCAATCTGGCTCGACAAAGCATCGAAGCCAGTATGGCTGGGTTTGAAGCTACTGTTGAAAGACTTATTACTCATGAATCAATATCAAAGACACTGAGCTTCGACGCGGCAACCTTTGTTACCTTAAAAAAGAATCATCAGTTACGTGGTTGTATTGGTAGCCTGGAAGCACATCAGTCACTGCCAAGAGATGTTGTCAAAAATGCCAGGGCAGCTGCATTATATGATTCAAGATTTCCACCGGTTAACGACAGTGAACTTGGTGAGATTGACATTGAAATTTCAGTATTGTCACCACCCGAGAGGATTGACTTTGACTCAACGCAGGCATTATTTGAGTTACTGCAACCAAATCTTGATGGCGTTATTATTAAATATGGAACCCACAGTGCAACGTTTCTACCGCAGGTATGGTCTAAGCTGCCGGAAAAGAGTCAGTTTTTTGCCCATTTAAAACGTAAGGCAGGACTATCCGATGATATTGAGACGACCGAACTGGAAGTTTTCCGCTATAGAGTTGATCATTTTGCTGAGTCTAAAAGATAGAATTCCTTTGGGTAATTCCGCTTAATGGTCAATAGCGATCTCGCAATGTTTTGGGTAAATTTGATAAAACAAGTTTATACGAATTGATGATATGGATTATTAAAAAGTCCGCAGAAGTTGCATCATTCAGCTCTATAGTAAACCAGTGTTTTTTGTTCATATAATACCCGGGAATGATTTCATCATAGCCTTCGATTAACGAAGGTATAGCTACCGGATCGGCCTTAAGCGTCAGATGACGTGGTTCATATTCATGACCAAAGGTACAAAACATTTTCCCTTCAATTTTATATACATATGATTTCTCACCAAAAGGAGAGCTCTCCTCGGCACCAGGTAAACTTTTCAGGTAATTTCTGATGTCCTCTTTATTCATAAATATATTAACTCCAATCTTGATTTAAATACACGAACCCATGATATGCCGGCTTGCCTATCGAATATGCTTGTTACAGCCCAATTATGTCTCCCGTTCATGTTCGGTCTGACGGTATGACACTTTAAAGTGGTTACGATTTTTCTCAATCACATGAACGCGGCTGTACCTAAGGCCATGTGTGTTACAAAATAGTTTCAAAACCATTGATCATACATGGGATAATTGTCGATACTACCAACATCAAAATGGTTCAACATTTGTCATCAATGCACTGTTTGAAGCGAATTTTGTCTCATCAATCAAACATAAACCAGGAGTGTATGATCCATATAATGAACCTTGCAAACAGCGTGAGCGAATGAGAATCATATTTCTAACCGAATTATGTAATTATAAAAGGATTGTTCAGGTGTACCTGTTTATTGAACATCACAAATATGGCCGATTATTAAAAGGCCATTGGTCAAATACAAATTATTGAAGGTAATTATGACATCCGTAAAAAAACCACTGGTAGGCGTTATTTGTGACCGGAAAATTATTAACCCTCACCCCTATCACGTCGCTGGTGAAAAATATCTTCGCGCACTCATTGATGCAGCAGACGTAACACCGGTATTGATCCCTGCTTTTGGAAGAGAGTCTGATTTAGGAGAGTGGATGCTTCACCTTGATGGCCTGTTTTTAACCGGCGCTTATTCAATGGTACAGCCCGCCCTATATGGTGCTGACCAGCCTGAAGATATGGAAATCGATACTGGTCGCGATGCCACTTCAATGAATGCCATTAAAATTGCTCTGGAAACTGGCATTCCTTTATTAGGAGTTTGTCGCGGTTTTCAGGAACTTGTGGTTGCAACAGGCGGCACATTAAATCAATTTATCCATGAAGACGCTCGCTATCAGGATCACCGCGAAAATAAGTCCCAGCCTATAGATGTGCAGTATGGCAAATCACATAATGTGACACTGGTCGATAATGGCCAACTAGCCAATATTTGTAACGCCGCTGAAATTTCTGTGAATTCATTGCATGTTCAGGGTGCCGAAACCATTGGCGATCAGGCGGTTATCGAAGCCATTGCAAACGATGGACTGGTAGAAGCTATCTCTGTCAAAGACAGCAAAGCATTTTCGATCGCCGTACAATGGCACCCCGAATGGAAAGTGTTAACTGATCAACCCAGTATTGATATTTTCGCGGCATTTGGTGATGCGTGTCGAAAGACTGTAAACTAAATAGATCGCTGAAATTTTAACAAAACCGGTTTCTATATCGAACCCTTTAATTTGATAACTGGTGAAATTTTTTTATTAATTCATCTGCAACCTGGTCACGTTCCGCGTTAAACCCTTCACAGACCTGTGTGATCATTTGCTCCAGTCTATAAGCATAGGTATCACCCAAGATGGCATAAATTAACAGATTCGCGTCGGTAAAATCGCTGGTTATTAACTTTTTTCCAAATTCACCATATAACCAGTCATTCAATTCTTCGACAAATCGATATGTCAGATAGGCGGAGCTCACCACGATTAACAGTTGATCATCATCTTTGATATCAGAATTATCCGTGTCAAAGAGTGCAATAATCAAACTTATCACCGGGTCGACATAGGTTTCAAAGCCATAATGTTTAGAATTATCGACGGTTCGTTGAATTAGCTCCGGTGCATGACGCGTATAGGTCATAACAAATGACACCAATTTAAAGGGTTTATCTATGGTTGATGTCTGAATACTACTGTGCAGCTCTCTTGGGTTTTGCTCCAAAAATGTTAAAAAATATTTATGTTTTTTTTCAATACTAATTGCGCGGTCAATCAGTGCACGAATTTCCAGAACAGACATAACGCCTCCAGAGTTGGCATCTAAACAGTGCGAATAGACTGATATTTTTAGTATAGAAGAGTTATCAGAAGTCATTAGATGAATCGAATATAGATTGTTAAAAGCTTATAGCCAGATGTGAACGGTTTTATAACAAAGAAGAGTGTCTCTACTTAGTAGTGATCATATCGAAGATCTAAATCACAAAAATTACATATATGACCTTTAAGGGTCTTCTGACTCTCGTAAATAGCAATTACATTAATTTTTCTAATAGAGATTACTTGAAATCGTGTTTTATGGCACCCTAGTCCCAAGGTACTTTAATTATTTTTGCAAAAATCGTTACCCATTTTCTGTAAGAGGCTCATATTTTTATGTCAAATCCATTAACCGTCAGCCATACACTCCCCCCTTTTGATCAAATTCAACCCCGGCATGTCGTCGAGGCGATCAAACAGCTTACATCTGAGTGTTTAGAGAGCATTGATCAACTTGTCAGTTCAAACCAACAACCTGATGAAACGAATTTTCTAAGACCACTGGAAAATATTCAAGATCGGTTAAACCAAAGCTGGTCTCCGGTATCTCATCTGGCCAATGTTGCCGACTCACCCGAGCTTCGTAAAGGCTATCAGCAAGCGTTAGGAATGATGTCTGAATTTGGAACCAAGCTAGGACAACATCAGGGTTTGTACCAATCATACCTTAAGCTTGATGTCGATCTACTGTCGCCAGTACAAAAGAAAGCCGTTGAAAATGCACTTTTAAGCTTTAAATTATCCGGTATCGCCCTGGATGAAAAGAATCGCGATCTGTTTTCAAAAATACAAATGGAACTCAGCCAGCTAGGCAACAAGTTTCAAGAGAACGTTCTTGATGCCACCCAGGGTTGGAGTAAGCACATAACAGATATTGAAGCACTGGCCGGATTACCTGAAACAGCCCTGTCAATTCTAAAGCAGGCAGCAGAAGCCAAAGATCAAACAGGCTGGTTAGTAACGCTGGAAGCACCCTCATATCTGGCCGTCATGACCTACTCTGAAAACCGGGAGCTCAGAAGAGAAGTCGCGGTCGCTTTTGTTAGCCGTGCCTCGGATGCAGGACCCAATGCTGGTCAATGGGATAACGCGCCTGTAATGGAGCGAATCATGCTTCTGCGTAGCCAAAAAGCGAAGCTATTGGGCTATGCTAACTATGCCGAATTAAGCCTGGCGCAAAAAATGGCTGAATCGCCTGACCAGGTATTGTCGTTTTTAAATCAGCTTGGCGATCGGTCCATTAGCCAGGCTAAGTCAGAGTTCGAGGCGTTACAGGTTTTCGCACAACAGGAATTAGGCCTGGATACTCTTAACCCCTGGGATATCGCCTGGGCCAGTGAAAAGCTTAAAGAGCGTACCTTTTCTGTATCTCAGGAAATGATCCGACCTTATTTGCCTGCCGACAAGTCGATAGCCGGTTTATTCGAAGTCTGCCAACGATTATTTAAGGTCACCTTCCAGCGCAATGATCAGGTCAAGGTATACCACTCTGATGTTCAGTATTTTGATGTGCTTTCAAATGGTGAGGTCATTGCCGGTTTTTATTTTGATCTTTATGCCCGTACCGGAAAACGCGGTGGAGCCTGGATGGATGACTGCCGGGTACGTCGCACTGATAGCAAAGGCAATATACAGATTCCGGTTGCCTACCTGAATTGTAATTTTGCGGCACCATCGGCAGGAAAACCAAGCTTGTTAACACACAATGAGCTCACGACACTATTTCATGAGTTTGGACACGGTATTCATCATATGCTGACTCAAATTGATGTCGCTGACGTCAGTGGTATCAATGGGGTGTCATGGGATGCAGTTGAACTACCCAGTCAGTTTATGGAAAATTATTGTTGGCAACCCGAGGCCCTGGACTTTATTTCCGGGCATGTAGATACCGGAGAATCCCTACCCCCGGCCTTACTTGATAAGTTATTAGCTGCCAAGAATTTCCAGTCAGCGATGTTTTCAGTGCGCCAACTGGAGTTTTCATTGTTCGACTTTGAATTACACTGTCAGCCAGAAGCACAAAACATCGATCAAATCCGAAACATTCTTAATCAGGTTCGTGAACGGGTTGCTGTAGTGCCAATAATTGATGAAAACCGTTTTGAAAACGGTTTCAGTCACATATTTGGCGGTGGCTATGCCGCAGGGTATTACAGCTACAAGTGGGCAGAAGTTCTAAGTGCCGACGCGTTTTCATTGTTTGAAGAAAAAGGCGTCTTTGACCCGAATACCGGACAGTCATTTTTTAACAATATTCTGGCCAAGGGCGGTAGCCAGGACGCTATGGATCTATTTAAAGCGTTCAGAGGCAGGGAGCCCAATATTGATGCATTGTTACGTCATAATGGCATTCAAGAACCTGAGGATGTGTAACAGCGACTTCCTGTACCTTCTCAGTGCTAGAGATAGGGGGTGACAATACTTATTTAGCCACCTGGTATTTCTACGGGACCTTGCATCCATGCGAAGGTCCCACCCTATCCCATCTGAACTAAGATAGACTTATACGCCCGCCAATGCCTGTTCGATATCGGCAATTATATCATCAATATTTTCAATACCGATGGTGTATTACAAACTAGAGATGTTCGTTGGAATTGTAGATGCGACTAACGTATTAGATTACGGTTATTTTGTTATAACTCCGAAGTAACTGGTTATATCTAGTCATTGCTATCAACGGGCCATTTGATTACTTTATAGGTCTACAAAATCGGGAGCATCAGTATGGTTGAACTCAGTATTCGACAAATTCAGGCACAGATGGTTGCCGGTGACCTGACCAGTGAATTTTTGGTGCAATCTTATTTGTCGAGAATTGAAGCATTAGACCCCATGGTTAATGCCATTATTGAAGTCAATCCGGATGCAAAAAGTATTGCGCAAAGCCTGGATGAAGAGCGGAGCCAGAGTAAGGTAAGAGGTCCTATGCACGGCATACCGGTCCTGGTCAAAGATAACATTGAAACCCGGGATGCGATGCAAACCACAGCGGGTTCATTAGCCCTGGAAGGCCACTATGCAAAACAAGATGCCTTCATCATATCAAAGCTTCGCCAGGCCGGTGCGGTTATTTTGGGCAAAACCAACTTAAGTGAATGGGCAAATTTTAGAGGCCATAAATCTTCCAGCGGCTGGTCAAGTCGTGGAGGTCTTACTCGTAACCCCTATATCCTGGACCGCTCAGCCTGTGGATCTTCGTCGGGCTCTGCCGCAGCCGTAGCCGCAAATTTTTGTTCAGTTGCGATCGGGACTGAAACGGACGGATCGATAATTTGCCCTGCTCAAACCAACGGTATTGTAGGCTTTAAACCCACCCGGGGATTACTAAGTCGTACAGGAATAATACCTATAGCCTTGAGTCAGGATATGCCTGGACCCATGGGCAGAACGGTTGAGGATGTTGCTTTTTTACTGGAAGCCATGACCGGTGAAGATATTACCGACCTTTCTACCCTGGATATGGCTGAACATGTAAATCAACACTTCACCAGCTCTCTGGATTCCCGTGGTCTAAAAGGCGCAAGAATTGGTATCGCACGAAATATGTCGGGAAGTAATGCCGATGACCTGAAGGTGTTAGACGAGGCTGTCTTAAATCTACAAAAGCTTGGGGCTACGGTTATCGATCCCGTTGTCGTACCCAAGGTAGGTGAATTTTCTGACGCTGAACTACAGGTATTACACTTCGAGTTTAATGATGGATTAAATCGATATTTAAATAAGCTTCCCGAACATTTATCACTTAAAAACATCAAGGATGTCATCAACTTTAACCAGAAACATCGTGAACAAGTCATGGCATTTTTTGGTCAGGAGCATATGTTAGCCTCTAGCGAGAAGGCTGATCTTACAGATGACGGCTATTTAAATGCGCTCAAAAAGTCGCAACTGTTGGCAGGAGATCAAGGCTTGGGGAGTGCACTGGCGGACGATCAACTTGATGCAATTGTGTGCCTTTCCGGAGGGAGATCATGGAAAATTGATCTGGTTCATGGCGATAGCCACCCTTGGGATACTCAAGCAACATCTGGTGCTGCTGTTGCCGGTTATCCGCACATAACGATTCCAGGCGGCTATATTCAGGGTCTACCCATAGGCCTGTCATTCATTGGATCGCCAATGCAGGACGCCAAAATTCTTAAATATGCCTATGCCATGGAACAACGTTTCCCGGTTCGTCAGGCTCCAGGGTTTTTATCATCCATTGAAGACTAGCGGATAAATGAGTTCTGAAATTTTGACCACAACTGATATGAAACTGGAAAAATAGAACAATCAGGGAAGAGTGATATCTGAGCGAAACGCTCAGATATCAAAGGGGATTAAGATAGCTTCTTTCTAATTGTAGACAGGCCAAATGGTAAATACAGCGGGCACCAGCTCATGAAAGCAGTACCCAGTGGGATCAGACCAATAGCCCCCCAAAATGATTGATAATAGAAACCTGCAGCTATCATTGCCAAGCCTAAAATAGCACGAATAATTCGATCTAAACTTCCTATATTTGCCTTCATTCAATACTCTCCGCTAGTTAATGACCAAACCAGTATCTATCAAAAATGATCCGATTACAGTGACAATGTCACACAACTAGGTATTTTTTTTACCCAGCTGTTCCAAGTTGACCGGATCATCAATGGAGATTCGTCCACGGGTAAGCTGTATCCACTGATTATGCTCAAAGTCTTTTAATATTCGACTGATTACCTCACGAGCAGAACCCAGATCATCAGCAATCTGTTGGTGGGTAAGCTGGATGTTTTTTAGGGGTTGATTCGATTGCAGAAGATACTGAGCCACTCTCTGGTCCATCCGCCGAAATGCAATATCATCTATACGCGTAATCACTTCTGATAACTTGCTGGAAAACAAACTAAAAACATACTCTCTCCACGCCTCATGGCTTGATACCCATGAACGAACCTTTGAGGTCGGAATTGAGATTGCCACAGTATCTTCTTCAACCCTGGCAATAGCCGGGAAAGGCTTTTGACTTATGATGCAGGAGGCCGATAGAACACAGCTATCTCCTGGCAGTATTCTGTATAGGGTAATTTCCCGGCCATTTTCACCCACCTTAAAAACCCGAATGACGCCGGAAATAATAATGGCCAGCTGTGAGCACTGATCGCCCTGATGACAGATTGTTTGACCCGGTGCTGCTTTGATCAGGCTTGCGTGCTGGACTAACTCATCGATAAAAGTCGACTCTGTAGCAAAGGGCAAGAGTTGTTTCCATTCAGATTTCAAATCGAGCATGCCTTTATTCCCTTTTAAGTCGAGCCCCTATTACTTGATATGTCCCAGAATTCCGTCTAATTCGTCTAGTGAACTGTATTGAATTACCAGCTTACCCTTACCCTTGTTACCATGTTGTATATTCACAGCAGCCCCCAGACGTTTTCCTAGCATGTCTTCAAGGCTTCGAATATTAACATCCAGGGCTTTATTAGCATCTGCCGGTTCAACTTGCGGATTTTGCAGTTTACGAACCAGGGCCTCTGTTTGTCGTACGGTAAGCCCTTTCTGAACAACCTGGCGAGCAGCCTCTATTTGCTCTTTTGCATCAAGACTTAACATAGCACGCGCATGACCCATTTCCAGGTCACCATGTTCCAAAAGTGTTTTTACTTCAGGGGTTAATGCCAACAGGCGTAACAGGTTGGCAATGGTTGCCCGGTTCTTACCTACGGCATCTGCGACTTCTTGCTGAGTTAATTCAAATTCTGTTTGCAGGCGTTGCAACGCTACGGCTTCTTCAATCGGATTCAGGTTTTCGCGCTGAATGTTTTCAATGAGCGCCATTGCAATAGCATCTTCATCAGAAACCGTACGTATAACCGCGGGTATTTCATGAATGCCTGCCATTTGCGATGCACGCCAGCGCCGCTCACCCGCGATGATTTCATATCGATGCTCGGCAACTGGCCTGACGACAATCGGCTGCATAACTCCTTGAGCTTTAATTGATGCGGCTAACTCTTCCAGCGCTTCCGTATGCATATCCTTTCTGGGTTGATATTTACCACGCTGTATATGCTCTACGGGCAAGGCTCGTAAACTACCATCTACCGGTGTCGACGATTCTTGACTGGGGGAAGCCTGATTAACAGGCTGTGCATCCATAGAATTGGGGGTTGGGTTGGCTATCAGAGCACTTAATCCCTTACCAAGGCCTCTTTTTTTTGCTTTCATGAGAATCTAATCGCTTTTCAGGTCGATACAGAAGATGCTGGCTCTTCATATCTATTAATAATTTCACCCGCCAGTGCCAAATAAGCTGTAGCACCGCTACTTTGACGGTCATGTTGCAATACCGGCATTCCAAAACTTGGAGCCTCTGCCAGTCGAACATTTCTGGGAATCGTAGTTCGATACAATTGATCACCAAAGTGCTCTGACAATTCTGTAGAAACATCACGAGTCAGACTATTTCTCGGATCATACATAGTGCGCAATAGACCTTCGATGGTCAGTTCAGGATTCAACAACTGGGTAACATCCATAATGGTTTGAATCAGTGACGCCAAGCCTTCCAGAGCATAGTACTCACACTGAACGGGAATCAATACCCCATCGGCTGCAGTCAGGGCATTCAGTGTCAGCATATTTAATGAGGGCGGACAATCGATGAAGATATAGTCGTATTGATCCTTCAATCCATCCAGTATGGCTTTTAGCCTAAACTCCTTGTTGTCCAGACTCAACAGCTCTACTTCTGCCGCGGTTAAGTCTGAATTCGACGGCAACATATCGAAACCACCGGATTCACTGGCAACCAGGATGTCTGATGCCTGGGCATGGCCAACCAGAACGTCATAAATAGAACGCTCTATGCTATTTTTATCTACACCACTACCCATGGTCGCATTGCCCTGGGGATCCAGGTCAACGACCAGTATTTTTCGGCGTGTTGCTACCAATGACGCCGCCAGATTAACAGTGGTTGTGGTTTTACCAACGCCACCTTTTTGATTGGTTATTGCAAAAACCTTGCTCAATTTTGAGTCCTTATTTTATATGACGAATCAGTTAGTATTCTGCTTTAACACAACAAGGTGCCTAGCCTCAGTCTGGGCTGATGTTTTAACTGAATAGATGTTTTCTATCGAAATATTCCCAGGAAGTTCTGATAATTCTTGCTCTGGGTAAAGCCCTTTCATCGCAAGATAATAGCCATCTGGAGCGCAACATGAAACAGATTTTTCAACCATATCCTTTAATGTTGCAAATGCTCTTGATGTAATACAGTCGTGGCGCTGTTCTGGTTGATAGTTCTCTAACCTGGTATGTTCGACGCTCATATTAACCAGATTAAGCTCTATTTTTACCTGCTGACAAAAACGGGTTTTTTTACCATTAGAATCCAGTAACGTAATTTTACGATCTGGATTCATAATGGCTATGACAATACCGGGCAAGCCACCGCCACTACCAACATCCAGAATATGATCTCCCAACATATAGGGTAAAATGGTCAGACTATCAATCAGGTGTCTGGTAACCATTTCTAACGGGTCCCTCACCGCGGTCAGGTTATAAGCTTTATTCCATTTCATCAACAGCGCATGGTATGCCAATAGCTGGTCAAGTTGATGTTCTGTGACAGGCGTCTCTATTTCATTGAATCCACGGATTAAAATATCCCGATATTGCTTCATTCTGAACTCACCTTTGACATGGTTTTTTTCTTTAAATGAATCAATAACAAGCTTACCGCTGCATGAGTAACACCCGGTATTCGGCTCGCCTGAGCGATGGTTTCAGGACGAACTTCCAAAAGCTTTTGTTTTACTTCATTTGATAACCCCGAAATTCCACTGTAATCAAAATCTGTCGGCAAGCGGGAATTCTCGTTACGTCGAAGCTGATCGATTTCATTTTGCTGGCGGCTAATATAACCGGCATATTTGGCATTAATCTCTACCTGTTCGGTGACATCTTTTGCCAAGGGCCCCCCGTCGCCTTTTAGGTTAGCAATCATGCCATATTCAATTTCTGGTCGTTTCAGAATATCTAACAGATTATGCTCTCTGGATATTGGGTGCGTAAACAGCTTATTGGCTTGCTCAGCGGCATCTGTACCTGGTTGAATCCAGGTCGAAGAAAGCCGCTGGGTTTCTGTTTCAATATGTTCCATTTTTTCAGAAAAAGCGGCCCATCGTTCGTCGTCAACCAATCCCAGCTTACGGCCCTGCTCCGTTAATCGGGCATCGGCATTATCTTCTCGTAATATCAAACGGTATTCCGCACGGGAAGTAAACATACGATAGGGCTCTTTAGTGCCCATAGTAATGAGGTCATCAGTTAAGACACCGATATAAGCCTCGTCTCGTCTGGGCGACCAGGCGTCTTCACCACGGGCTCTTAACGCTGCATTTGCTCCGGCCAGAAGCCCTTGGGCACCGGCTTCTTCATAGCCAGTAGTGCCGTTAATTTGTCCGGCAAAGTAAAGATTCTGGATATGCTTGGTTTCCAGACTCGAATACAGATCCTGTGGGTTAAAGAAGTCATACTCAATCGCATAGCCCGGGCGCGTGATATGAGCGTTCTCAAAACCCTTCATAGTTCGAATGAAGTCCACCTGTACATCAAAGGGTAGACTGGTTGAGATTCCATTGGGGTACAACTCATAGGTATTCAAACCCTCTGGCTCTACAAAAATTTGATGGCTGTCTTTATCCGAAAAACGCACAATTTTGTCTTCAATTGACGGACAATAGCGAGGGCCTATACCCTCAATGACACCGGCATACATTGGCGATTGATCTAAATTTGAGCGAATAATGTCATGGGTTTTTTCACTGGTATGGGTGATATAGCAGCTCACTTGTCTTGGGTGTTGTTCGACCTTGCCCATAAAACTCATGACCGGTAATGGCGTGTCACCCGGCTGTTCTTGCATCACGGAAAAATCGACAGAGCGCGAATCAATTCTAGCAGGTGTACCCGTTTTTAAGCGATCAACCTGAAAAGGCAGTTCACGTAACCGTTCTGCCAACCGAGTAGACGGAGGATCACCAGCACGACCCCCGGAATAATTTTCCATACCAATATGGATCTTACCACCCAGAAAGGTTCCGGCAGTTAGTACCACCGTCCTGGCATATATTTTAATGCCTGTCTGGGTCACAACACCCCGAACTTCATTACCCTGAATAATAAGGTCATCAGCACCCTGCTGAAAAATAAATAAATTAGGCTGAGATTCAACAATGTTGCGGATTGCCGCACGGTACAAAGCACGATCTGCCTGGGCACGAGTGGCCCGAACCGCTGGACCTTTTCGGCTATTTAAGGTTCGAAATTGAATACCAGATAGATCTGTTGCCCGAGCCATGGCTCCGCCAAGAGCATCAATTTCTTTAACCAAATGGCTTTTACCAATACCTCCAATAGCAGGATTACAGCTCATGACACCAATGGTTTCTGTGTTGTGTGTTAATAATAGTGTTTGAGATCCCATGCGGGCTGCAGCCAAAGCGGCTTCTGTGCCGGCATGTCCACCACCAATAACTATCACATCATAACGAGTCGGAAAATCCACTAAAGCATCCTCAGCTGTACATACTTTGATCAAAAGGGCGCGCATTATACGGAATTATTTGAACTTTTTGGTAATAATTTGCAAATAGAATTCGTTATCAATCGTATTCAATTGTTACCAATGGCACGCTATAACCATGTCAGAACGCAATAATGCTTGATAATTTAAGTGCTTTCTTTGGACTACTATAGCGACTTACGCATCTTATAACGCTACGACTTTATAGCCTGCCAGTTAATCCAGAAAAACACCTTTGACTTACCAATGGCTACCACTGCTTGGTGCTCTGAAGCTCGATTCAAATTTTGGCAATATGTTTCCAGGCTTATGATTTTATCGGTCTAAATATTATCCTTTATCACTTAATTAATAGTCCGAATCACGACCTGAAGCCGTCCGGATAATCATATAGGTTCGACCGATCAGTGCAATGTAAAAGTCATTACACATATTTATGACTTAATCGCGATATAAATATCACTCTTACGCTAAGACTAATAGGGTGTTTTATTCTCGGTGCCACAAGGATGGATAAAATAATAAATTATTGCCTGAGTGCCGAGAAATTTTTCGGCCTGTGTGCATAGTCTGACAGCAAACCCGGTAAAAAAGCAGTATCTCATGAGATAACTATCCCTGTTTTGTTTCTTCTAACCACTATGAACGTAAGAATCACCCGCTAAAGTAATCTCATACAAGCAGTTTTTAGCCTTGGGTAGAAAGGCTAAAATACTAACGAATATTAAAGGCGCTTTGCCACCGATCGAGTTTCTCTTCGAATGACATCGATGCAAAGGCGGGGCTGGTTGACGGACAGGTAACCAATTGTAGACGTTGTAATCGAGGTTGTGGAATTAAAGGAACCACCTGCTGTCTGAAGACCTTAGCAGATGTTTGACCATTAAAAATAATTTGGGACAAGGATGAGTGTTCACAAATCAACTGATGCAGTTGATTGACTCGAATTGTCTTTGAATCAATACTGCTATCCAGGCTACCTGGCCGCCTTGCCTCGGAAATGGTATCCCAAAGACCAACATGCTGTTGCTTAAGCAAGTTCAGCCGGTCCAAATAAGGTAGATTAGGATCAAATGAATACAGGGAAGCCATAATACGCCAAAAGGCATTGCGAGGATTCGCATAATACTCTTTTTGTTGCAGAGATAGTTTGCCAGGCAAACTACCCAATACCAACTGATTCATTTGACCGGGTATTTCAGCAATCAGGCCAACTGATGTCTGCTCAATCACTCAACACCATCCGGTGTCGAACCCGCTTTAATCGTGTGCCCATGTCTAGTATTCCGCTGCCTTTAAACTCGTTTTTTGAAAAATTATGTTGCACTTTAATGACAATAGTGTCCAATTATAATTAACGCCCCGTGCAAAGCATGAGACACCTATGATCACATTAAATCCTAAAACTCATACAGATGATCATGCAGATTCCTGGTATGCCGCCACGATTAATAATACCACAGCCTATCCTGCTCTTACTGAGCATATTAAAGTCGATGTCTGTGTCATTGGCGGTGGTTTTAGTGGAGTTAATACGGCCCTTGAACTGGCCGAACGAGGTTTCAATGTAACCCTGTTAGAGGCGTTTAAAATAGGTTGGGGGGCCAGTGGACGAAATGGTGGTCAACTGATCAGGGGTATTGGACACGGTCTCAAGCAATTCAAAAACAGAATTGGACAGGAAGGTATCAACGCGATAGATGGTATGGGTTTTGAAGCGGTTGACATTGTTAATGACCGTATCGCCAAATACAACATCGACTGCGACCTTACCTGGGGTTATTGCGACCTTGCCAATAACCGCCAACACTTAAAGGATCTTGAGGCGGAATATAACCACTTAAAATCAATGGGTTACAGGCACGACCTCACGCTCGTCGCAAAAAAAGACCTGGATAATATTGTTGGCAGTCATGCCTATGCTGGCGGCCTGGTCGATATGGGCAGTGGTCATGTACATCCCCTCAACCTTGTTATTGGTGAAGCCGCTGCAGCCGCTAAGCTTGGTGTCCAGATTTTCGAAAACTCTGAGGTGACCGATATACAACAGGGCAAACCTGTTATCGTTAAAACCAAACAGGGACAAATTACCGCAGACTCGCTCGTCATTTGCGGCAATGCCTATGTCGGTGACCTCAATAAAAAGCTCGGTAGCAAGGTGTTGCCAGCAGGCAGCTATGTCATAGCGACAGAGCCCTTGAGTGACGATATGGCAAAACACGTATTGCCTCAAAATATGGCTGTAAGTGATCACAAACTTGCATTGGATTACTATCGGTTAAGTAGCGATAATCGATTGTTGTTTGGTGGCCTGTGTCATTATTCTGGTCGCGATCCAAGCTCAATTAAAGGCGCTTTAAAGCCTCATCTAGACAGGGTATTTCCCTATCTAAAAGACTTAAAAATAGACTATCAATGGGGCGGAATGATCGGAATCGGTGCAAACAGATTGCCGCAAATTGGTCGTCTGCAACATAACATCTATTATGCTCAGGCCTATGCTGGTCATGGACTAAACGTTACTCATTTAGCTGCAAAGGTTATTGCTGAATCCATTCATCATGAATCAGATCGCATTCATGTGTTCGAAAAAGTCAGCCATTTAACCTTCCCGGGAGGCAGGTACCTCAGGTCACCCCTATTAGCGGCAGGTATGTTATATGCTCGATTAAAAGAGATGCTTTGACTGAACTATACGACAGCAGTTGCAATATATAGGTATATTCTGTTCGGTAATACGCAAAATCGTCAGAACAATTTGAAAACTAGCTTATAGCTTCTTTTAAAGAGATCCAGCATGTCACTACCTTGACGAAAACCATCTATTACACTTAGTGACAATGCCAACTCTCTTTGGTTATATATGCCAGCTGCTAGATTTAATGAGCGTGGGAGACCCCTCATCACTGTTACGTCTTTATAAGCATGCCTGCCAAATAATTTTAATATTGGGTGCAGGAAAGTCCGTGTCTATACAATGACTGGTTTAGATTAATGTCTTAATGAAAATGAATCTAAAAATGTCAAAATTCTAGTCAGCAGTTCATTATCATCTTTTTCTTTGAACGCCACTGCCAGCTTGTAAATTGCATCAGGCGTAAAAATAACGCGCACCTGGTTTGCAAAGTGAATATTGTTGGTTAAAACATATTCATGCACCTCTTCACCACCCCGGGGGAAATTCCAATCAAGAACAACATTACCATTAAAGCTATCAACATCTAGCGCCTTGGAGGCTTCAAGCCACTGCTCCTCATTCTCCGCTGATACACCGGGCGTGATGACCTGAAGCATAAAATCAATGCCTTTTCGCTTCATCACATACAGCTGAATCTGCTGGCCATTGTCACTGATGGTTTCCAGTGTGGGCTCCTGTTCAAATTGAACTTCATAACCCAGTTTTTCATCCGTTAAGTAAAACCATTCATCAGGCATTTTAGTGCCTGATTTGGTTGGCCATTGCGACCAAATGAAGACCAGTGTTAATACGGCAACAATGACCCCGGTTGGATTAATTTTTTTGGTTAACACGTTCTTATTCCCGTTGTTAATATAAAATACAGAATCATGGCTTTTTGATATTCTATTTTTTCAGATAGCGATAGATTTCCTGATAGTCATCATCATAACTAAACATACAACTAAACCCACCAGCATTCTGATCGACAATAATACAGTCATAATTACTGACATCATCTGGAATAAAGCTATCATCACAGGTTTCTCGCGATTCAGAATGAGTGATATCAAATGACACGCGGGCACCATTTTGAGACCACTGATAGTCAGATCCATAGATCAGACACTGGCCGCTAACATCAGATACCGAGTAATTGCCGGTACCATTTTTTTTCATTATCTCTTCACCCACTAGTTCCCAGGCACAACCATCTGTCAGCTGTTCTAAATGATATTCACCAACAACTGATTGAATGGGTTGATTCGCAACTTCGGCCATGTCTACATTAATGTCAGAGACAAAGCCGCTTTCATTAAAGCCACCCATAATGGTTGCCGTTGCATCCAGAGCAGATAAAGGCAATATACTGCTATAAACCTGCGCACAGGTAGTGGCATCCATATCAATGGTTAACTCCGGCGTTGCCAACAGAGAATCTGACAACAGGTCATAAAATTTCTTATAGTCAAACGTCATGCCAAACAAACCCTGATGATTGAGCTTCTCATCGACGAGCTTATTGGATATACGTCTAGAAGTGTCGCCTATAAACATAGCCAGGTGGTCACCACGAATAGCCATTGAAGGTGTTTTCTCTGGCGCTAAACCCAGTGAGGTGACAGGGTACTCGGAGCCATCGACCGGCAACTGCAAACCCTTAAGCTGTGGAATATTTGCCAATAACCCGGCGAGTAACTCTGGTTTTTCGCTACTGAGTGTGACTAAAGCATCCAGTGTAAATTCAAAATTTTCAATATCTGTAATCTCTAAGTCAAATACACTCAGACTGACACCTTGCAGCCCTTGTGCCATAGCAGCAAAAATCGCTACGGTTGCCGGATTAGAGGCCTCTGCCGAAGCCTGTAATTCAATCAGTTGACCACATTCAAATTCACTGTTAATCAGGCGGGTCCAAAGGTGAGTAACAACATAAGAAAGCTGATCTGCATCCAGGCCCATTGCCAGTGAAAATATCTGACCATTCTGACCCATTGCCAATTCAGAGAGATGGCCATTTAGTTGGCTCAGTACAGTAATAGCCTCCGCATCTTTAATTTCCAAAATGGTTGATGCTTGCAAGTGTACCTGACTTCCACGCGTACGGACTTCATCATAACCCATGACCAAGCGAGGAACACTTTCAGCCAAGGTCATAAATTCATCGCGACAAGCCTTGGTTAGAGGTGCCGATGGATTTGGATTCAAAAGCTTTAAATCCTGACTTAAACTATTGTCAGCTAACTGCAACCCGACTCTAGCCAACTCCACCAGATTAAGATAGCCCTGCATCACTTCGACAAAGCCATACTGCTTTTGTAGATTCGCCATGATGTTTTTATTGGCAACCGAGCTCGTTTCTTTAATGAGACCCAGTCTTCTGAACTTACGCTCCTCGGTGTCTGCATCCAGGTAAAATCCCAGCGTCACTCTCTTCTTTTCAAAAACAACAGAAAAATTTACACCCTTTTTCGGTGAAATCTTCCAAACAAACGCCGGCGTCTTCATCCAGGTTTCCGATTGATATTTAACACCACTTTCTTCGGAGTATTGAATCAACAAATCACGAATAGCATTTGGATTCCTCACTGCAATATGCATAACGGGAGCCATACCCTCGAGATAGACCGCAAATTCATTATTAGCGCTTAGGCCATAATACCGGGTTAGCTTTTTCGGTCCCTCTGCTACCCTTGCTGCGTAATCCTCAACCAGGCGAATCAAAAATTTGCTTTCTGGAGATCTGTTTAGGCTTTCGTCTCGATCGAACATATCGAGAAACTGCTCTACCTGACTACCTTGCACCAGGCTGGCCGCGCCCGTATTGGAAAGCATGGCCAAGCTTGCTTCTGCATAAAATATCGTGTCTGAAGGAGCATCTGCCTGGAATTGGCTCAACACCCTGGAGGTCGCGTGAATCTGAACTGATAATGTAGCCGCGATCATAATCGCTAATAACCGGTTAATCATTATAGACATACCTTATTCCCTTTGTATTCGACAGTAATACCACCGTATTTTTTATTTTGATGAAAGACGCTTTTCTATCAGTTGATCTTTTTCAACCCAAATATCAGTTAACCATTTTTGAAACTCAACACGATCTTCAGCATTGTCGCTATAGTTCAGTGTTTTAAATGACTCGGGGAATTGTTTTTCTTCAATGATCACTGTAACCCTTCGCATTTTACCACTAAGAAATTCCCAAAACGTCGGCGTAAAATCCGGATAAATGATGGTTACGTCGATCAATGAGTGAAATTTTTCACCCAGGGTCTGTACAGCAAAAGCCATACCGCCAGCCTTAGGCTTTAACAGGTGCTTATATGGAGACTTTTGTCTTTGCTGTTTTTCCGGAGTAAAACGTGTTCCTTCAACAAAATTCATCACACTGGTTGGGATCAATGAAAAGCGTTCACAAGAACGACGGGTTGCTTCAAGATCCTTTCCTGCTTGTTCCGGATGTTTCTTTAAATAACTTTTTGAATGACGACTCATAAACGGAAAATCTAGCGCCCACCAAGCCTGCCCCATTATGGGTATTCGGGCGAGTTCTTTTTTAAGGAAAAACTTTAACATCGGCACTCGTCGGTTCAGCAGTTTTTGCAAAACAACAATATCTACCCAGCTCTGATGGTTAGACGTCACCAGATACCATCCTTTAGCATTCAGCTTATCCAGGCCTTCTACCGTCCATTCGGTTCTTTGAGTCAACCACATCCAAAAGCCATTACCTGTAATCCAATTGGCAGCGATGCCCGTTAATATTGGATCTAGAAATCGTCTGGAAGCATCAAACCGAAAGATAAGTTTCACTATAGTCACGAGAAATAGAAGCGATGTCCAAAACAGCATATTGATTATGGCGATTGAAAATGCCAATACGCCGATCACAGAATGAGGTAAAAAGTTAAGCATAATGAATCCCAGGTTTTTGATCGAAACATTGTAACCGTATTTTCTATCATTTATAAACGTGTATTGAAATATTGACGTGATGATTTAGCCTTGGCTTTACGCTGTCATGATAATCCAGCCAGGATTCTGGAATTTAAGTACCGTCTCGGTCATTAACGACCCAGGTAACCGGGTTATTATCGCAGGCTGAAGCCTGCTTATACACCTAAGGAAAAGCTGTTCACATTTTGCCACGATGGGGCTCGTTTTAGCTTAATGACATTTTAACCTTTGTCTAACAGACCTTCTATTCTTTCGAAAATCGGATTGTTAACCAGCGGAAGTAAGGCTGGGTCTTTGCGCGCATCATCCAGATAACTTGCTCTTCTATTTAGTGCTTCTGATAAATAATGTAAACCATCTTCAAATTGCTCCATTGAGGTATAGGCACATGCCAGCTGATAAAAAGCATGACTATTCTCCGGATCTATTTGCAATGCCTCATGACATAAATTGGCCGCCCACTTGGGCTCATCTAACTCTAAAACCGCATCAGCTTTGTATGTTAATGCTTCTACATCATCATCCTTAAGCCCGAGAATTTTATCGTAAATTTCAATTTTGTTAGTCGCTGAAGGCTCCTGTTGTGCACGCAGCCACAGCGACTGAACTTCCTGTGTAAGCTCAATTTCTTCTCTATTTTTTTCGATATGTAGCGTTTTTTGATGAAGTTGAGTTTCTATGATTTCCAGTCGTTTTTCATATTCCTGTACTAACTTTGAAATTTCTTCATCTGCCATCATATGTACACGTTCTTTAATATCTCTAATTGATGACCAGCCTACTACCACCAAAACCGAGGTTGCCGCGGCAATTAGATAGAAAAAGTAAGTTATGGTATCAGTCGCGTAGGCGACCCCTCGATCGACAGAATTTAGTTCTCTATCAACGATTTTTTCAATTAACTCTTGCTTCGTGGCAGCTTGATCAATACGTAGTTGTTTCAGTTCATCGAGCATATATCGCTCAATAAAAGGTGAATATAGAGGCTGATTTAATTTGTCGATGTCGCTATCTAATACCGGTGTCTCATTCTCGGTACTGGCGGAGACAAAAGACACAGTAGTAGACAGAATCATTAGAAGCAGTAGTTTTGTTATCGGATACATATTTTCAATTCCTGGCTCTAAAGAGCATTATTTACTAAATAGTATCGGTTTCAAATCCGTCCGGGAGCAGATCAGGTATTCCCCATTGTTTGTAGTTTTCTTCATCACAGAAAGCATAAATTTGAGCCTCAGGTGCCATTAGTTCGGCAATAAACTGCCGGCATGCACCGCAAGGACTATACAGGGTGTTACCCGGCATATAGATTGCCAGATGTTTTAGAGACTTGGGTGCAATTTTTTGACTAACTGAGTGAGCCAATGCATTTCGTTCGGCACAAATGGTCATTGCGAAAGAAATGTTTTCAACATTACAGCCTAATATCGGCTCACCACTTTGATCACTTCCGTCAAGACTCAGAGCCGCGCCAACCGGAAATTTACTGTAGGGAGCATAGGCTCTTTTTGAAGCTTCTATCGCTGCTGACTTAAGGATTTCCAAATATTGTTCCATGCCTGCTCCCTGTATCATGTTTATTTTTATTTTCAGTTACTGCGATTATTTTGTTTTTTCGCGTATCATGACCGATTCCAAAGCAATTTCTACCATGTCATTAAAGGTATTCTGTCGCTCATCTGCCGACGTTTGTTCACCGGTAAGTATGTGATCACTTACTGTGCAAAGCGCTAAAGCATGGCAACCATTCTCAGCTGCTACGCCATATAAACCGGCCGCTTCCATTTCCACCGCCAACACACCTTGCTTGCTCAATAAGCCAAATATTTCCTGGTCAGGTGAATAGAACAAGTCTGCAGAGAAGATGTTACCAACATGTACCCTGGCATTATGGGCACGTGCTGCCTCAACCGCCGGCTCTAATAGCTCCCAGCTGGCAATGGCACTGAAATCGTAATTATTAATTCTTGTGCGGTTCACAGCTGAATCAGTACTAGCCCCCATTCCAATGACCACATCCCGAATATTAACGTCATTTGAAATTGAACCACAGGACCCAACCCGAATAATGTTTTTCACGTCGTACTGTGAATACAGCTCATGCGCATATATAGACATCGAGGGAATCCCCATACCCGAGCCCATAACACTGATGCGCACACCCTTATAGGTTCCGGTATAGCCAAACATATTCCGAACGGCATTGACTTGTTTTACATCGTCTAAATAATTATCGGCGATATATTTCGCGCGCAACGGATCGCCCGGCATTAAAACGGTTTCTGCAAAATCACCCTTCTCGGCTGAAATATGTGGTGTAGGCATGGATTACTCCTAAAATGGCTTGTAAAAGAGAGAAGAACCGTAATCTAACTCTGCTAATGAAAAATGTTCTGCCAGCGTCTGTCCTACGTCAGCAAATGTTTCTCGATGACCTGCAAGGCCCGGCTCAACGGTATCGCCACTGATTAATACCGGAATGTGCTCTCGCGTATGATCAGAACCTGGCCAGGTTGGATCACAACCATGATCTGCTGTAAGGACCAGTATATCGTCAGGTCGCATTGCAGCCTGAACATTTGGCAGCATGGCGTCAAAGGTTTCTAATGCTTTTGCGTAACCATTAATGTCTCGTCTATGGCCATATAGCATGTCGAAATCGACCAGATTAGTGAATATCAACTGGTGCTGGTCTTTTTGATCTTCCTGCATGACATCAATGGTCGTCTTTACTAACGCGTCAAGACCATTAGCTTTATATTTTCGACTAATGCCCCGATGAGCATAGATATCGGCAATTTTTCCGATAGAAACCACCTCACCACCTGCTGCCGTCAGGTAATCCAAAAGCGTATCAGCCGGAGGAGGAACGGCCAAATCGCGTCGATTTCCCGTTCGCTCATAATTATCAGCCCGGGTACCGACAAAAGGGCGCGCAATAACACGACCAATATTGTATTCATTGACCAGTTCACGAGCGACTTCACAGACTTCCATTAAACGATCCAGGCCAAAGCTTTCTTCATGAGCAGCAATCTGAAATACGCTATCGGCGCTGGTGTAACAAATCGGTTTACCTGATGCGATATGTTCATCACCATATTGCTTGAGAATTTCTGTACCCGAACCATGGCAGTCACCCAGAATTCCAGGGATTCCTGTGCGTTCCATTAAATTTTGAATTAATGCTTTAGGGAATGTGTTTTCTTTTTGGTCGAAATAGCCCCAATCAAACAACACCGGAACTCCTGCTAACTCCCAGTGCCCGGAAGGGGTATCTTTACCCGAGCTCATTTCCTGAGCATAGCCGCATAGACCTTCCAGGGAATCATCTTTACTGAAGCCGGGAGCCCACAAGCCACTGCTATCATGCCCGGCAAAACCCAAGCCCAACTTCGCAAGATTGGGAAGTTTCAATAAGCCACTTCGACCATCCTCACACAAGCCATTTTGGCAGGCCTCTGCAATATGATAAAAGGTATTTGCACCCGCATCTCCAAAATCGGCTGCATCTTCAGTAGCACCAATCCCAAAACTATCGAGAACCAGGATGATTGCGCGAGCCATAACATTATTCTCCGTATATTCGATTAAGAATGAGAGACCCTGTCTTAACAGGTTGCTCATCAAATGAAATCCATTTCGAAAAGTTTTCAGAAACATGATTACAAAGATCCGCCGAATTGGCGTGGATCATGGCGACAGGGTCACCTTTTTGAACCTGAACACCCAATGGCAACAGACTCGATATACCGACACTGTGATCGATAGCATCAGAAGCTTTCAACCTGCCGCCTCCAAGGGTGACAACCGCCATGCCTATTTCGTAAGGTTTATAACCAGAGATAAACCCGGACTCTGCAGCAAAGACTGGCTGTACTATTTTCGCTTTCGGCAGATACAGATCCCGGTTTTCGAATAAATCGGCCGGCCCGCCTAACAGGGTGACCATCCTGGCAAAGATTTCAGCCGCTTTGCCAGAGTCCAATGCATGATTAACCTTCTTGTGCGCTTCAACCAAGTCAACCGCCAATCCTGCATTCACCAGCATAGCAGCTGATAACTCGATTGTGACCTCATGCAATCCAGGATGGCGAATGGTACCTGACAGGTAGTCGAGTGTTTCGATGATTTCCAAGGCATTACCAGCACTATATGCCAAAGGAACATTCATATCGGTGAGTAGCGCACTGGTTTTAACGCCGGCAGAGTTGGCAACCTGAACGATACTTTTAGCCAGGACTTCAGCCTGTTCAGGATCCTTCATAAAGGCACCCTGACCATATTTCACATCCATAACCAAACCATCTAGTCCTTCTGACAGCTTTTTAGATAAGATGGAAGCGGTAATCAAGGGCACAGATTCAACGGTTGCAGTAGTGTCGCGAACCGCATAGAAGCGCTTATCTGCAGGCGCCAACTGCTCGGTTTGACCGATGATACTAACGCCCAAATCTTTAACGCACTTTCTAAATAATTCATTGCTTGGCTTGGCTTGATAACCCGGAATACTTTCCAGTTTGTCCAATGTGCCACCGGTATGACCTAAACCACGCCCGGTAATCATCGGCACATAGGCGCCACAGGCTGCTACTATGGGCCCTAGCATCAGCGATGCCATATCACCGACACCACCCGTGGAGTGCTTATCTACCACGGGGCCGGGAAGATCCCATTCCATGACACTGCCTGAGTCTCTCATCGCCAGGGTTAAATTCGTGCGTTCAGGGATTGTCATCCCATTAAAAAACGTGGCCATGGCTAACGCTGAAATTTGTGCATCTGTGACATCGCCAGAGGTGATGCCATCGACAAATTGCTGAATTTGCGTTGGACTTAGCTCTTCGGCATTTCGCTTTGCTAAAATTACTTCCTGAGGAATAAACATTGATTAGTATCCTGAACGTTGGCTGCTACCTGCCTGACCACCCAGGGTCTCCAGCAAGCTACCCAGTAATGAACTTGCGCCGAAGCGGAAGTGATCCTTTGTCACCCAGCCTGCGCCCATAATATCGGCAGCAATCTGCAAATGAGCTGCTGCTTCTTCCGTTGTACGCACGCCACCAGCTGCCTTAAAGCCGACGTCTTTTTTCGAATGCTTTATACACTGCAACATAATCCGAGCCGCTTCTGGCGTTGCATTTATCGGAACCTTACCCGTTGATGTTTTAATAAAATCAGCGCCGGCTTCAATACAAATATTACTAGCCTGTTCAATTAACGCCTCCGTGGCCAGCTCACCGCTTTCAATAATGACCTTTAACAACGCTTTACCTTGACAGAGTTCTGCATGTTGTTTGACCAATTGAAAGCCAATATCCGCATCGCCCATTTTCAGTGCGTTATAAGGAAATACTACGTCAATTTCATCGGCGCCATCTTCTATGGCCTGCGAGGTCAACGACAGACTCGCCTCTATATCAATGCTTCCGTGTGGGAAATTAGTCACTGTGGCGATTTGAATATCTGACTCACCCAATGCCTGACGGGCCGTTTTCACAAACGCCGGATACACACATACAGCGGCTACATTACCCTTATCGGTAGTGGCCTGAGCACATAGGGCTTGTATCTTTTCTACCGTGTCATCATCATTTAATGATGTTAAATCAATCAAACTCAATGCATGCTGTGCCGCTGCTTTTAATTCGCTCATGAATACCTCAGAGGTGTTGAAATCAGATTTAGATATTTTAGTGTAAACCCTGGCATTATTCTTTGCGAATCAAATGCCGAGCACTGCATCCTGGATACCTACACACATAGGATAATAGCCTTATATATCAACAAGATACAATACACTAATTAACTTTTTCATCGGGGTGTATGTTTTCGACACTATGGTTGTGATCGCTAACAGTTTGCGACACTCCTGCAGTTAGCATAAATCGCATGGCCTCTTCGAATGACCAGTCTACTTCAATCAGGTCTTTTCGTAACACCAATGACGTCACACCGGCTACTTGATAACTCAGTTGGAATAAGACCGGTACCCAGTCTTCGTCAGGTAAGGCCTGACTCAGCTTGTCAGGGATCTGTTGCGCGGTAATGAATCCAACAATATAGCTTCCGTTAGCCTGCTTAATCAGAACTGTCTGTTTATTAACCTGAGGTCTGTCTTGGCCTACTAACGCAGCCAGATCTTTACTGGCCCCGTAGACTGTTTTAAATAACGGGAAACGTAATAACTGACTTTCTGTTTTATGATAAATCCATTGAATAGGACTGACAGAGAATGAAAGCCCCACCAGCATAAAAATGACAATAATCAGCGAAAACCCTGAACCGTTAACCGGATCCGCCCAACCAACCAGTTTGAGTAAAGAAATACCCAGGCTATCCAATGACACCAACACTGACCAAAACAACCACAGTGAAAATACCAATGGTAGTAAGTTTAACATGCCTCTCAGTAACATCTTACGCATCCTGGTTCCCTTTAGATCAATTCAGTGTCAAATGGTTTCTACTTGGTATTAGAATCTTTTAATATCGCCTTTATGAGACGTTTCATTTCTTCTGGTGGTTTAATGGTTATTCCTGACTGAGGTTGGTCTTTTAATTCTGACCAGGCTAGCGTGCGAGACAACCAAAACCGACAGGCTGCTAACAGTTGCATAGCTTGTAGAGCCTGCTGTTCATCCTTTATTAATGGCCTCACTTCTGTATAGGCCTGTAGCAAAGCCGTTTTTTTATCCTCATCTATACTGTGACCATCGTAACACCAGTCATTTAACATAATAGCGAGATCGAGAAGTAACCAGTCATAGCTGGCAAAATACCAGTCTATGACACCAGCCAATTCATCTCCATCAAACAGAGCATTGTCGTGAAACAAATCAGCATGAATCACACCTCTGGGCAAATCTAACTCTGTTAATTTCACAAATTCAGATAACAGTATTTCAAACAGCTCTTTATCATCTGGCTCCTGCCAACCCGTGAAGTCATAATAACTATTGACCCAATTAATGCCAAATTCGTTCTTGGGGATGGTTGGAAAAACCAGTTTTACGCCATGGATTTCAGCTAAAGCCCGACCCATTTGCTGGCAATGCTGTACCTGAGGTATAGAAATGTGACCACCAGATAGTCGCTGAAATAAAACAGCTGGCTTACCTGCTAATTTCTGCAGTGCATTACCATTTTTATCATGTATGGGTTCTGCTACCGGACAATTCGCGGCAGCTAACTGGTCGCCCAAACTTAAATAGAAAGGCAGCTCATCTTTTTGAAGGCGCTCAAAAAGGGTGAGAACAAACTGTCCCTTCGTTGTATCAACAAAATAATTACTATTGTCCGTACCGGTATCTATGCCAGAAAATTGCACTAATTTACCAATAGGATATTCTACTAACATTGCTTCCAGTTGTTGTTGAGAAACTGGGGTAAAGACACTCATAAAACTGTTACCATCATTAATTTCCCACAGTATAACCTGAAGCAGGAATCCTATGCCTTCAAAATTTGACTCAAACAAACCTGTCGTCCTGGTAGATGGCTCTTCCTATTTGTTTCGTGCATTCCATGCCATGCCAGAACTTACTAACTCTAAAGGTCATCAGACAGGCGCGGTTAAAGGTGTCATCAATATGCTGCGTAGCCTTGAAAAGCAGTTCCCCGAGAGTGAAATCATTGTTGTTTTTGATGCCAAGGGGCCAACATTCCGGCATGAACAGTATAAAGAATACAAAGCTAATCGCCCTCCCATGCCTGACGAACTTCGTGAACAAATAGCACCCATCCACCAGATTGTGAAGGCAAAGGGTCTTCCTCTTTTATGTGTCGATGGCGTTGAGGCGGATGACGTTATTGGAACTCTGGCAGCCGAGGCAACCACTCATAAAATTGAGTGTGTTATATCAACCGGCGATAAAGACATGGCGCAGCTGGTTAATGAACATGTTCGACTGATCAACACCATGAAAAATGAAATCATGGATATTGACGGGGTTAACAATAAATACGGTTTCGGTCCCGAAAACATGATCGATTACTTAGCGCTGATGGGCGACAAGGTCGATAACATACCCGGGGTGCCAGGTGTTGGTGAGAAAACAGCAACTGCGTTAATTGTAGGTCTAGGTGGACTGGACAACATCTATAACCATCTGGACGATATTGCCACACTGCCGTTTCGTGGCGCCAAAACCATGTCTAGCAAGCTGATTGAACACAAAGAGCTCGCCTATCTTTCGTATCAATTGGCGACCATTAAGTGTGATGTCGCTCTGGATATGGCACTGACTGATATCGCCCAATCTGAGCCGAACAAAGAAGAATTACTCAAGCTCTATCAAGAGCTGGAATTTAAAACCTGGATCAATGAACTTTCTGGCGACAATAATCAAGTGGACAGGCCTTCAGCTCAAACAGACTACAGCCAGCAAAATACGGCTCAGTCAGTGAGCCAAACCCCGCTAAAACTTGACTTCCCTGAACAGTGCGATGCTGCCTGTATCGTGACAGAAGACGGCTTAAATAAGGTCTTAGAGTCGATCAAACTGGCCGGCCGTGTTGCGATTAAAACCGTTATGGCGCCGGGGCACTATTTACAAAAGCGTCCGGTAGGCATCAGTTTATGCTGTGAACCTGGAAAGGCTTTTTATATTCCATTTCAATCTGATCTGGAAGGCACACCTCAATTACTGGATGAGCATCTCTGTTTTATCAAGTTAAAACCCATGTTGGAAGACTATGGTATTCATAAATATGGACATGATCTAAAATCACTGCGGCATCAGCTCCAACATTATGGTATTAAACCAGCCCACATTTTTGACGATGTCTGGTTAAAGGCATTCGTACTAAACAGTACCCTTAAACGTGATTCGCAACTGGATAAACATTATGCGGCCCTGAGCATAGATAACTTGTCACGAACTTACCTGGAGTGGTCTCCGACCCTGTATTCGGATATTGCCGGGCCCTTTGGTGCCAAACAGACACCGGTAACGGAAATTGATCTGGCTACGCTCACTCAGTGGGCTGCTGAACAGTCAGATACTATTTTACGTTTAAATGATTGGTTTGATGCCAACCTGGTTGCTGATTCAGATTTAAGCCGGGTTTATTCGGCCATAGAACAACCGCTCATTCCTGTTCTTCAGCGCGTTGAGCAACAGGGTGCATTGTTAGATCAGGACTATCTTGAGTCTTTAAGTGCCCGCTTTAAAGTACGCATGGCTACTCTGGAAAATGAAGCCCATGCTGAAGCCGGTGAGGAGTTTAATCTCAGCTCTCCCAAACAACTTGGAGCCATATTGTTTGATAAGCTCCAGTTACCTGCGTTACAAAAAACGGCAACCGGGCAGCCATCGACGAACGAAGAAGTATTGAGAGAGCTTGCCCTGACATACGATTTACCAAAACGTATTCTAGAGCATAGGCACCTTAGCAAGTTAGTTGGTACTTACACCGTCCCATTGCCTAAGCTAATTAACTCCGACACCGGTCGTGTACATACCAGTTACAATCAGGCTGGGGCTGCCACTGGACGATTTTCATCTAATGACCCTAATTTACAAAACATTCCCATTCGAAGTCCTGAAGGCAGAGCCATTCGTCAGGCATTCATAGCCCCTGAAGGGTTCAAGCTGGTAGCCGCCGATTATTCGCAAATTGAATTAAGAATCATGACACATCTCAGTCAGGATGAAGCATTAATCAAAGCATTCCGAAGCGGTAAAGATATTCACAGAGCCACTGCTGCCGATATCATGTCGATACCAGAAGAGCAGGTCACCACCGAACAAAGACGCAACGCCAAGGCCATTAACTTTGGTTTAATATATGGTATGAGTGCATTTGGCTTAGCGAAACAATTAGGCATTGGACGAAAAGAAGCCGCCTCCTATGTGCAAGCCTATTTCGAACGTTACCCTGGCGTCCAGCGTTATATGGATGAAACCCGTGACGCCGCAAGTGAGGCTGGTTATGTCGAAACCATCTTTGGACGCCGACTCTATTTACCTGATATCAATTCCAGCAAACAGATGCTAAAAAAAGCCGCTGAACGTACCGCTATTAATGCGCCCATGCAGGGCACAGCAGCAGACATCATTAAGCGAGCCATGATTGACGTCCAATCCTGGTTGGACAGCAGTAGTGTTACGGCTAAAATGATTATGCAGGTACATGATGAACTGGTATTTGAAGTTCCGGAAGATCAGCTGGATGAGTTTATTTCAGGAGTCAAACTACGCATGCAGCATGCGGCAGACCTTGATGTCCCTCTCATCGTTGACGTTGGCTACGGCGACAACTGGGATGAAGCACACTAGAACCCATATATGTACAATTACTAAAAAGAGATAATCCAATGAATATTAAACCGGTTGTATTAATTACAGGAGCTAGTCGAGGTATCGGTCGGGCTAGCGCTAAAGTTTTTGCACATAATGGCTATCGGGTCGTCATTAACTACTGTCGCGACCAGGCTTCAGCCCTGTCTTTGGAACAGGAACTTAATGCCAGTGAAACCATTGCCATGGCCATTCAAGCAGACATTTCAAAGGAAACTGACATTGTTCGGTTATTTCAACAAGTTGATGAACATTTCGGCCAGTTAGATGTGTTGGTTAACAATGCCGGAATCATCACCCCACAGGCTAAAATTGAGTCCTTTACCACAGAACGCATGACCCCTTTGTTTGCTACAAACATCACCGGGTTACTGCTCTGCTGTCGTGAAGCTGTATTACGCATGGGGCCTAAGCAACAGGGAAGCATTGTTAATGTTTCATCCATTGCCGCACGAATTGGAGGTCCTAATGAGTACATTGATTATGCCGCCAGTAAAGGGGCTGTTGACTCTATTACCAACGGACTTGCAATTGAGGTATCCGATCGAAATATTCGAGTGAACGGTATTAGACCAGGCCTTATTTATACCGACATTCACGCTGCCAGTGGTGAAGCCACACGCGTAGACCGTTTGAAATCTAAAGTACCTTTGGGTCGAGGTGGTCAACCGGAAGAAGTCGCCGAAGCAATCTATTTTATGGCCTCAGAAAAAGCATCCTATATCTCCGGAACCACCATAGATGTGGGTGGCGGCCGATAGTCCAGAACCTGGACCAGAGTGTCTTTGACTTACAGATGGTTAATCTATATTCCTTATCTAAAATTACTGCTGACTAATAAACAAGCATAAAAAAAAGCGCCTTTCGGCGCTTTCCATAATTCAGTCTCATATTAATGAGTGATAATTTCCGGTCCCATAATGGCATAGGGTAAAGCCGTAGAGATGGCAGGTATATAGGTTACAAATATCAGGAATAACATTAACACCAACATGAATGGCGTGGCTGCTCGAACAACCTTAGACAAACTCATTCCGGTAATACCGGAGGTCACAAATAGGTTGAGACCGATAGGTGGTGTGATCATTCCGATTTCCATGTTCACGACCATGATGATACCCAGGTGAATCGGATCAATACCCAGCTGCATGGCAATGGGGAAAACAACCGGTGCAACAATAACCAACAGACCTGATGGCTCCATAAACTGTCCACCCAAAAGAAGCAGGATGTTGACCGCGATCAGGAAGGTGAACCAGTTGAAACCAACACCCAGCATCCACTCGGTTACCAACTGAGGAATACGTTCTTCAGATAGGGTATGCGCAAACAGAAACGCATTGGCGATAATAAACATCAACATAAGCGTTGTCTTGGTACCTGCCAACATGGTTTCACGAGTATCGCCACTGAAGATTGCTGGAAGAAACGAACGCACTAATAATGACAGGTTGCGCTTCCAAATCGGCAAGCCGGCCAGGAAGCACCGAATTGAAGATTCGTGCAGATCATGGCCACGCTTATAGATATAGAAAATTGATAGCGCTAAACCAATCACCAGACTCCAGAATGAACGATCACCTGCGGTAACGGTTTCAGAATCTGACCATATAAAAAATGACAGAATGGAGGCGACCAGGAAGAAGGATACGCCGTAAACACTGCCGTTAAATCCTACACGAGCTACCCGACTATCGGATTCTTCTACCCAGGGGGTATTCTTTAAAGGACCCATGTCACGATATACAAATAAGGCAATGATCATTGAGTAGATCGCTGCAACAACAGCGGCTTCTGTTGGTGTAAAGACACCACCATAGATACCACCCATGATGATCACAATCAGAAATAGCCCCCAACCCGCTTCTTTACCACCACGAACAATATTACCAAAACCTTTCCATGGCTCAGAAGGCAGATTTTTGATACGTGCAACGATATAAATCGCCAGCATTAACATGAATCCAGCCATCAGACCCGGGATAACACCAGCTAAGAACATACGCCCTACGGACACCTCAGTCGCTGCAGCGTAAACTACCATCACGATAGAAGGTGGAATCAAAATGCCCAGGGTGCCTGCATTGGCGATGATGCCAGATGCAAATTCTTTTGAGTAACCCACCTGACGCATACCGGCAATAGCAATAGTACCGATCGCGACCACTGTCGCTGGAGAAGAACCTGACAGTGCCGCAAACATCATACAAGCCAGAACCGATGCCATCGCAAGACCACCACGAAAATGACCGACACTGGCAATGGCAAAGTCAATTAGCCTTCTTGCAACACCGCCGGTCGACATAAAGGAGGATGCCAGAATGAAGAACGGAATCGCCAGCAAGGTATAGTGACTACCTACTCCAAACAGCGAAATAGCTACGGATGTTAATTTGGCATCCGAAAAAAATGTAATAAACAAAATAGACGACAGACCCAAGGAGATACCGACAGGCATGCCAACAAATAGCAGCCCCAGAACCAGGGCGAATAATATTAATGCTTCCACTAGTGATTCCTCTTGGTATTAGTCTTTTAATGCGTCTTTGTGTTCTTCAACCAGTTCTTCGGCTTCATGACCACTAATTAGTAGTCGACGCTCACCCGTCCATATCTCGGCAAATGCCTGTATAGAACGGAATGAAAGCATCGCCAGACTGATCGGAAGAACCACCAGAATTAACCAGCGGTGAACACGTGTCTGCAATCCAAACATATCTTGCATGATTTGTGGATAGTGCAATTCTTCAGCACCAATGCCTACTTTCCACATTTTCGCCCAATATTCGATGGCACCGCCACGAACATCAACGCCCAAAGCCGCAACCCAGGTTGAATCAAGAAGTATTAAGCCGTAAAACATACTACCTGCTGCGCCAAATAGAGCCAGGCCCCTGGCAACAGGTTTGGATACTGCATTTAATACAATATCTACACCCAGATGGGTGCCATTTTTGATGCCGTATCCCATACCCAGCAAGATTAACCAGGAAAAGGCGACGGTATTAAATTCGAGTGCAGCAGACCAACCAGTGTTGAATCCGTATCGAGCAATGACCTGACCAAATGAAACCAGCATGATGGCAGAAATCACAAAAATCAGAATGTTCTCTTCGGCTCTTTCAACCGCTCTTGGGAATTTTTTTTCTAATGCCCAAATAACAAGAACAAGAATTAACAAATATATATGCGGCCAGTACGCCATGAGAGAACTCCTCGAAAAGCTGCAGTTTTTTTAACCTAAACTTGGAAAGGAGAGACAAAAGCCTCTCCTTTTAATCGCCGGCAAGCCGGCGGTTTCTTACAAGAGCAGGAGGATTAAGAACCCGCCGCTGATTTAATTAGATTAGCACCAATTTCTTTTTCGAACTGAGCCCATACTGGCTTCATTGCAGCAATCCATTCAGCACGCTGTGCAGCCGTTAAAACGTTAATCTTACCGCCAGACTTCAGGATGTTTTCACGGTTCGCTAATTCTTTCGCTTTAACACTCTGGTTAGCTTCCTGAGTTACTTCGTCAGAAATCTGTAAGAACTGCTTACGAACGTCTTTTGGTAATTCATCCAGGAATTCTGAAGACGTCATGAACAAGTAAGCCAATAACTGGTGGTTAGTTTCAGTAACGCTGTCCTGTACTTCGAAGAACTTCTTAGTATAGATGTTAGACCAGGTGTTTTCCTGACCGTCTACAACACCAGTTTGCAAGCCACCATATACTTCAGAGAATGCCATTGGCTGCGGAGAACCACCCATTGCGGCGATCATTGCCTTTGCAACGTCAGAAGACTGTACACGGAATTTCATACCAGCAGCATCCGAAGGTACGAGCAACTGCTTGTTACCAGAGAAATACTTCATTCCAGACATCCAGTAACCCAAACCAACAAAGCCTACGTCTCCCATTGCATTCAACAACTTCTTACCATCTTTTGAATTGGTGAAGCGAATCGCTGCATCCATGTCTTCAAAGATGAAAGGAAGGTCGAAAACACCAAAGCTACGAGTATAAGAACCGAACTTGGATAGAGAAGGAGCAAGAATCTGTACATCGCCTAATAGCAATGCTTCTAACTCTTTTGAATCACCAAACAAGGTAGAGTTTGGGTAAACTTCGATACAAAGCTTGCCATTCATTTCAGTATTTACACGCTCTGCCAGATTGTTAGCAGCAACAACTTTAGGGTGTGTAGTACCGCCGGTTACGTGGCTTAACTTAGCAACGATTTCGCCATCTTCACAGCTGGCAGATGCCGTTGCTGCCGTAAATGTCAACGCTAGCGCTGACAACGCAAGACTTAACTTTTTCATCTATTATCTCCAAACATGTATTTGTTTTTATCAATTTATTCAGTGTGAAATCACATCAATCGAAATGTCGGATGTTTAACAGCATAAGTAGTGCCAACTTTATGAAAATGGCTCTAATGTCAGCAATAGCGTGAACAACCCCATATTTTAAAGCTGTATTTCATCGAATTACCCCTATATATGGGTGAAATTCGTGCATTAAGGTAAAATCACTAGCGGAAATCCATCCATTTCTGTAATTTGTCGACAAATGCATCGAATTTATGCACCTAAAGTATTAGTATCATGCCTGAACACAGTGTGACATAACCATCAGGCAAGCCAATGATAACAATAAGAAACGCAAGTATAGCTGATGCTCAAGGCCTAATTGATTTACTAAATCCCATCATCCTTGGTGGCAAGAATTCGGCTATGACCCAGCCTTTCAACCTGCAAAATCAACAAAATTTTATCGCCGGCTTTCCAAAACAGGGAGACTTCCTGGTTGCTGAAGATAGCGATAACACCATCGTTGGCATGCAAACGATTGTGCCTGTCTATGATTTTGCACCTGCCTTTCAACACGTATGCGAGATTGCCACCTTTGTTTTAGAATCCGCGCAACATCAGGGTATAGGGAGCCTGCTTATGGATAAAACCAAACAACAGGCTCAGGAAAAAGGTTTTAAAAAGATAATCGCGATGATCCGCAGTGATAATATCAGCGGCTTATCGTATTACAAAAAACATAGTTTTCAGCAAATTGGGCTGGCAAAGAATCACGCACTTATTAATGGCTGTTTTATTGATGAAGTGATGACCGAGTGCTGGCTATAACAAGGTATACAAACCTGTATTAACTATCTGGAGAGAAGCATGAATTATATGGTTGCAGGTTTAATCCTGTTTTTTGGTCCACACCTGGTATCAACAATACCCGCTATTAAGGCTACAAAAATAAGTCTAATGGGTGAAAAAGCCTATAAAGGTATGTTTGTACTGCTGTCATTGGCTGGTCTGATATTAATGGGCTATGGCAAGTCTGAAATGATATTTGGTCACGTTTACAACCCGATTAATGAAATGCGCCACGCCATGGGACTGGTTATGTGGATCTCATTTTTCTTACTAGCCGCAGCACACATGCCCAGTAATATCAAACGATTTACCAGGCACCCCATGCTTTGGGGCATTACCCTCTGGTCAGTCGGACATCTTATGGTTAATGGAGACAAGGGATCCATTATGCTATTTGGTTCATTTCTTATCTATTCACTGTGGGCCATGTTTTCGGCCAATATACGGGGTGAAAAAAAGTCATCCAAAAAGGTACCCATCAAGAAAGATATCGCTATTGCTGGAATGTCATTGGTATTAACAGTCATCGTGATGTTGAGCCATAGATTCTTATTCGGTATAGCGGTGATCTGATCATTCTGTCGTGTTATCCAGGGTGAAAAAACCGGGATTGACCGCAATCCTGGCAGTTCATAAATTTGTTTTGCATTTACTAGACAATTATCTGTTCTCCATCTAGCTTAAAGGTGCTCGCTAAGGGTGTTTGATGCAGGGTGGAGGTAAATATTATGAGTATCACCATAACAAGCAGTTTTGACTCAATGGATCAAATGAAAAATACCAGGGAAGATCTAATCGGCACAGGTATTCCACAGGAGCTGATTTTTCTGGATGAAGCAAATCTTTTAATAAAAGTTATGTCTCCTTTAGAAACGGAATCTGAAATTGAAGAGATTCTAAACAGACATCATGCCAAAGCGACCCGTGTAAGCATGCACTAGGATCAAACCGATAGTCGCTTTCTTGCCAGTCACGCAATGTGGCTGGCTATTTAAATCTGGATTTTATTCCATTTTAATTTAATATTTTTTATTCAAACCCGCATCCATTAGCATTAATTCGACAACAGTGACAGCGCCAGGTTTGCTTGATTGGTAAATAGTTGGAACTGTTTAAACTGTTGCTCAGACAAAGAGTCTCCTTCTGAGTCAGCATAAACAACCCCGATCAAGCGATTGTTTGCCAACAAGGGCGCGGCAAAACAATGACCCGTAGGAAGCAATTGTGCCAGGGGATCATATCTCAGTGCCCTATTTGATTCTGAGTCATCTATCCATATGGCCTTCTTTCGGGTAACAACGGTAGAAAACAAGTCTCTGGCTTCTGGATTATTCTCTGTAACCGGCATTCTAAAAACCGTTGTCCAATGCTCTAATTTCGAATTACCTAAATAGCGTGCAACAACATGGGTACGCTGATTATTGATAAGTGCTATTACAGGTCTCTTTAAGGCAAGGCCTTCATGCAGGGCTTCCACTGACTTGGATAAGATCTGATTGATATTCGCATGATCCATAGCCAGCTGTGTTAACTCCTGCAGATATGTCATTTGAATCTCTACCTGAGCCTGGCTACCGCTGCCGGACTTCTTAGGGACACCAAGCTTCTTACGAGAGGGTATAAAGTCACTGATTTTCTCTGCACCATAGATACGTGCTGCAGCCATCGTATCCTCTGTACCCTTTAAAATAAGCTCTTTAGTCTGCCTTTCGTCCAATCCGGTAAACTGGCCAATTTCCGCTACAATCTGTCTGACCTCTTGAGACTTCCACCCTTTGCCAATTTCCCGACTTAGTCGGTCCCCTAAAAAAACGGGTACTTGTTTTTTATCGGTTTTATCCGGGTTATTTAATGCTGTCTGAAGCAGAGATCCCAGGTTCCACTCTTTCGCCAATTCCTTGGTGATAGATCCAAATCCTATGCCATTGATTTCACGTCCTATTTCCCGGGCATTAGACGGTTTATCCGCGACCTTATTAATATAATCCTGTACTTGCGGCAAGCTACAGGCAAAGAAAGCCATTTCACCCAAATTGAGTAACAATGTCGCGATAAATATTTCTTCCCGAGCATCGGCACTTTGATCAAAAGCAATGTTTTTAGCCTGGGTTGCCGCATGAAACGACTGCCCCATAATAGCTAAAAGAGAATTATTTGTACTTTTACTCAGAAGCCCGTCGATAACGGATGCCGATAATCCGATGGAACGAACTTCATTGAAACCCAGGTTAATAATGGCCTTACTTACCGTGGCAACACTATGTCCTGAGGGGTTGTATTGTGCACTATTAGCAGCACGTATAACCTGAGAGGTCAGAGACGAGTCCTTTAAGATAACCTCGGATAAGTCTTGAATATTTGACTCGGAGTCATCGGCTAGATTCGCAAGGTCCCTTAACACATTGGCTAAAGAAGGCATTTCCATCTGACTGATGTACCGAACCCAGTTTTTAAGTCCACGAATTTCTTTAGTCAATTGTGTATTACCTCTGTGAATTTGGCCATAGCCCAACGTTAAACACTGCATTGAACCCGGAATAAACTGCACACGACAGATTTCTGGTTATTAATTCTACTAAAACTACTCAGTGGTTAGCTAATATTTCAAACTACATTATTAACCAGGCATTTTGTGCTTCACCCATACTAAACTAAAAATGACCATAAATGCCCTTCTGATCTATACCATAAAACAATATTCTCAACGAATTGCCTTGATTGAATTCGAATAGACCTCATAATAAGCCCCAGTAATGCATATAAATTCAGGAAAACATCATGTCTAAAGAAAAAGAAAATGAAGCACAGGCGACTTCTGACGTTATTTCAGAGACCTTGTTTAATAACCGTACTCTAATGATTTGCGAAGAAATTAACCAGAAAATGGCACGTCGTGTCTGCCTTGAGTTATTAGCATTAGCGGCCAAGTCTGATGATGACATTACATTATTTATCAATTCGCAAGGCGGACATGTTGAAGCGGGTGACAGCATTCATGACATGATTCGATTTATTAAACCCACAGTAAAGGTTATTGGAACCGGTTGGGTTGCCAGTGCAGGCACACATATTTATTTAGCGGCAGACAAAACTGATCGTTTCTGCTTGCCAAATACTCGCTTTTTGATTCATCAGCCATCAGGTGGCGTTGGTGGTCAGGCCAGTGATATCGCAATTCAGGCCGAAGAAATTATTAAGATGCGCGAACGGCTTGCGTTAATCATTTCAGAACAAACCGGGCAACCTGTTGAGCAAGTTCGTGAAGACATTGAACGTGATAACTGGATGACGGCTACAGAAGCAATCAATTATGGCATCTGTGGAAAGCAAATTCATTCAGTGAGTGAGCTTTAATTTCCGATAATGAGGCACCTCAAATATAGGGTTGTGCCTCATTCGCTTTTTAGTCTGAGAATTCCTGTCTAATCGCCGCGACTACCTCTCGAATACACGCCATTCTTGAGAAATTGGGTCGAACCAATAGCGATATATTTCTGTAAGGTTTGGGATCATCAAATTGTCGGTAGGTTACTGAGGCACCATCCTGTCTTCCAGCTGTTGCCAGCTCAGGCATCAAAGTCAATCCCATACCACTAATCACCATATGACGCAGTGTTTCCAGACTCGTGGCTCTAAACTGGGTGTTTTCAGACGCACCTGCTGCAAAACAAAAGCCCAAAGCCTGATCTCGCAAACAATGTCCATCCTCCAGGGTAAATAACTCCTCTCCTCGCAGATCTGACAAGGATAGTGATACCTGCTTGTGCAGCGGATGGGCTGTCGGTGCCATCAGAACCAGGGGCTCATCAAATAAAGAGTAGCGTTCAACCTGATCCATGTCTTCCAACCAGGGTAGTATTAGTACATCAAGGATGCCCTGATCAAGCTCTTCAAGCAGATCTGAGGTCTGTTGTTCATATAAGAATAGATCTATGTTCGGCAAATTAGCTTTTATAGGCTCTAAAATACGGGGTAATAGATAGGGGGCCAGGGTTGGAATCAAGCCAATATGTAATTCGCCGGATAGCGGATCGGTCAATTCCCTGGCAGTGTCTTCAAAATCAATAGCCGTATTCAATACTCTTTGTGCTTTCTCAGATAAGGTTTTTCCCGCTGGTGTTAACAGAACGCCCTTTCTATGTCGCTCAAATAATTGCAGCCCCAACTGCTGCTCAAGCTTTATTAGTTGACCGCTCAATGTTGGCTGGCTTACATGACAAAACTCAGCCGCCTTGCCAAAGTGTTTGTAATGACTCACAGCTTGTAAATATTCAAGATCTCTAATTTTAATCAATGTATCCCTCTCCTCAGCAAGCCAGAAATATGATAGATATTACCAATCGATACTATAGAATCAAACGATTATACAAATATAACTGACTAGCCCATCATGCACTCATTAAACAACAAGTCATCTACAACTTATCAAATGAGGCAAAAATATGATCAACGCTGTGCCAAATACTACCTTTAAGACCCGTGTGCGTAATGATGAATTAGGCGGACCAAATCCGTTTGAATGGAAGGATGTCTCTAGTTCGGCATTATTCGACAACAAAAAGGTCGTTATTTTTTCACTACCTGGCGCATTCACACCGACCTGTTCAACGTCTCACCTGCCTCGTTATGAAGAACTCTATAATGAGTTTCAACAACAGGGTGTTGATGCAGTCATCTGTGTTTCAGTTAACGATGCCTTCGTTATGTATCAGTGGGGTCTCAGTCAGGGTGCCAAAAATGTATTCTTGCTACCAGATGGTAACGCAGAATTCACACGAAAGATGGGTATGCTGGTCGACAAGAACAATCTTGGGTTTGGACAGCGTAGTTGGAGATACAGCATGTATGTCGAAAATGGTGAAATTAAGAAGTTATTCAGTGAATCAGGTTTTGAAGACAACTGCCCAACCGACCCATTTGAAGTATCTGATGCAGATACCATGTTGAACTACTTAAAAAGCCATTAATAGCAGTTTTTACCTATATCTTCCTCTTTTGCGGCATGGCTGGCTTTAGCTTTAAAGCCCTGCCGCTTTTTTATCTTTTACCCAGGCTTAAATTGATTCAGCTAATTGATCCAGGCCTGACAATGTAATGGTCGGATTAACACCCCAGGGATCAAAGACAGCGTCATTCGAGCGCTTAATCCAGGCGGTATGTAAACCAACATTGGCGGCACCCAAAATATCAAAAGGATTCCCGGACACAAGCCAGGTCTCGGCCACATTTGACTGACACCTTGATAACAAGTACTGATAAACATCGGGATTGGGTTTGAATGTTTTTAACTCCTCAACACTGACAACCTCAGAAAAATAATCGCGTATACCGGCATGCTGCAGCAGCTCATTGACCGCTTCGGCACTACCATTAGAAAATGCGACTAACTGAATGTTAAGACTCCTGGCTAAAGTTAAACAGGGTACTACATCAGAAAACGCCGGTAATATTCGATACGTCTGCATTAACGACTCAATATTTGAGTCGCTAATCTTTACGTCCATCGCCTTACAACAAAACTGCAATGCCTGAAGCGTACAGATAGAAAAGTCCTGATAATCTCGCATCAAACCACGTCGAAAGGAGTACTCAAGTTGTTTGGATCGCCACAAATTGGAAAACTCTATCGCTTTGTCTCCGACGAGATGTTCGAGTTGTTTGTTAACTCCCTGGGTATCAATCAGGGTTCCGTAAATATCAAATGCTAGAGTTTGTGACACCAGCCTCTCCTATTATTTCTGTAGCTGCCCCTGTTAACCATGCTGGCAGAACATCCTGTTTTTTTGTTATGTTATTGGTAACACTTTATTGTATTCTCACCATAAAAAACAGGGAGCCTACATTCTATGAATATCATCGTCACCGGAGCAGGCAGAGGCATCGGCCTTGAACTGACTAAGCAGCTGGTTCAGGCAGGTCACCGCGTATTCGCAACTCGTAGAAATCCTGCAGATACTACAGAGTTAATGACTCTTATGATGGACAATACCGACTTGCTTAGTTTACACACACTTGAAGTGACCAAAAATAGTAGCTGTAAGGCTTTCTCTGAAGACCTGGGTAACGAAACCATTGATGTACTAATAAACAATGCCGGTATTCTGGATACCTATGAATCCACCATAGATACAATGGATCTCGATAGCTTTGCCGAAGTACTCGAGGTTAATACCCTTGGGCCCCTGCGTGTGATGCAAACACTGATGTTACATCTTAGGCGAAGCCATTCACCCATGGTTTTAAATATTTCGTCTCGGATGGGGTCTTTCGCCCACTCTGAAATAGGCGCAAATGCTTATCGAACATCTAAAGCCGCGCTCAACAAAGCCATGAGTGTCGTTGCCAATGAGTTAAAAGCCGAAAAAATTCGGGTTATTAATGCTCATCCGGGCTGGGTACGAACAGATATGGGCGGTCAAAATGCGGCTATTGATGTTGCAGAGAGTGCGACAGGCTTAATCAAATTATTGGAAAAGGGCCTCGAAGATAGCGGCAAGTTTTTTAATTATTCAGGCGAAGAACTCGCCTGGTAATCAATCACTAGCTCTTCGATAGCCATTTCGATTATTTATTCTTTTTATTCGTTGCCGCGCCCTTGTTTTTTCCTGTGGACCCGCTGATCGAGATTGAAAACAAATCATCCGAGTTTTTGAGCTGCTTGAACGCCGGAGAGCCTGGCCTAATTCCCAACTCTTTGGACATCACACCCCAGCCCTGATCCTTATGGCTTTGATAGGCCTGCAATACAACACTGAGACTCTTCCCGGAAAGCTCCGCTAGACGAAATATCATATAGGCATGAAACGGATTCCCGGTTAACCTGTGAATTCGTCGTATTTCACCACTACTAAAACCAAATCTTAGCGTCATTTTATTTAGAAACAGATCACCCGATGACTTTGCCTTGGCATTAAAAGCCACTGACCAATCAAAATCGCCTGCCTGAAGCTGAGTAGACAGAAGTAATGCACAAAGTACGAGTACAGAGTAAAAAGATTTCATAATTTTTGCCCTTAATATCCAGACATTGTAACCATGACAGCCTGAATAGAAGATTAAAGTTCATAAGCCAGTAGACAAATACTTGCTGACCGCAGATAAAAATATTACCGCTTATCTATGAACTCTGTGTCAACCTCTCTTTAAATTGAGGTTAATTAACCACCCGATGCTGCATCAATGATATTGGCCGAAATCTGGTCAATGCACTGATGAATCTCTTCGGGCAAGCCTGGAAACTCTGCCTGGCATTCTTCCGCACCAATAATTAAAAAGCCCTGAGCATCGTCAGTTAATAATCCTAATGCGTCTACCATACAGGCACTATAAGTCAGTGTTGCAACGGCCATAGGCTCAAGATCTGAAAACCCAAAAGCAATGTCATTAAGAGAACTTATCGTGACTAACAAGTTTTCTGGTAATGCCCTGTCACTTACCAGAGCACTAAAGGCACTTTCCTTTGTTAATCCCTGATCACGAAATGTCGATAATGCGTCTACTGTCTGCGCCTTGGTTCTACACCACTCGTAATCTTCATCCAGTTGTTGTTCAACAGGGACATCTGCTGCAGCTATCTCAACATTAGATTCCTGGTTAACAACCTCATCCGTTTCAGTAGTGGTTTTGCTGGCACAAGCGGTGATAAACAAGGCAAAAATAACAATATAAATTCGAGTCATGGGCTACCTAATATATTCGATTTGATAGGTTCATTGGATCATAAAGCATACCTCAGCTGATAAAATTGATAAAACCTATTTAGTACTGAACTGAATCAGGGGAGGGAACGATTAGCATTGTTCAGTCGAAACAATGCGCTGAATCTAAGGTGACGGTTATCAACAATGGATACCCGCTTTCGCGAGTATGACCAGCGGTGGGCACCTATGATCCTCGATATACTAATAACCCGTCATTCCGGCAAACGTCGATGATCGTCAATATCCTAAAAAGCTGTCATTCCGGTGAAAACCGGAATCCATCCTGATTGGTAAAATTATTAACCTATCCATTAAAAAACAAAATCAAACAATTGCACAACCATTGGCGGTGATTAAAGCATTTGTCTTGTTCAATATTTTCAAGGCAATAAATCAAACATGAAATATGGATAACACCCTAAATGCTCTCCATTATAATGGAATTTTTACTTATAACCGCTACAGTTTTTCGGGAGTCTTACCATTCAAGATACGAGTTTACTAATGCAGCCAAAATAAGACGCTCAACATGGTGCGCTTTTAATGGCTAAAGGCTTTTTTAATGGTTGATCGAAAAAATCTATTTTTCAGTAATCAACTCTAGATTTTTAATGAGCTTTATCAGTGCTCGGCTTGTATGAAAGGCCGTTTTCCATTCGCCGCCTTTATCGAGTGTAACGGGCTTAAACG
>Ga0224506_10000174_pt1 | contig 63010 bp, 66 predicted proteins | sample SF_Jan12_sed_USG_2_FD_169108 | JGI IMG/M metagenome (GOLD analysis project Ga0224506, IMG submission 169108) | Sediment microbial communities from San Francisco Bay, California, United States - SF_Jan12_sed_USGS_8_1 | ecosystem: Environmental > Aquatic > Marine > Sediment | place: USA...
CTTTGATTTGCCATAATCCTTTGCCAAAAGACTCGGGAGTTTTTTGATATAGGATTTAATCGCCCGATTTCTTTTAAAGTTCGCAATCAATTCCATATATTTCTCCTTTTGCAACTAACGATTCAATAAGGGGCCGCCGCAGTTTGGCGGTCCCAGCACGCGCCTTTTGCGTGCGATCTTGATTGGCTTGTTAGGTTTTTTAGTCATATTTACACTATATAATACAGGCTGTCTTAGCTTTTGGTGATTTTATTTAGATCCACCAAAACAGCTTTGGCTTTAGTTATGACTTCCACCCATGCGGAATTGCTTAATAGTTCATTAATAGTCATGTTATGACAAAATTGTGGATCAAGAGACTCCCATGTTTCTGAGAAACCAACAAGTAACTCTAATTCTTGTGAATTGAATGCTTGTTTAAACATTTGTTCTTTTGGATCCCATTCCTCAAACCACCATTCAAAGAATTCTTCTGCATAATTTTTATACGCAACATTTTTGGCAAATTCCCTTTGTTCAGATTCAGAGGCGATAAATTTTACTATTTCGATTCTTGATTCTCTGAATTGATTGGTAATTTCACTCATATGAAACCTAACGCTTGCTTGTGGGGCCGCCTGCGCAGCGAAGCGGAGCAGTTAGGCGGTCCCACACGAAGCGCTGGTTAGCGCTTTCTTGACCCAAACACAACCGTGGCTTTTTCATTATTGATTGTTGCATACCCAGACTGAATTCCTTTTAACTTAATAATGTTTGATAGCTCTGAAATATTTAGATTCATTACCGACGTGTGGTGGCAGTCAAAAAGGACGGCATTAAAATAACCGTCAAATTCTTTTTTTGACTTTAATATGGTGCTGGTTAATTCGATATAGCCACCAATTTCTTTATGGGAGTCAAGCTTAAAATCAAATGGTTTGTATGTAAATTCAAAGCCTTTAACATTGCCTAAAACTTCTTTTAATTTATTGATAGAGGCCTCTCGGCACTCATTTGTTACCGGGAATTGTACGGTAATTTTGTTTTTGTTCTGACTGTCATTTGTACAGCCAGAAGCAGAGAGCAAAATTAGAAATATTAATAAAGTTGTCTTTTTCATATTACGCTAACGCTTGCTTGTGGGGCCGCCTGCGCAGCGAAGCGGAGCAGTTAGGCGGTCCCGCACGAAGCGCTGGTTAGGTGATTTATGAGCAGCGCACATACTTGACCTCTGGCGTTTCCGGTGCGTACCGAATAATTAATGTTTTATTACTATTAGTTAGTTTCAACTGATACTCAAACTTTACAGTTTGACCTTCTACTGACTCCATACCAGATATTTTTACTTGTTCCTTTGAAATAACTACTACTTGTTTGATTCGAGAGTAACTTTCATAACCACGGACGCCAGATTTTTCCAAAGTTATTAAATTTGGATAATCATCCCCTGTGACTGGGTGTTTTTTACATTCCTGCAAAGTAGGTGCCCATCGACCAATAAAATAATCAGGTAATGGGGCTTCTCCAGCATTAGCCAAAAATGATGTAATTAATAAAGCTAATGTAATAAGAAATTTATTCATTTCTCTTTATTCACTATATTTTCACCTAACGCTTGCTTGTGGGGCCGCCTGCGTAGCGAAGCGGAGCAGTTAGGCGGTCCCACACGAAGCGATGGTTAGGTGTTAACTTGCTAGAATGCACTTTTTAACCTCTAGTTTTTCAACAACAACTTCAACATTCCTTCCCAGGGCGTCAGTGACTTCAGTATTTTGTTCGGGATCTTTGGAGTCGAACCATTCCAGGTTGCATCCTAATTCTTGCTCGTTATCCAGCACCCATTTATCTCCGTCCTCTTTGAACAGAACTGTAATTGGGTATTGTGGTTTTTCAGTTGTCATAATGCTTTTTATTTTTTGTTCACCTAACGATTTAATAACGTGACACCGTGAGCGGAGGCCTGCTTTTTAGGCCGTAGCTCAAGGTGGTCACGGTTGATTTAGTTGTTAGGTGTTTACCTAAATGCACTTTCAATACCATTTTCATTTATATCAAAAATGAAAACCATGCCAGAAGTAAAATATACCGGTTGGTTTGTGATTTTCTTTCCGTTAGGAAATTTTGCAGTTATTTTCATTCCTGCTTCATCCTTCACATGGAATTCGATTGATTTTCCTGCTTGTAATTTGCCTAATTCTTTTGTATTGCTCCTCCATTCGGCAGTTACCTCGACAACTTGTTGTGAGTTGTTATTTATTATGAACTTCGGCCCTAAAAAATAAGGAGAAATATATATTAAGCCACTACCTATGATTAGCAAGATTACTATTAATATAAGTGCCTTTTTCATTTTTGTTGTTTACACCTAACGCTTGCTTGTGGGGCCGCCTGCGTAGCGAAGCGGAGCAGTTAGGCGGTCCCGCACGAAGCGATTGTTATAAGCGGTGTTATTATTTAATTCTTTTAAGTACATATTTATACCATTCATCTTTATTTATATCTTTGATAATTTCACCAGACTTCATAGCTCCAAAGGAGTCTGGGAAAAGAAGATATAGTTCATTTTCACGAAATGTGTGGTCGGGACCGCAAATACAGCATGGAAACTCTGATCTACCTACTTTATTCATCCAAAACTCACCATCTTTGTGAAAATTAAAATCATTATCATAGTGTTTTTTAGAGATTGACCGAAAAACTATTTCTGATTTGTTACCTTTTAATATTTTAAGAGGAACTAGCGTGTACTTTATTTCTGAATTTTCTTTCTCCATGCTTTTCAATTTAGCCAAAACAATCGTTTTAGACTTTTCTATCAGTTGGTCCTTATCTAAGTCAAAGCCGCTTTTTGGGGCTGAGCATGCAAATGCTTGATTAAAGGAAATCAGCAAGATTAACAGTGATATATATTTCATCATGAGCTTATAACAGTGTATTAGACGGCACTTCCATTATTGGAAACATTTCCATATCTGGAAGTATATTGCCAATAATGGAAGTAAGTTTCCATTACTGGACACCTTCTATTTCTTCAATTCGTTCTCTTAAACCGAGTTTTTCTGCATCTCTTCTGCGCATGCGCCAGCGTTTTTGTTGTTGGAGCCAGACTGCGCCATGTTGTTTGATTTTGAATCGCAGTTCGGTTTCCTGATAATCCACTCTGACATAGACATTTTCTGTGCTGACCGGGAACAGGGTTTTGTTGCGTGTCGGTTGGGGTATCAGCTTCTGTTCGTCAACGATGAGTTCAACGGTGGTGTAGCGCTTGTGTGTCTGTTTGTCCTGTCGGTATCGAACGTATAACAGGCGATCTCCGAAGCGGTTGAGATAACGCTTGGTTCCATTTTTACCGGGGGAAAGACGCTTGGTAACTTCCATGATCTGCTCCTTTTTTGTTCAGTTCATTCCCCTTGACCCTGTGCCATGTATATCAGACTCCGGCCTGTTTGAAAACCGCCGCTTATGTCCATGCCAAACAGCTTTGGTGATTTGGCTTATTTTTGTTCAAAGTGCGGTGTCCCTGAACTGTTCTACCAGGTAATCAACCAGCACCCGCAACCGCTTTGGTAAAAAACGTTGTTTGGGATAAATGGCATAGATGTCACCGGTGTTAAGTTCGTATTGGGTGAGGATGGGAACAAGCCTGCCCTGCTGGATCGCGTCGTTGCCGATGAAGTCCGGGGTCATGATGATACCCAGACCATCGATGGCTCCCCTCAGCAGGACATCACCATTATTGGCGCGCATGCGTTCGTTCACGCGTACGGGGATGTCGCTGTTTTGCTCATCGGTAAAATGCCAGTAGTGTGATTTGGCATAGCTGTAGGTGAGGTGGTTATGGTCTTCCAGTTCATTGGGGTGCTGAGGCTCACCGTGCTCGGCCAGGTAGCCGGGGCTGGCGCAGAGGATCATCCTGCTGCTGGCCAGCTTGCGGGCCACCAGGGTGGAATCCTTGAGGTGACCGATGCGAATGGCGAGGTCCACCTCCTCTTCCATAAAGTTGAGGGTGCGGTCATTGAGGTCCAGCTCGACCTTGAGTTCCGGGTGTTGTTGCAGAAAGGCATTTAATACCGGCGAGAGGTGACTGATACCAAAACTGAGGGGAGCGGCAATGCGCAGGGTGCCACTCAGGGCCACATCCCCCTGGGTCAGGGCCAGCTCGGCCTCTTCCAGTTCGGCCAGCAGGGTCTGGCACTGTTCGTAATACTGGCGGCCGCTTTCGGTGAGATTGAGGCGGCGGGTGGTGCGAGTGAGTAATTGCACACCCAGGCGGCTTTCCAGGTCAGACAGCCTTCTGCTGACCGCCGATTTGGCGACATTGAGCCGGTCGGCGGCGGCACTCAGGCTACCAGCCCTGACCACCCGGACAAAGGTCTGCATTTCTTCGAAGCGATCCATTGTTCTTGTTCCCAGAACATTAATTTCTTAATTATGCCCTTTATTCCTGAAATAGCAACGATACACTTATTCCACAATAACAAGCACTGAGGAAACAGATGCGCTGGCGAACAACACCACAACAATGGGGATGGCTCACCATCCTGATTCACTGGATGACCGCTTTGACCGTGTTCGGCCTGTTTGGCCTGGGCCTGTGGATGGTGGAGCTGGATTACTACAGTCCCTGGTATCGCAAGGGGCCTGACCTGCACAAGAGCATTGGCATTCTGCTGTTCACCCTGACGGTTGCAAGGCTGGAGCTGCGCCGTATTGAAGGCCGGGCTGAAGCCCTGGCAAGCCATAGCCCCCGTGAACAGAAGCTGGCCCATCTGGTTCATGGCCTGTTTTATCTATTATTAATCGCTGTGATGATGGCCGGTTATTTCATTTCCACCGCCGATGGTCGGGCCATCGAGGTCTTTGGCCTGTTTAGCATCCCTGCCACTTTGCATGGCATCGACAAGCAGGAAGACATCGCCGGGCTCATTCACCTGTGGCTGGCCATCAGCCTGATCAGCCTGGTCGTGCTGCATGCTGGAGCCGCCATTAAACACCACTTTTTTGACCGGGACCGAACATTAAAACGCATGTTTGGTTCTGATAATTAACTAACCAAGAGGACGCACAAATGAAAAAAACAATGCTAGGCACCTTACTCTTTGCCATGGCCATGGTCAGTCTGCCAGCCCGTGCCGCTGATTATGTGATCGATACCAAGGGGGCCCATGCCTTTATTCAATTCAAGATCAATCATCTGGGATTTAGCTGGCTGGTTGGCCGCTTTAACAAGTTCGATGGTGAGTTCAGTTTTGATGCAAAAAATCCCAAGGCATCCAAAATCAACGTCAACATTGATCCGGCCAGTGTCGACAGTAACCACGCCGAACGTGACAAGCACCTGCGCAGCAAGGACTTCCTGGATGTGGACAAATTCCCAACTGCGAAGTTTGTCAGTACCTCTTATACACCCAAGGGAAAAAATAAAGGTGTCTTAAAAGGTAAGCTGACCCTGCACGGTGTTACCAAAGCTATCAGCATTAACATTAAGCACATTGGTGAAGGTAAGGATCCCTGGGGCGGTTACCGTGCCGGTTTTGAAGGTTCAGTCAAGCTGAAGCTGGCGGACTATGGCATCAATTACAATCTTGGCCCTGCATCGCGCTCTGTGGAAATGTTTTTGTCGGTGGAAGGAATCAAGAAGTAATAATAACTCGATTTAAGTTGAAACATGGATGTTTCTCTTATAATTTAAAACTATCTACAATCTTTTGTAGTTTCGCAGATGTTTCATTAAGATTCGTCCCCGCTTTTGCGGTTTCCTCAGCTCCACCAGCTGTATCATGGGCATGTTTGGATATTTTGCTAACTGTCATATTAATATTTTCAGCAACAGAACTTTGCTCATCTGCTGCAGATGCAATTTGAATATTCATTTCATTGATAAGGCTAACCGATTTGGTTATCCTTTCAAGTGTTTCACCTGTCTGTTTTGCATGTTCTACGCTGTCATTTGCCTTGGCACTACTTCTTTCCATCACATCAACTGCCTGCCTGGCACGTTCCTGAAGTTGTTCAATCATCTCCTGTATTTCTGTTGTTGACTTTTGTGTCCTACTTGCCAGGCTACGAACTTCATCTGCTACCACAGCAAAACCTCTACCCTGCTCACCTGCCCTTGCTGCTTCTATTGCTGCGTTCAAGGCCAGTAGATTTGTCTGTTCAGCTATATCTTTGATTACGTCAAGAACAGTTCCAATTCTCGTACTATCAGTTTCTAAATCCTGAATAACAGAAGCCGAATGGATAACTTCTCTTGATAAGTCATTAATAGTATTAATTGCTTCTGCTACAGTTTGACTTCCTTCAGAAGATATTCTATCAGCCTCGGTCGCTGATTCAGATGCCGACCTTGTCAGCTTGGCCACCTCCTGAACAGCTGATGACATCTGATTAACAGCCGTGGCAACCTGATCTGTCTCACTAAGTTGTTGACTAGCAGATTGCTTATTAACATCAGCGATAACTGAAAGGCTTCTTGAGGAGACGGCAACGGAATCTGTTGATTCTCTTACATCAACAATTATTGTTTGTAGATTCTCCATGAATGCATTAAAGGCATTTACCAGCTCACCTATTTCATCTTTACTATTAACATGTAACCTGTTTGTCAGGTCTCCTCCACCTTTTGCTATATCTCTTAATGAGTCAACAATGTTTCCAATATTTCTGGAGATGAGTCCGGAAATAATTAATGCCATCGAAACCAGTAAAAGGACGGCAATACCACCGACCACAATACCTAACATTATTGTCCGTTCTGCTGCGAGGTTGGCCTGGTCAATACTATCAGTAAACGTCTTGTAGCTGTTTTCTCGGTATTCTTTTAGGGATGTCTGGAATTTTAATAATTTACTACTCATTCCATCAATTTTTTCTGTTAACTCTTCTGGTGGAATTGATTCAGATATCATTCCGGTGCTAAGTGCTTTTGCTGACTGATAGTAATCAATGAAACTATTTTTAAGATTATTTACTGATTCTGACTCATCGGGCGCCACTGTTAAAATTTTATCAAATGACGCTTGAATTTTATTTGCCAGTTTATCAGTTTCATCAACCATCTCCTTTTCACCGGAACTTACAGCTGATTGTAACTGCTCCTTTATCTTGTCTAAACGCACCAGGTTGGCGTCTGAGGACTCCAGAATAGGAAAAAATATATCTCTCACACTGGAAAGGCGTGTATGATTTTGCTTGGAAACAACATAGGTATTGATAAAGAATATTGAAAATCCAATAACACCAATTACTGCTATTGATAATATTTTCAACCGAATTGATATGGTGAAAAATGAGTTCAGCTTTATCTTTTTCATCACATATCCAGAAACAGTAAATGCAAGCTTAATTTATAGCTGCAAAATCATCTGATACTCAATATAACTTTTACAGTTGAGTCAACAGCCGAACTACTAACATATCCAATTGCACCAGGATTATTTCTTACCCAGTCTTTAATTTGATTATCAGATCCAACTGTCTTTGGAGGTCTCCCTTTACCTGAAAAAATCATTTTTGACCAGTATGACTTAAGCTGTGATGCTGACTTACTAACTACTTTACGATAGAAAGTCCTATAAGCAGGGCTATTAGTTTGCTGATCGACAGGGCGTACTGTATATCCTCCAGGTAAGGATCGTTTTTTGCCAAGATATATCCTTTTGATGTCCGACATGGGAACAGAGCCACCTCGGTATGATTTATTGACAATCACGGATACACCGCTGGCATATGTGTTTTCTATAACTAGTAGTGAAGCAGCAACTAGTACAATTTTTAGATTCTTTGAATTAAGAAATATGTTCATGATAGCCTCCTAGAAAACCACATCAACAGCTATCTTGAATATAGCGACTTCTTTCTCATCCGGGACTTCTTCAAAATGACCTGCAGGATTTTCAGTCGGTTCAGAATCTTTTCGTTCAACCGGTTTTATCAACTTGTATTCCATTTTAAATGAGGCAGAGGGGCTCATGAGGTATTTAATTCCATAAGCTATGGATTCCTGCCCCAGTTTATTCTCGGTCTCAAACTCTGCCACTGTGACATGGGGCATAAACCCACCGAAGCGATAACCTAGCGTGAAATACGAGGCCTCAGTAGTAACTTCGTCAACATCTTCGACTTCACCTTTGGCATACTCGTAATAACCGACAATTCCGGCAATATCAAAATTTAACCCAAACGATGCAACAGATTGTGTTTTATCACTTAGTTCCGATTCTCTTTCAGAACCAGGTAAGACAATCAATCTACTCTGGTTGTAAGCTGCACGTACTTTAAAGGAGTCGGTTCCCATACTCAGAACAGCTCCCCCCATGTTGGTCATTTTCTCTTTTTCCAGAGCGGTACCGCCCCCATACAGGCTGGCCAGAACTTCAATATCACCAAAGGCATTCTGATAATTTATTTTTGCGCCCGAAAAGGCTTCATAAGAAAGGCTAGGCCCTAGAACTTCAATTCGGTACACCTCTTCAGGGGGAGATATCCATGGATAGGCCAGGCCAATATCGTAGTATTCAGAAACAATCAGATTAGGGTACTTCATTTTACCCATATTCCAGGTAACTTCCTCATAGGCGCGGAATGTCACATACGCCCAATCAACAACCATGGCATAATTTTCTTCAGCACCGGTACCAAAAATCTGGCCCGCTGCTGACCATCGGTCATCGATATCTGCAGAGACTGTCATACCAAAATGGGTATATCCAAAATCTCCTTTATTATCGACCCTTTCCATGTATTTACTTTCATTATCGCTTACTGCACCAGCGGCCCGAACAAATCCACCTACCTGGACATTCTCTGTTGCAGTAGCAATATTGATGTTTGTAAGCAGGGCGAAGCAACTTGCTATTACAAAAATCAATTTATTCATAGTACTTACTCCATTATTTAAATGGCTACATGCCATTAGAATCTTCCTGTTTTTATCGGTCCCCTATTTATCTGCACAACAAACTATTTCATTAGTTTATTTAAGGTGTTAATTGATCTGGATCAATTTGACTCATTTTTTATACCCCTAAATCAAGTATGCCCGATTGAAACACTCAGATATAAGACCTCTAATACTGTTTGCGGCTATATCACTAAATTCTTTAAAAGTGGTGGGTATTGCTCTTCTCGAAGAGCAGCAGCAAACACTGACTTAATCAATTATCAAATCCGCTAAGGACAAATACTAAAGATTTGCGGTCTTTTGTCCGCCTTAAGAATTACTGCTCCGGAAGAAAAGGGATTTCCATGAAGATATATATATACGTTATTTTATTAGTTCTTTTCCAGCTTGTGATTACAGGCTGTACTTCCATTGGGAATGACAAACAATCCATCGATAGCATCGCTGAGGATCACGGCCGATATGATGAATCGAAGGCTGAGCGTGCCTCCGAAAAATCAGTACAAAAATCTAACCGCGCAATAGACCACACAAAAACTACCTGGGGTTATGGTGATGAAATAGGACCAGAAAACTGGGGAGATCTCAGTCCTGATTTTCATCTATGTAAGAAAGGTAGTCGCCAATCTCCCGTTGATATAACTGAGACTCAGCAGGTGAAGCTGGGGAAAATTCAGTTTAAATACAACAGCAGGCCTTACAATATTGTGAATAGCGGACACACTGTTCAGGTCAACATGCTTAATGGAAGCAGTATTAAACTGGATGGAAAATTATACTGGTTAAAACAATTTCATTTTCACACCCCTTCAGAGCATTTAATTGATGGTAAGCCTGCCGATATGGCCGTGCATTTTGTTCATAAGGCCAGGGATGGCAAAATCGCTGTTGTTGCGGTATTAATGGACGGTTGTTTCGAAAATAAAACCATTCGCCAGCTCTGGAAAAAAATTCCACGAAAACCTGGTTCAAAAAAGAAAATCAGTAAAAAATCAGCTAAATGGATAAATGTCAAAAGCCTGATTCCCAGTAATCGTGCATATTATCAATATATGGGATCGTTAACGACACCACCTTGCACAGAGGAGGTCACCTGGATTGTTATGCGAAATTCAACGCCCGTTTCCAGAGATCAGTTAAAAGTATTTTCTGACTTATTTGGTAATAATGCCCGTCCAGTTCAGAATAAAAACTACCGGGTTATTCGTACCTCAAAATGAAGGGTATACAATAACTAAAGCGAAGCAGGTGCACTGCTTCGCTTTAGGTTAACGTTATTGAGGATTTTGACTTATTACAGGCTCTGATATCTGCCCAGTCGATTGAGCCGCACTTGCCGTTTCATAGGTAAAGTTTTTCTCAGTGATCACATCACCGGCACCATTAACGACTGAGACCTTCCAGTTACCAGCCCAGCCAGGTACAAAACTTTTACTGGACCAGACACGCCAGCGTGGTCCTTTGACATTAAATTCCACTTCTGCCATGACCTTGCCAGCATATTCCCAACGGTGCCTGGCAGTCTGGCCGGACATGTCACGCAGCTCGGTGAAAAAATATAGCTGGTTCTGTTCTCCACTGACGGCTTCCAGGCTGTCTGTGGGTTCACGATTTTCCACGGCTGAGGTGAAGGCTGAACGAAATACGCTACCTTTGGAAAAACCGGCCTGCTCAACAGCCTGTGTGGCAGGCTTAATACTTTCTGTTGTGGTCGCAGTAATTTCAGTGCTGCCGTCTGGAGGACCCAGTGGTTCAAGGCTGGCCTGTTCTGCTAATATTGAACTTGATGCCATCAACATCAGGCTCAGGATTCCGAATCGTCTGTACATGTTTGTTCTCCCATAATGGATTGTTGGTAACACACCGATAGAGCATGCAAGCTTAACCAGATACCAGGTATGGCTGCGTGATTATAATCACAGCAGAAATTCAATTACTTCACAGTTCTTTGTTCTTATGTATTACTGCCATCTTCAATGATCAGGCGATCCAGAATAAGACCATAAAAAGAAGTTTTATCCTGGGTGTTTTGGAAGAACCAGCCAAGATGTTCCTGACATTGATTGCAGAGGGCATATTGCCAACTATGGCCATTGAACCAGCTCCATTCCAGTGTGGGGACACCAACAATCCTGCACCAGGCCTTTCGATAACAGCCAATAGTAAATTCAAAACCACCGGGGTTTGTAAAATGGTGGACATGCTTACCGGCCATGGATTCGGCATTGCCCTGATAAGTGATGACGGTTTTGCAGTAGGCACAGCGTACCGCCTTGCCGTGATCGAGTACGGCCGAGCTTTTACCTTCAGGTGCTGACTTTTTCTTGGTTGCCGTGTCCTGTTTAAAAAAATACAGGGGCGGAGTTGCCAGCCAGCGTCCTGAGAAACAGTTAGAGTTTTGTCCGAGCCCTATCACCGCCAGTTGACCTCATCTGTGAATAAAGAATTGCCATCCCATTCTCCAACATGAATAATAGCCAGCATGACAAGATACCAGAGTCCACCCGTTTTTTCTCATGATGACCCTGCCTGTACCGGCATTTTGATCACCAATCTGGGGACACCGGATGCGCCCACCACCAGTGCAGTAAGACGCTATCTGGCCGAGTTTCTGTCAGACCCCCGCGTGGTGGAAATGCCACGCTGGCTGTGGATGCTTGCCCTGCACGGTATCATCCTGCGGATTCGCCCTCCCAGGGCCGCCAAAGCCTACCGGTCAATCTGGCATGAACGGGGTTCACCGCTCTTATATATAAGTGAGGACTTACACAAGGCCTTGCAACAGGCCTGTCATGACTTTCCGGGACCGGTGCGAGTAGAGCTGGCCATGCGCTATGGCAAACCCTCCATTGAAGCTGGTCTCAATGCCCTACAACAGGCCGGGGCCAGACGCATTTTGATTTTCCCGCTCTATCCCCAGTATTCGGCCACCACCACGGCCACTACCTTCGACGCGGTCAGCAAGATATTGCAAAAATGGCGCTGGATGCCCGAGATTCGCATGATCAATCATTACCATGATCATCCCGCCTATATCCAGGCTGTCGCCGACAGTGTTCGCCAGCACTGGCAAAATCATGGTCAGGCCGACAAGCTGCTGTTTTCCTTTCATGGCCTGCCGAAAAAGAACCTCGACCTGGGCGATCCCTATTTCTGTGAATGTTCCAGGACCGCACGCCTTGTTGCTGAAAACCTGCAACTTGCCGAAGACCAGTGGCAACTGTGTTTTCAATCGCGCTTTGGTCGTGAAGAATGGCTGCAACCCTATACCGATCACACACTCAAGCAATGGGGTGAACAGGGTATTAAACACGTACAGGTGATCTGCCCCGGCTTTTCAGTAGACTGTCTGGAAACCCTGGAAGAAATCGCCGTGGAAAATCGGGATGTGTTTTTAAATGCGGGCGGGAAAGAATACAGTTATATACCAGCATTAAATGCTGATACAAGTCATGCACAAATGCTAAAACAAATTATCCAGCAACATACCTCTGGCTGGCCTGAAACGGACACGCCAAAATAACGACAGCCAATAAAAAAGGGAGGCATTGCCTCCCTTTGTTTGTAGCTTAAAGGCTTTTTAGGCAAGTTCACCCAAGTATTCTTTAATACCAGGATTCCCTTTAGCGCCCTTAATCTTGGGTGTGTTCATCTTCTTGATCTTGGCGACCTTTTCATCACGAAGATATTCAGCAACCACTTCCCAGACAGGTTTACCTGGAGCCTTGGAACCAACGGTTGCCCAACCAGATACAGTGTATTTCTTGCTAGGATCAATCTTGGTGCCATCATCAAGGGTCATGTCGCTGATACGGTTCATGCTCTTGCCATTGACATCAATGCTGTAGTCCATGCCACCAAGACGCACCATGTCACCACCCTGCTGATAATAAGGATCGTGGTTAAACAGGTTATCGGCCACATCTTCAAGAATATCCTTGATGGTCTGACCTGACATTTCACGAACATAGGTTTCAGGATAGGTCATACAGGTCTGATCCATTACGTTGTCCATGGTAATGGTCTGGCCTGGTAGAACCGAAGTTCCCCAACGGAAACCAGGTGACAGGGAAATCTGAGCACCGCCTACGACACGCAGGGCATCACAGATAATCTGATCGAAAGTTCCATTGAAGTTACCACGGCGATAGAGCAGCCCCTCTGCAACGGCCAGCTCTTCGGTCAGTGTTTTGATGTAAGGCTTACGAACATCTTCAATGTAAGACGTCATTTCCTTGTCGGCTTCCAACAGGTTGGAGAAAACTGGAATCAGTGTATAACGCCAGTCCTGTACCTTGCCGTTGCGTACGTCGAACTGCATAAAACCAAGGAACTTACCATTGGAACCGGCATTGGTGACCAGTGTCTGACCACCCTTGTTCTTTACAACCGTTGGAGCAGGCATACCATCATGAGTATGACCACCGAAGATGGCGTCGATACCGCTAACACGTGAGGCCATTTTCAGATCCACGTCCATACCGTTATGTGAAATAACAACCACAACATCCGGTTTTTCTGTTTCACGTACCTGGTCAACAATCTTCTGCATTTCACTGTCGCGAATACCGAAGGTCCAGTCTGGGATAAAACGCGATGGATTAGCGATTGGTGTATAAGGGAAGGCCTGACCAATCACTGCAACGCGGACATCGCCCATTTTTTTGATAGTGTATGGTTTGAAGGCACGTTGTGTATTTTCATTAAAGCCTTCAAATTCTGCGAAGCGATAATCAAAAGCAGCATCATCTTTAACGAAGACGTTTTGGCAAACAAAATCACCCTTGAATTCTTTAACGTTCTTGATGACTTCTTCATCAAGATAAGTGAATTCCCAGTGACCGGTCATCACATCAACACCCAGACGATTACAGGCACCGACCATGTCGCGACCTCGTGTCCAGTAGGCAGTACCAGAACCCTGCCAGGTATCACCACCATCTAATAAGAGTGTCTTGTCTGCGCCATGATCGGCTCGCAGTTTCTTCACCAGGGTCCGCAGGTGAGCAAAGCCACCTACCTTGCCATAAGTCTTGGCGGCTTCGGTAAAATCGATATAGGAAAAGGCATGGGCCTCGATACTGTTTTTGGCCACACCAAAATGGTCTAACAGTTTATCGCCAACAATATGGGGTGACTTACCGTAGGCACCACCCACACCCAGGTTGACATTGGGTTCACGGAAATAAATTGGGTTTAGTTGTGCATGACAGTCCGTCATGTGCATCAGGCCAACATTTCCGAATTGAGGAATATCGTAGATCTTCTCAGGGCTCTTGGCTGATACCTTGCCCTTGCCATTTTTATTATCACAGCCTGGCAGCATACCACCGGCAGCGGCCACACCCATTAATTGCATAAATTCACGGCGGTTGACAGACATTCAACTCCTCCTAAAAAACTTCAAAGTAATTATAATTAAATAAATGCGAACCAAATCGAAACAGAACTAAATTATTGTTTTCATCTGGCACGTCAAAAATGCTTTTTGGATTATGCCATAGGGACAGTCCGATCTAAAACTTTCCACGAAAAATTTTTATTTTATTGCGATTTGCAGTGAATTGGGTTTTACCTGTTGCACATTGATATTATTAATAAAAATCAAATAGTAAGGCAGGGTTTCCTGTTATTTGCCTAGTGGCAAGCTGCAGTATTTACGAAGTCTGAAAGTAAATAGCAGACCCAACAATACCGCATAAACTGTAGGCCAATAGAAGTCTGCCTTGACCAGGAGAAAGAAATGTACAACCGCGAGAATCGCAATGAGGTAAACCAGTTTGTGTAAGCGTAACCAGTTTCGACCAAGACGCTTCATCATGTACCGGTTGGAAGTGACTGCCAGAGGGATCAGTAGGACAAACGCACTCATACCTATCGTTATATAAGGTCGCTTGATAATATCGGCCCAGATTTCCTGCCAGTCAAAAAACTGATCCAGTACCAGGTAACTACTCAAATGAATAAACACATAAAAAAAAGCAAACAGCCCCAGCATACGTCGATATTGCATGGGCCAGGATTGCTTAAGTATATTTTTTAACGGTGTAATCGACAGGGTAATAAGCAGGAAACGGAGTCCCCACTCGCCGTTGCTGCGAGTAAAGACCTCGATAGGATTGGCACCAAGTTGATTATTCAATAAGCGAAAGCTCAGAAGTAGAAACGGTAACAGGCACAGAGCAAAGATCAGGGGTTTGCCAATACGAGCCTGCCAGTAATTAAAATTAATACTCATGCAAAAAGGATAGAACAGGAATTAATAAATTTCGGTTGTCTGACGAAATGATATCTAATGTAATTTAAACAATACCTAGTAGTATTTGCGTAAATCCATACCACGATACATGCTCGCGACCTGCTCGCCATAACCATTAAACATCTGTGTATCACGACGTAGAAATTCACCTATTCTGCGTTCCTTGCGCTGGCTCCAGCGAGGATGATCCACCTCAGGATTGACGTTAGAGAAAAAACCATACTCATTAGGCGCAGAGAGATTCCAGCTGGTCGGTGGTTCGTTCTGAACAAAACTGATCCGGACTATCGATTTTATACTTTTATACCCGTACTTCCACGGCACCACCAGTCGAATAGGCGCTCCATTTTGTTTAGGCATGACTTTGCCATACAGGCCCACGGCGAGAAATGTCAGTGGATTCATGGCTTCATCGATGCGCAGACCTTCCACATAGGGCCATTCCAGTACTGAACGTTTTTGACCAGGCATCTCCGAAGGACGATACAGGGTTGTGAACTGAACATACCTTGCCTTAGATGTGGGTTCAAAGCGTTTGATCAAATCAGCCAGTGAAAAACCAATCCAGGGTACCACCATAGACCAACGCTCCACACAACGCAGACGATAAATACGTTCTTCCAGGCTATGGGGTTTTAAAATATCTTCCAGATTATATTTACCGGGTTTTGCCACCTCACCATCAATGGTGATCGACCAGGGAGAGGTGGTCAGTCGATCGGCGTATTTGGCTGGTGAAGTTTTGTCAGTGCCAAATTCATAGAAGTTGTTATAACTGGTAATCGATGCATGATCTGTCAGTTTCTCATCCGTCGAAAACTTTTTGTTCTTGACATGTTTTAATGCCGCTTCAGTTTTAGCCGAGGCTGTTTTCACAAAAGGTAGTAATGCCAGACCTGCCGTGGTCTGCATAAATTCCCGGCGTCGCATATATACACTTTCATCGGTAATCTCTGATGGCTTGATGTCACCCGGCTTTTTAATCAGCATATTTCACCTATTGCTTATTCCTGAAGTAATGTCTGTATCATGGATTCTGTTTGTTGATAACGTCCCTCTCCAATCTGGAGGTAACGTATCTGGCCCTGTCGATCGATTAGATACATGGCTGGCCAGTAGCGGTTTTTATAACGCCGCCAGATTGCAAAATCATTATCAATCACGACGGGATATGAAATCTGTTTGCGTTTGATATAGTTCTTTACATTATCCAGTTTGCGTTCGTGGTCAAACTCAGGAGAATGTACACCTACTACCACGAAGCCCTTCTCCTTATATCGGTCATACCAGGATTTAATATAGGGCTCCACATTGACACAGTTATAGCAACCATAGGTCCAGAATTCGACCATGACCACCTTACCTTTTAGTCTGGAAAGAGACAGGGGTTTAGAATTGAGCCAGGTTTTACCAGTTATATCCGGTGCAGGTTGCTGCATATTTCTGGGAGGGATAGCAAAGCTCAGGCTATTGATAAATAAACCAGCCGTTAGTAAGCCAAGCAGTAAAAATATAAATCGTTTTGTCATCATGTCTTTAAATCAGGGCATCAGTTATTCACTGATGCCCTGTTTTTCCTTACTTCACTTTTTCAATAACAACTTTAGCAACCGGATTACGCCAGTCAGTGTCCGCAGCTACCAGATCACCAGTGCCATGGATACCCGCATGAATATGCACATAACCTTCACCATTGGCAGCATTATAGGGTTCACCACCACAATGAGGGCCAGGAATACTGGTGCAGTGTTCATCATTCACTTCACTGCCTGCATCATAGGCTGGCAGGTAATAAACACGCGCCTTACCTTTTTTGGCACCACGCACACCATTTAAGGCAATAAAACCATCATTGGTAGGTAAGACCATTGAAACCAGAGTAACCTGTTCCGCATCATCATCGGTCTTCACCATCATGGTGACACTTTTACCTGGCAGGATGGGACCTGAATTGGCAGCGTCTTTCGCCTTACCACTGGCAAATAACATATCGTGTAAAGGTGCTGTATTTCCGCCTTCAGCCAGTTGAGCGAGTGCATCACTGGCTGGCTCGCCCTCTTCGAAAATCTTCACCCCTTTATCGTGACTCACCGCAAGTGCTGGTGTTAACAAAGAACCTCTGGTTAAATTTGTTACTGTGATTTTGTAATATCCTTTATCACTTGCATAGCTCTGTGTTGAAAAAGCGCCGAGGCCGAGTGACAGTACCAACATACTTAACAGTTGTTTTTTCATTGTGTTCTCCTTGTTTAGCTGAGTTTTTATTTGTCGCATCCTCAGACTACGCAATGGAGTTCACAAGCCAGTCACATAATGGTCACGTTTTCATCACGCGAGTGAAAACCCGGCACTGTATTTGATTGCCTGACAGGCAGATAAAACTGAAAAATAGTACCTCGATTTATTTCACTGGTGGCTTCAATAATACTACCGTGGAGTTCTACAATACGTTTCACAATGGCCAGTCCAAGCCCGGCATTATCACCCTCACCCTTGCGACTTTTTTCCAGGCGATAAAATCGGTCGAAGATATGTGGTAATTCTTCAGCTGGAATACCACAACCGGTGTCTGCTACTTTGACCTGGATCTGTTTTGAATCATTCACCAGGCTGACATTAATACAGCCACCTGCGGGCGTGTAGCGCATCGCATTTTCCAGTAAATTCTCCAGCACTCGCTGGATAAGTCCTATGTCACCATAGGCAAAGGCCAGGTTTCTTCCAAACTCGGTTTTTAATTCAATATCTTTTCCATCTGCCTGTAAGCGGAACTTCTGCACGACATCCTGTACCAGCTCAGCCAGAGAGAAAGGCTCAATATTTAACAGTGTCTCGCAGGATTCCAGCTTGGACAGTTCAAACAACTCATCGACCAGGAGATTTAAGCGCTGACTATGACTGGCTGCGATTTGTAAATAGCGTGATCGTTCCTCCGCTGATATATCTCCACCCTTTAGGATCAAAGTTTCCAGGTAGGCATGGAGTGTGGCCAGCGGTGTGCGTAGATCGTGTGACACATTGGCGATGAGTTCACGTCGCTGAGAATCATTATTTTTAAGCTCATGTAACTGGGCATCGATTCGATCAGCCATGATATTGAAGTTCTGGCCCAGTTGATCGATTTCATCGGCCTGTTGCTGTTTTACAGGATAACGTTGTCGAAGATCAGTTGCAGGCTCATCACGAGCATAGGTATTAATCGCATTGGAAAGGCGACTCAGTCGGCGTGTAAGCAGGAAGAAAATCAACCAGCCGGCCAGCAGGGCAACCGCAAGACTGGCAACCACACCACCGATAGTAAAGCGAGCAATATAACTTCCGGCCAGCATACTGCTGATACTATCGACATCTTCCCCTGCCAGGATAATATATAGATAGCATTCAAGGTCACCTTCTTTGATTAAAGAGGTGACAGAAAATATCTTGTGCTTATTCAGATCGCGAGGGTCATCACCCATTATTGGAAAATTCTTTTTACCAGACAGGAAAGTTTGAATCGGTTTCAAATCAACTGAAGTCCGTTTGATTTTTTCCGGCGGTGCAGAGTAATCGAGGATCTTGCCCTGTTTATCCAGTAAATAAACTTCAATACTGGGATTGACCACCATGAGCATGTGAAATACCTGCTTGAGGGCCGTTTTGTTGATCTTGCCATTACTGAACAGCTGCTCCTGCTTGACGATATTATCAGCCAGGGTAGCATTGAGTTTCTGGTTAACTTCCTGTTGATACATCTCGGTTGAATAACGTACCAGCAGAAAAAATAACAGGCCAATCAGACAGACCAGTCCAAACAGGGCGATAGCCAGCTTACTGTATAGAGTACGAACCATTACGCGGTGGCCCTCTGGGCCTGTGCATCGGCAAATTTGTAACCGACTCCCCAGACTGTCAGTACATATTCAGGTTGTGACGGATCTTTTTCTATCTTGGAGCGCAGGCGATTGATATGGGAGTTGACCGTATGCTCATAACCATCATGACCATAACCCCAGATGGTATCCAGTAATTGTAAACGACTGAATACCCGCCCCGGGTTTTTGGCAAAATGCCAAAGTAAATCGAACTCTTTAGCTGTCAGTACGATATCCTCACCAGCCAGGGACACCTTGCGCATATCACTGTCGATCTCCAGTTCACCAAAACTGAGTCGCTGAATATCGGTTTGAGAACTGGCACCATTACCCGACATCGCATCCATCCGTCTTAGAATGGCCTTGACCCTGGCAATCAGTTCACGAACGCTAAAAGGCTTGGTGAGATAATCATCGGCACCAATTTCCAGCCCCAGCACCCTGTCAAGTTCGGAGGATTTGGCCGTCAGCATAAGGATAGGGGTATAGTTATTCTGTTTACGGAGTTGCTGACAAATCTCGATCCCGTCCTTACCGGGCAACATTAAATCCAGAATCAATAAATCGAACCGCTCTTTCTCGGCCAGGTTCAGGCCCTGAATACCGTCATGGCAAACAACGGGGTCCACATCAATATCCCGCAGATGCATGGCCACCAGCTCTGCCATATCCACATTGTCTTCAATTACCAGTATTCGATACATTGTCACGCCCCTGCCTACTACAGACTACTTATATACCTTAGATGTAAAAATTCACAAAAGTGTCACACCTTGGGAATTTTTTTCTACTAATTTTAGGCCTTTTGCCCCATCAGCTAGTCATTTTTACCCTCCCTGAGGTAAGATGTGCCAGCCATGAATAATAATACCAAGGAAAATAACGGCAGCCGGACGACCCAACGTGCCCTGTTCCAGAAAAACCAGGCAACTGGTGAGGAACGGGTTTTTACCATTTATGATCAACGGTTTATCGAAGTTAATCGGCGCGGCATCATTGGTGAGAAAAAATACAGTCTCAACCTGAGCATTCTGGAACCCTGGCCAGTTCGACACCGCTATTTCTCCTGGCACTGGCTGATGAGTACCGTTTATTTCATGATCGCCACGGCCGCCTATGGAACCTACCTGTATTACCACCAGCATACCGAAGTCCTGAGTCGTCTCGCTCCCTTCATTCTGATCTTTATATTATTGACGCTGGGCTCACTTGTCATGTTCCTGTCCCGCTCACCCAATGTCATCGAATTCCGCAGCCGCTATTGCGGTGTACCCCTGGTCAGTCTGTTATATAACAATCCCAATAAAGAGGATTGCAAAGTATTTGTCGAAGAAATGAAGAACCGCATCATCGCCGCCAGTCAGAGTACCCGAATAGATAAACACCAGATGCTGGTTAACGAGATCACCCGCCTGGAAAGGCTGGTGAAAGAAAACATTCTTAATGAACACATCTATGAACAGGCCAAGGCACGTATCCCCAATATGAAATTCAACCAGAGTTACTGATTCAATTCCTGGGTTGGGTACGCAATATCAGACTTGTTTCTCCGTAAGCCTGTTTCGGATGAAGATGGATTTTATTCCTGAGTAATACTATCCCCTGCTTCAGCTTCCTTAGACCACTCTTCAAATTTTCTCCATCCAGCTTTGGTAGAGGCACATCTGCAGCAAATACCCATATTGTCTCCTTACCAAAAGGCGGTTCGGCTTTAAAAACAAAAGGAGCATCCGGTGCAGGCAAGGGCCTAAAACTCCCTTTTCTGAAGAAACTTGTAGAATGATTCCGGTTCGGGAGCAACTGATAAATCTCATTCCTGGCATTCTGGTATATCACCAGGATATGGCAATCCTGGTTCAATGAAAGTAGAAAAGTAATCTCGTCACCATCCAGAAACTCGGTACTATTTCCCATATGGGTCGTAATATCAATTTCGATTTTAGCGGGTGTGGCTAAAATCGTCTTCGAAGCACCAAGAAACAATATTAAGACAAAGAAAAAAATGAATCTGATATAACATTTAATAGAACGATCAGTCTGGATGCACATCCGTTCTTAACCAATCAGTTTAAGTTAAAGGCGTAATTATACCCAACATAAACGCCCCCGATCTCATGTTTCTGGAAACCACCATTATCAAACTCATATTCATAGCTTGAACTTTTTATTCCAAACATCAATCTATGGCTGTCACTCAGTGAGTATAACGCTCCGATATCAAGTCCAGAACTTTTACCTTTACCAATCTTTTTACCATTGGTTTTGACTTCTCCGGAAGGAATTACACCAAAAGAACCATAAATTTTCCAGTCAGAACTGACTGGCCAGTAGCCTGCAATACCGATCCCTAGACCACCGTACTCCTGCTGGTAGTTATTACTCTGCCAGGTACTGGTTGTCCCTTTTATATCAAAAAACACGGAAATTCTCTGGGTGAGGTAATAGCCAAATACAAGATCAACTTCACTGCGATTAATAGTATCATTCGAAACCGTGTCAGTACCTGTCTCAGTTACCTGATAAGGCCCTTCTTTTTCAAACTTATATTCGCCTCCCTGCAGATTCAGGCCGGTATAAAAATTACCTGACAGATATGCAATACTGAACCCAACCTGGCGACCCTCGTCAGACTGAAGTGTTTCGCCTTCCCTGGAGTTTTTGGCTTTCCAGCCTCCCCCCATGGCCTTCACTGAGAAGCTAAGTCCGCTACTGGTTTCTGCTCTGCTATCGACCGATAACAAAAACAAGATACAAAAAGCGGTTAAATAAAATAATTTATACATTTTCATGAATACTTCATAGTGTTGGTATGGGTAGAATATCTGTTTTGAAGTTTGAATCACCTTTCTCATCTTCAACAATAACCTTTCTACTACTTTCCATATCCGATTCGACAATAACCTTAACTCTATCTTTGGGTATACCTTTTACCTTTACTTTGATAAAAACAAATTCGCCCAGTTCATCTCCTGCTCCATGCAGCACACCACTTTCTGGCACCTGGTCAACATTATTAGCTACTGCCTTTTCAACATTTGTTGATAGTTCACTCAGACTGAGCATAGTACGATCATTACTTTTTAATTCATTGAGCAGAAAATAGCTGAAAGGAGAATGACCGGATGATTTATAATCATCATCGACATACTCAACCCCTCCTGCGGCCATGATTTGTACGCTCTTCTTCATGGCGACTTTTTTATAATACTGATCTGTTCCAATATTTGAATGTATTCCTCTAACCCCACTCCTAAGTAAACTGCCACTAAAACATGAATCAGATATAAGCAAGGTATGTCTTACTCTGGATGAAATCAACATAAGTTCATCGCGAATAGTCGAGTTCCTTAGATAGCTTGTATGGTCATGACCTTTTGCATCCGTTGGTACCCAGTAGCCGGTATTGGTATTTTCATCCAGATAACCGTGTCCGGCATAATAAACCAGCACACTATCATTCGTAAGAACCCGTCGTGAAAGTGACTGTAATGCCAGCAACACATCCTTTCTGCTTGCATTTTCCATTAATTTTACATCGGTGAAATGGTATTGCTCCTTCAGGACCTGTTTCAGAGCCCTGGCATCTGAAACAGCTGTCTTCAGACTTGGCCATGTCCCTCCTGCATCACTGTAATCATTGTTACCAATGATCAAGGCCCGATACGTCCCGGTATCGATAGGCAATACAGGTTTACTGTTAATCGACTTCATTCCGATACCGCGAGATTCTGCATAGCTAATTTTAAAATCCAGGCAGAATACGACCAGTACCGTTAAAAACAGTATCTTATGGAGTTTAGTTTGTTCTTTGAACTTCATATTTGCACTCAGTTATTGCGTTTATCGATAATAAATCCACCCTTTGCTGAGAACAACTGTCCATTGCTTGTCTTACCGCTCAAATTCCATACATACCGATGGCCTGTATCGCCTGGAACCCTGGTGAATTTTGCCTGTGGTTTTGAGGTAGTATGTTTACCTGCTGATATCTGACGCCCCTGCTTATATATCTTGAGGTGCATGGTATAGCTTTCTGCATTTTCCACTTCCGGCCAGTGTAATAACGCTGTGTTTTCTCCCTGCAAAGTCACTTTCAATTTTCCGTAGGGTTGTGCTGTTTTATTTGCACCGGAAAAAAAACCAATACCTGGTAGTGTCTGTTCTTTCTTGAATTGTATGACCGGATTGTCCTGGTAAGCGATAACAGCAGGTGAGCCGGTCATATTAACAGGCAGAGGAACCAGCATAATAGTAAAAACACTCGCTGCAATTGCCGTTATCGGGACACTCATCCATACAGGCCATTTTACGGAAAACCAGCTTTTAAAAAGATCAGAGAATCTACTTCCTGAGTGTTGCGGTTGAGTCCAATTGGTATCAACAGTACCTTTATCCATACTGACACGGTGACTGACATAATGCAGTGCTGATTTCATCGCCTGAGGCTCTTTTTTGATTATGTCTTCCAGCTGCTGCTGCTCAGTAGCATTCAATTCACTATTAAGATGCCTGTCAAGCATATCTAGATCCAGGGCCTGCTTATTACCTGCATCGATAGATGGGATGTTTATACTACCTAGATTTGACTTCAGATTCATGAGCATGTCGACTTCCGCCCTGCAGTCTATACATTCCATCAAGTGCAATCGTACCTGCCTGAATTCATTAGAGCCAGGATCACAGATGTAATTATTTAACTGATCTGCATCCGGATGATGTGTCGTGTTCATATGTTTACCCTGCATTTCTGGTTTATATAATACATGACAATAAATTTTCCGATATTTAAAAACTATTTCATCAAACCAGCCAGTCTGGCCAGTGTTTTCCGACAAAAATAATAAAGTTGCTGGCGATTTACCTTATTAGGTTCAATACCAGACTTGATAGAAATATTAAGTCTTTCTAATGCACCAAGCACATCTGACGCATCCAGATTATCAAGTACCATCGCTTCAACGACATATTGCTCAACAGGGCTTAACTGCTGCCATGCAGCCGCCAGTTTTTCCCGACTCTCCATTTTTTCTGGTAGCTCATCAAAATATGGAATATCAAGTTCAACCGCAGGGCTGTCTCCCTGTTCATGCTCATTGTCCAGAGTGCTGGACAAAGACACGGTATTAGGTGGATCGAGTAGGTACAGCCGCTTTCTCTGTGTCAGGGTGATAATGATCTGGTGACACATCATTTCTGTATCTTTCTCACTTCGGCAAAGTTTTTGTGCTATCGCCGCAATATTGTCTCCGGCCCGCAAACCATAGAAGACCTTCGCTGCCTCAGGGAACAATGCTCTTATATATGTGGGCACATGTACTTTTCGACCAAAACGCCAGTCTTTCCAGCGTTCATAAAAAGGCAGTGAATTGGCAATAAAATAAAAATAGTCATACAGGCGGGCACCATTCTTTCCTGAGTACTGTCTCAGACGTCCAGCGTTTGTCAGGTCGTCCAGCATCCAGGCATAACTGGCATTTCCCCATTCACAAAGGACTTCATCATGTACAGGCCTTTTAACAGTATTCGTCAGGGTACAAACATAACGATATCGATTATCATTACAAAAACGTTTACAAAACCGACCTGTCTGGTAACTGATAACAGGATGAGCCAGTGAATTAACTTTTTCACGAGCCCCTTTATCACCAGTTGCAGCCAACTCAGCCAATTTGAACTGTTCTGATTCAGCAGATAATCCATCTACCTGTAATTTGTTCTTACCAGATGTCATAAACTATTCCAGTCATCCTATTCAGGTTGATAGAGAAACCAGCCCGATATACGGTCTTGAAGTATATGAATTGCGATTCCGTAAGTATCATACGCAAGATATTCACCAGACATTAAGTGAATCTGCCGGTTGGGGGTTCCTAATGTTTTTATTGCACGCTCTGACTTGTCACCTATTACAATCCCCTGGTTCATTTTGGCTATGCCTGCATACTGCCAGGCATTGATGACGCGATTATTCATATCCAGTATAAAGTGACCGCCGTTGGCTGTTCGATAAATCTGGTACTTATCCCCCTCTATCCATAAGTTATCATTTTGTTCAGTTTTTCTATTAAGACTTCTTAAGCCTTTATCACCAAGCCGTACACCATGAATAGTCGGGGCCTGGCCTGCCAGTTTTTTAGACAGCGTCTGTTTATTAATATGACTTACAGCAAGTTGGAACAGCACCGGTTTCCCATTGTCACGCGCATACATAGCCAGCTTTTGCCACAACTCTTTTGCCTTTTCTGACTTACCAAGGTATCTCGCATAGGCCGCGCTATTGTGATAGACACTGTATAGCAGGATATCATCAGGTATACTTTTTACCTCATGCAGAGTACTTGTTCGGACAAGCAAAGCCTCAAAGGCCTTTTCAGTAGCATCAATATTTCCTTCTAAACCGCTGGTCATTGCCAGAATCATATCGGAGGCTGCATCCCGGCCAAACAGGGAAAGATATTTACCCTGAATAATGCCCCTTACCATGTAGGAATTCTGATCCAGCAAATAACTGAAGGCGAGAAGCAAATAGGTTTTTGGGTTATTCGGTTCCAGCTTGATTGCCTTTTCAAAATATTCAATGCTCTGCTGAATATTTTGCTGCATTTTTTTCTTGATCTTTCTTGCAGCTGAACTTAAGTCAGTACGCTTCGAAGAAACAGCGTGAGTGCTATCATTACCTGACATGGATGCACTGGCATCAATCAGGATTGGATAGTAATAAACTGGTTTTGCCCAACCGAATTCCTCAACCAGTTGACGATAATTGTTCAAGGCTTGTGTAAAATATGTCTGACCAATCGCCGTAAGTACTGCCCGATTGGTAAAATCACGCCCATAAACGGTAAAATATCGTCTCGCCAACTCATATCGACCAGCGATAAAAGCCTGAAGTCCCATTTGATACAATGTCGATTGTGTAGCAACCCCTTTCAGTTGTACATGCGCCCGCAAAGCACGATGTCTTGCCTGCTGACAGGCATTATTTTTCTCTTTTTTTGATTTACTCTTACTACAGGATGTCTGCCAGATATTTTCTACCCAGGCAGTAAAGAAATCTTTTTTATCCAGGACTTGATAAGGATCATATCCCACACTGGCCATTAAAATCAGACCGTCGTGATCGGCCTGGTTTTCTTTCTGGCTAATGTCCTGCCATAGCTTATTATCATTTTTTATATTGCCCAGCATGAAACTTTTAACTTCCTGTCCCTGCTCACCAATCAGCCTGAAAAATCGTTGGTGCCATAGATCATCTGAACGTTGATGTGCCAGCTCGTGTGCCAGAACAAAGGCCAGCAGATGTTCTGCTCGATGCTTTCCATATTTTAAACAAGTTTCAATGGCTGCCCGACTTAGAAGAATATTGCCATCAGCCAGTGAGGCTGCCCACGGGCCCGAGGATGATTTCACCACATGTAATCCCGGTTCCAGCCGAGTATTATCCCATGCCCTCAATAACACCTGAAAGACTCCCTGAGCCATAGCGGTAAGTGAATCTTCCTCAGCCGAGAGTGTATGTTGTCGCCAGTAGGTGATCGACTGCCTGGGGTCCTCAGGTGGTGCTAGTGAGTCAGACCAGGCATAAGCAGGAATCAAAAACATAGAAAGCAGGCCCAAGCCGAAGCAAACGACTCTTATGCTCTTCTTTCTATATTGCTCGTTACCAGGCATGGACTAACTCCACTTTTTCATGTCATCACAATAACTAGACCACAAAATGCATTAGATTTGAAAAATAATTTATATTTTCAATATATTTATAACTTATTGCTAAGTATAGAAAGAGTAATCTGGATTATCAGAACTTTCTTTCAAATTCCGAGTAATACCCGGTCTTCTATTTAACGAGATGCAGTCATGGATATCCCAACAGTGACTGCAAACAGTTATGCAATTAGATAGGAGATAATATCATGTGGCGTAATTCGAAACCTGTACAACTCACTGGACGAATATCGGTGGGTCTCTTCACAATAATCCTGGTTCTAAGTGGCTGTGGATCCGGTGAAAATATCAACAAGTCCGCAAGGACCGATAACACCCCCAATATCGCTATGGACGTACCCCCTAGTCTGACGGGTTCACAACAGAACTTTGTTGGTCAATCTGGTGTTAATGCTCTGGCCTATTCATCAGCGGCCAATGCGGTTGGTCAACCCTGTGCCTATCTGGTGGATGATAAGGAAGATCATTTTCGTAATGGCTATCAGATGACAAAATTGCTGGTCTCAGCCATTGCAACCTGGAGCTGTATTGGAGACCTGCTAATCGATGTTTCCAATTTTGTCGACCACGATGGTGCTATTCATGAGACAGACAATAACAGGGACTCGGAATTCTATAAACCGGAAGATCCAACCCATTACAGCGTGACGGACGATTCTGACAGTCAAACTACCGTTAAGATGTATTATGGCTATTATCGTGATACCCCACCCATTCCTGAAGATGAGCCCCAGTTCTATATTTCATGGAATGAATCGGGTGATGATACTCTACAAGGTCGTATCATTGTTGATGCGCGGACTATTAATCCTGGCAATCGTAAACTGGAAGATCCGATCATGTTACGAATGGATTTTAATTACACCAGCGATGAAAAAGCGGTAGATATGTTTCTGCGCTTTGATGGAGGGAACAAATGGGCAGAAGGTTTCCGTATTCACCTGGTCAAGGACATGAACGCCAACCCTCTGGAAAGCGTATATCTCGCTCGTGGCCTAATTGAAATGAAAGCACAATTTCTGCCTGTGGCATCCATAAAAGAGATCCCGGTTGTTCAGCTCTATACTGTATCCAACCGATCTGGCGATGGTGCAGCCATTGCTAAATTTCTGGATGTCTCTCTACCTTTGAAACTAAGTGGAGGTATTATTGATAACCATTTAGGTAATTATCTGTTCTCACGCGATGATAAGTACTACTTCGATAAACAGGGTCAATCAGACTGGATATATAAGCTGGTCACTGATTCTGAATATCGTGGTGGACGTACCACGCCAGAAATTGATGGTAGCTGGATCCCCTTTAACCCATCACTGGACTTGATTGCCGGTGAGTCAGGGCTGAATCTGGGTAGTGATTATTTTACTGACTCAAAATGTGCCAAGATCAATGATAAGTGTAACCCGTTACTGAATGCCATCTTCGATCAACATAAATACTTTGATGAGTTGGAGCATAACCTGGGTACAGAACCCCAGGACTGGCGCAGCAAAGCAATCTCAAACCCAATCAACCTGGAAAGTGTTTATCCAAATGGACATGACTGGACTGACGCCTTTGAGTTTAGCTTTACTCCATCAATATAACTTGTCGTTGTTTTAAATTTGATCCGGTACGCCTGTACCGGATCATTTTTTATGTGTCAGATTTTATTTTCCTAGCCAGAATCTTTTACCATTCTCCAGACGAATCTTTCTTTCGATATCAGGTGGCAACTGGGACATCCAGTGACGGTGAAACTGAATAAACTCATCAAAATGTAACCAGCCTTCATCTGCCCTGTCCCAACGATGTATCTCAGAGGCTTTCCAGACTGGGTCTGTGCCAGTCATAAATCGATCAGGATATTTTTTAAAAACATTCAGCCAAGGTTTTGAAACCCGGTTATCACCTATCAGGAAGGTACCATAATGATGGGGATCCCTTGCTGAGAGTTCGATCCAGACATTCTTACATGAAGCGAGTAATTTATCGCTATGATCAGCCCCAAGTAAGCCACCCGCATGGGCCCATAGAAAACGTATCTTTGGGTATTTTCGGCAGACAGATTCCATATACTTATAACTGCCCGCCTCCGTATGGAGTAAAAACGGGAGATTAAATTCCTCAGCCAGTGCCAGTAAGCCTGTGAAAACCCGGTTGTCCCTGCGCGGCCCCAGACCAATGACAAGATGTACTTCACCTATACCAAAATACTCCCCAGACTGCAGTGCCTTCCTGGCACGAACCAGCACATCTGGACGATTAAACCAGCCATAACGTGCCCTGACATCAATATAAGGACTATAGATTGGCAACACCCAATCACCACCTGCCTTACGTAACTTAACAGCATTACTTGATGGAGTAGCCGTTACCACGGCCAGTTCCACATTGTGCCTTTTAAGAATCTCTATGGCCTGTTCTGCAGAAACCAGTTCCTCCTGATCCCAGTTAAAATGCAGATGCACATCGGCAAAGGGAGGTGGTTTGCCACTTAGACTGGCACAGGCAGATATCGAAAATAATAAAGTAACAAGAATGAAAAATTTCATTTCAATAAAACACCAAGGACAAGTAAAGCCGTGACTTCCAGGATTTCAATCATGGCTCCAGCCGTATCCCCGGTCGTTCCTCCAAGTCGGTTGACCATCAACTGTCGTAATAGAAAAAATACCACCAGACAGGCAGATATCAAGTAAACAAGCTGAATCCCTACCACATAAATACCAACAATGGAAAAAAAGAGAATAGTGAACCATGCCAGCATACGCGGTAACTCACTGGCCTGTATGGCACCAATTCCACTGGGTCTGACATACGGTGTCGTCATGAATAAAAAAAGAATAAATAACCTGGCCATAACCGGAACGACTATCAAACCTGTCGAACCGGGTTTAGAAATAACCGTTAATAGGGCAAACTTTAGAATCAAAGTAATCACAATAATGGAAACACCTGCGGGCCCACAATAGGGATCTTTCATGATCGCTAGGGTTTTGTCCTTATCACCATATCCCCCCACCCAGGCATCGGCACTGTCGGACAGGCCATCGAGATGCAGGGCACCGGTAAGCAGCACCCATATTAACAGCACCAGTGCAGCAATGATTAAGGGTGAAGAGACCTGTAGATATTGGTGGCATACATAAACTACAAGATAAAGCAGCGCACCTATTACAAGACCCGCAACAGGATAAAAAATAACAGACTGACCCAGTCGCTTTTCAGTGTAATCACCGTCAGTAAGGATGCCTTTAGGTAGAGGAAGACGGGTCAAAAACTGAAGCGCAATAAGCAGGGCCTTGAACATTTATAATTGCCCGGCATGAAATTTTACAATAGGCATCAAACTACCACCGTAATCATCCAGTCGAATACGGCTAATCGCGGCATACTTTACGGAGAGGCGAAACATATGCGCCCTTGGCATACCCAGTACATGAGATAAGATCACTCGCATCATTCCACCGTGACCAACAAGCAATACATGTTGACCATTGTAATCTTGTGCCAGATCATCCCAAGCGGCCAGCACCCTTTGTTCAAATTCATTAATCGTCTCTGCACCTTCCGGCATGTTATTTACCGGGTCTGACCAGAAGCGCTTTAGACAGTCTTTATCCATTTCGATTAATTCATCCGGTGTCTTGCCTTCCCATGGCCCAAAATAGATCTCCTTGAAACGCTCATCGGTTTGCATGGGAATACCATGTCGTTTGGAAACTTCACTGGCAAACTCTGCACAACGGAGTAAAGGGGATGAAACTATTTTGTCCCAAGGCTTGTGTTCACCGACAGAAGCGCGCATTTGGGACCAGCCTTTCTCACTCAGTGGATCATCGGTATGACCACGATAACGTGTTCCGCCAACGGGTTCACCATGACGAATTAAATCAATAAGCGTAGAAGGAAACTCCATTATTCAATTTTCTCCGATACCCCCGCTTCAGCAAAACTGGCCATTTGTGTATGGGTCACGACAGCCATGCGTAATATGGGTACTGCAACGGCCGCACCACTCCCTTCACCCAGGCGCATACCAAGATCCAGGACGGGTTGTATACCTATGGCTTCTACCATCTGCTTATGCCCAGGCTCGGCTGAGCGATGGGACATAAACAACCAGTCCTTAACACCCGCTTGTATGTTAATGGCAATCAGGGCTGCACTACTGGCAATAAACCCATCTACAATAAATGGAACACCTCGCTGTGCACAGTGGATATAGGCTCCACACAGTGCGGCGATCTCAAAACCGCCAACACAACGTAAAATATCTATTGGTGATTTCATTTCATGTTCATGTAATTCCAGAGCCGCCTGTATCACCTTTGCCTTGTGCCTGACCCCTTCGTCATCCAGCCCAGTACCAGGTCCAACTAGTTCACTGGCAGGCTTATTCAGAATAGAACAGGCAATGGCCGTGGCAGCCGTGGTATTGGCAATGCCCATATCGCCACCAATGAACAGATCCATACTCTGTTTAATGGCTCGTTCAACAGCATCTCTCCCTAACTGAAGTGCCTTGGCAAGTTGCTCTTCATCCATGGCGGCTTGCCTGGCCATGCTGGCGGTACCGGCCGCAATTCGCTCACTTATAACACCAGGCATGCTTTCAGGAGGGATGACGGTTCCGGTATCAACAACTTCCAGGCTTGCGCCCAGTTCTTTTGCCATCACCGAAATTGCTGCACCACCACGGGCAAAATTTTTCACCATTTCGGTTGTCACTGCCTGCGGGAAGGCCGAGACATTTTCTTCTGCCACCCCATGATCACCGGCAAACACGGTTATGGATATTTTATCCAGTTTGAGTTCATTACCACCCTGCAAGCCTGCCAGTCGAATCGCAATCTCTTCCAGGCGACCAAGGGAACCGGGTGGTTTGGTCAACTGTAACTGCTGATCACTCGCGCTTTGCATGCAGGATTCATCAGGTTTTTTAACGGCTTGATTAATCCAGTCTAGGGACATTAACTTTCCTTCATCATTCATTTTATTTTTTGAGGTAGACCCGCCAGCATAAATATAACGCTGTCAGATAATGCCGCCAGTTTCTGATGTAATAATCCTGCTTCATCACAATAACGACGTGTTAGCTCCCCCATCGGGATAATCCCCAGACCGGTTTCATTACTCACCAATAAAACTGTCCCGGGTAACTCCTGCACCACATCATACAATTGAGCTATTTCTAATTGCAGCCTGTCTTCATCATCAAGTCCTAACAGGTTACTCAGCCAGAGGGTCAGGCAATCGACTAGTAGACAAGTATCAGTAGATGCATAGTTTTTGAGTGTCTGGGCAAGTGCAATGGGTTCTTCTATTACTTGCCAGTGGGAGGGGCGTTCCTGCTGATGACGTCGGATCCGTAGCTGCATTTCTTGATCATCACCGGTTGCTGTCGCGATGTAGATAACATTCTGTTTACTAGCCGTAGCCTGCTGTTGTGCATATGCACTCTTACCTGAGCGTGCGCCGCCAAGAATCAGCTCTATCATTGCAATAGCTGCCGTTTAGATCATCCATCCTGCCAGGGTCATTGCAGCTAATAGGGCAAGGAAGACAATAATGGTTCTTTTAATTAATGAGATGGCATGAGCGACGGTATTGATGAGCAATGTGCTCTCACCGTCGGCGACATCAATACGCACATCCTGGCGCAGTGCACCATTACCGCTTGTAACCAGCAGGTCATCACTATCACGGGTCCAGAAATCATTCACTGAACGCCAGTAGCTAATGGTATCGATAAAATTCCCTGCCAGGGCATAACCAATGATGCAGAGTCGGGCTGGAACCCAGTTCATGACCCAGAACAGATCATGTACGGAATGGCTGAACTTATCCGGCACCAATACTGTTTCTTCTTTCAACAGGGTGCTAGCTCTGAATAATACTGCTCCCATAGGGCCCAGTAGAGCAAACCAGAACAGGATTGCAATAATTCGGTCATTGGCGTGGATTAAAATGGAATTTTTAACAGCGCTGGCCAGGGCCTGGGGTTGCTCATCCACAGGACGACCCAGTATCTCTATGGCATATTGTTTTGCCAGTTCATGATTCCCAGTTTCAGCAGCATCTACATATGCCTGCACGTCACGGGACAGTGTACGAGGCCCAAGACAAAACAACAAAACAGCAATACCGAACAAAAAGCTGAATAGGGAAAATACCCCGCCGAGCATGGCATCAATCAACCACACAGCAAACACCAGTGGCCCTAATACCAGCACCACGCCAAATGGGCTTTCATAGAATGGCCGATCTTCCAGTTTTTCCATCATCCAGTTGCGGTAGGTTTCAAACCAGTCATAACGACGTAACTGATCGACCTTTTCCCAGTAACTTTCAATGGCCAGACTGATTAGGATGCTGATTAGACTCATGGATAGTTAGTTTCCAATTTATAGTGTTTGTTTGCAAGCCGGGAGATCATACCCTTTTCGCCAGTTGAGAGCGATAACGTTCCCAGTCAAAAGCCGGTCCAGGGTCAGTTTTTCGACCGGGTGCAATTTCACTATGGCCTGCAACCCTGTCTTTACTCATATCGGGGTAAGTTTTAAAAATGAGCTGGCTGATTTCAACCAGTTTTTCATATTGCACATCTTCATAGGGGATATCATCCGCCCCCTCCAGCTCTATCCCAATGGAAAAATCATTGCAGCGTTCCCTGTCCTCGAACCGTGACTCCCCAGCATGCCATGCCCGTTTATGGAAGGGAACAAACTGAATAATCTCACCATTTCGGCGAATTAACAGGTGTGAAGCCACTTTCAACTGACAAATATCCCTGAAATAGGCATGTTCATCAGGATTGAGGCAATTGGTGAATAATTGCTCAATATAAGGGCCACCAAACTCATTCGGTGGCAAGCTGATGTTATGTACTACCAACAGGTCGATCGTGGAATCGGCCGGTCGATCATCACAGTTTGGTGAGAGCACATGACGGGCATTGTCCAATAAGCCGGTATCTGGGTCGATCTGCATGGACTTCAGGGGGCCTCCTGCGCCGGGGCCTGTAATGCTCGCCGAATAGCCTGATGAATCTGTTCTGTATTGGCTTCGCAATTTAACTCACTGTGGAACTCACCATCACTAAATAAGAACAATGCAGGTAGATGGAATATTTCATATTCATTGGCCAGGGCCATACTCTCGTGGGCATCGACTTCATAGATTATGAGACTGGGATTGATATTGAGGTAATCCATAAGCACAGCCTTCCAGGCCCGACAACTTGCACAGCCCTGACTGGTGAAAATCACCAGACTAACACCTTTGCCTGAATGCAGGATGTCATAAAACGTATCATCTACCAGTTTTCGCATACGGAAACGGTTAGGTGAAATAATGCAAGCCTTAGTATTTTTCTTTGCCATTGCTAGTTCAGGTTTTATTGACCATGCCCTGTAATACCATATCTGTAAAACTGACCACACCAATCACCTTGGCATTTTCAACTACTGGAGCACGGGATAGGCCAAACTTATCAAATAATCTTGCACAGTAACGGATATCCATTTCGGCATCGACAGAAATTACTGGCTTGGACATCACTTCATACACATTGACTCGCTCAGGGGCACGATCTTTAGCCAGAACCTCCTTGGCAATATCGGAAATCAATAAAATACCATACTCATCGTCATCATGACGTTTGTCGATAATGACGCATTTGGTTTCAACATGTTTCATTTTGCTCAGGACTTCCTCGACTGTTGTCATACCATCCACCAGGTCAAATTTGTGCTTCATCACTTCCCTGACACGTACAACTTTTTTATCACTCATAATTCGTCCTCCACCTTATCTGTCAGACTCTTGACCTGCTGGGCGACACCCACTGCATCCTCTACGTCGATCTGAAAGGCGATACCTGCACCATGTTTATTTTCAAAGTCACCCACTCTGGCAATTTTTTCCAGTATCTTGCGACTCAGGTGTTCCTCAACCAGGAAAAGCAACATATCCCGTTGCGTTTCGAGGGTCAGGCCAAAAAAGGTCTTGCTCTGTTTCAGACCTTCACCACGAGCATGATTGATGACCGTGGCCCCCGTGGCCCCACCTTCCCTGGCTGCGGTCATAACAGCATCCGTCTTGTCATCCTCGATCAGTGCAATTATTAATTTAAAGTGCATGCTCAGCCTCCTTTGTTGTCACCATGGACATTATTTCGTGACGCCCGCCAGCGGCTCAGTTGGGCATAACCCATTACTGTAAGCATAGGAAATAAACTGGCAAACGCGATTAAACCAAAGCCATCAATCAGGACACTACGTCCTGGTACGGTACTGGCCAGGCCCAGACCCAGGGCCGTAACCAGTGGCACTGTGACCGTTGATGTGGTTACCCCACCGGAATCATAGGCCAGGGCAATAATATTTTTCGGTGCATAGCTGGTCTGAATAATCACCAAAACATAACCGGCAATAATATAGTAATGCAAAGGGGTTCCGGTCACGATACGGTAGGTTCCCAGTGCAATCCCAGCCCCAACACCAATTGCTACCGCGACCCGTAAACCCCACACACTGATTGTTCCACCTGATACATCCTGGGCCTTTATCGCTACGGCAATCAGAGCGGGCTCAGCAACCGTTGTCGCAAATCCTATGGCCGCCGCAAACAGATAAACCCATTTGTAATCCTGCCAGTGAATTAACTCAGGCACAGATCGCCCTGCATATATAAAGGAGGGATCGGTCAACTGTTTTGCCATCAGGTCACCCAGGGGGAACAGGGCTTCTTCCAGCCCGACCAGAAAAAAGGCCAGCCCCAGCAATACATAGGTGAAACCCACCAGTACCTTGCGCATATTGGGTACTGGTTTGCGGATAACCAGCCCCTGAAAACCGAAAATGATAATTACGATGGGCAGGACATCCAGAATCGTCCCTAGCATTACCTGCCATAGATGAATAAAAAATGCTGTCATATCAGCATTCCATAGCCCATGACAAAAATCATGGGCGTCAAAGAGGCAAAGGCAATCAGGCCAAAGCCATCGGTCATGGGATTTCTTCCCTTGATACTGGAGGCGAGACCAACACCTAGTGCTGTTACCAGCGGGACGGTGATGGTTGATGTTGTCACCCCACCAGAATCATATGCGATACCAATAATTTCTTTAGGTGCGAACATGGTCATCACCACAACACCAAGATAGCCACCAATGATGAGATACTGGATTGGCCAACCGCGGATGATTCGCATGACACCTACTACGATGGCAACACCCACTGATAATGCCACGGTTAAACGTAAACCAAAGGCATAACTGTCCATGGCCTCTTCACTCTTATCAATAAATGCGGCATTGGCCGCGATCTCGGCTGCCTTGGCGGCAACCGCAATCAAAGCAGGTTCAGCGATGGTTGTACCAAAACCCAGCGCAAAGGCAAAAGCAAACAACCATAATGCACTTCCTTTACGGGCAAAGGCATAGGCCATGTTTTCACCCAATGGAAACAGTCCCATCTCAAGGCCACGGATAAACAGAGTCAGGCCGATAACCACCATAAACACACCCACCAGGAGATTGCCAAGATCAGGAATGGGTTGCTGAAGAACAAATAGCTGGAAAAAACCAATCACCACAATGATGGGTAGTAAATCGCGTAAACTGTCAATAAAGGGTCGAAATACCTGATACATAGGCTTTATTATAGAATGTATATGAAATTTATTTGTTGACTCTCAATACTGTGCTAATAGTTTGTATAACAACATTCATCCTATATCACTCAAAAGACCTGAACAGGATACATAATGGATAATTTTCTAACTGATTTAACAAACTGGACCGGAACCCTGGCAGGTTATTTCTGGGGTATACCCTCTATAGTCTTACTGGTTGGAACCGGTGTTTATCTCACTATCAGGTTACGCTTTATCCAGTTCCGAGGTTTGAAACATGCCTTTCAGTTGATCAGTGGCAAGTATGATAAAAAAACCGATCCGGGTGAGGTCACTCATTTCCAGGCACTGTCCACAGCACTCTCTGCTACCGTAGGTACGGGTAATATTGCTGGTGTAGCCACAGCCATTGCCTTTGGTGGCCCAGGTGCGGTGTTCTGGATGTGGTTGACTGCACTGGTAGGTATGGCCACCAAGTTCACCTCCTGTTCACTGGCACTTAAATACCGTGAATACCATCAGGACGGTAGTGTCTCCGGTGGACCAATGTATACCCTGAAAAACGGATTGAATATGCCAAAAATGGGCGCAGCCTTTGCCGTCTTTACCCTGATCGCATCCTTTGGTATTGGCAATATGGTACAGGCCAACTCGGTCGCTGATGGGCTTGGCTATATTTTTCCTGAGGCCATCGAGTTCAGATTATTGCTCGGTGTGGCTATTGCGATCCTGGTGGGACTGGTGATTATTGGTGGGATAAAACGTATCTCTAAAGTTGCCTCACGAATTGTTCCTTTCATGGCTGTTATATATTGTGGTGCTGCACTTTTAATACTTATACTTAATGTTGATAAAATCCCTTCCGCCTTTGCCACAATCATCAATCTTGCCCTGAATCCTTATGCTGCAGGTGGGGGTGCCATTGGTGCCGCCATTCAGTATGGTGTCGCCCGTGGTGTATTTTCTAACGAAGCTGGGTTGGGTTCCGCTCCTATGGCCCACGCTGCTGCCCAGACTACAGAGCCTGTTCGGGAAGGCCTGGTTGCCATGCTAGGCCCCTTTATCGACACCATCGTGATTTGTACCATGACAGCCCTTGTTATTGTCATTATGGGTGCCTGGGGAGATGCACGACCTGAAGCCCTGAAAGGGGCCGCGCTCTCTGCCTATGCCTTTGAACAGGCACTGGGTAAAGCAGGTAGCTGGATTGTGGGTTTTGGTCTGATGTTTTTTGCCTTTTCCACCATTATTGCCTGGTCATACTATGGTGATCGTAGTGCTGAATACCTGTTTGGTGAGCGAGCCGTACTACCCTATCGAATTATCTATACTGTAATTGTTGTTATTGGTGCCTATGCGCCACTACAGCTTGTATGGAATTTTGCCGATATTGCTAACATTATGATGGCAGTACCTAACCTGATCAGCCTGATTTTACTGGCTGGGCTGGTGAAAAAACTGGCGGATGATTATGATAAAAAACCGCAATGATTTGACTTCAATATCATATTGAACTGAAATACGCATATCCGCTCTATATAAAAGTATGCAGGCGCCTCCCCCCTACGTCTGTTGCGGGAATAACAATAACAGGGAAGTCGTTACTTTCTTGATTTAGTCACATCAATGCCTGAAGGAGAATGAGCATGAAAATTTTACACTCAAAATTTAATTCACTATTTATAATCGGTTTGGCTCTGTTGCTGGGTGCCTGTTCAAGTAAAACCATGGTCGAAAGTGATCTGGACATTGCCGGGGCACCTGACTGGGTCAACAAAGGAACCCAGTTTCTGAATGATCGCGGTGGTCGACTGTTCCATGGCGTTGGTGAAGCACCAAAGGTAGGGAGTAATTCCCTGCAAAAATCAACAGCTGATAATAGAGCCAGAACGGAAGTTGCCAGAATATTTTCTTCTTTCATGGATGCCGTTAGTACTGACTACACATCAGCAGCCTCTTCAGGTGGTAGTGGTGTGAGTGAACAGGCGCTATCACAACAAATTAAATCTGTCACTAAAGTCAACCTGTCGGGTGTCAAAATCATTGCCCGCTGGAAAGATAAAAAGACAAATATTATCTATTCCCTGGCCGAGCTTGATCTGGAAAAAGTCAAAGGTACGGTCAATACCACCAAGAATATGAATTCAGATCTGAAACGCTATATCTCATCTAATAGCGCAAACATATTCGATAAAATGAGTACAGGAGAATAGAAATGCACTCGACGTATAAAAAAGTCCTTTTAATTTTTATCAGTCTGTCCATTCTAACACTTGCGGCCTGCGGTGGCACAAAAGTATCTCGTAAAGAGGTGGATGAAACAATTGATCTAAGTGGTGCCTGGAATGACACCGACTCAAGATTAGTTTCAAGGGCAATGATTGACGACATGCTGGATCAACGCTGGCTAAGAAAACACACACAGAAACACCGCAAGCCGCCAACCGTTATCGTAGGCCGAGTACGGAACCTAAGTCATGAGCATATCAATGTGCGTACTTTTGTCTCTGATATCGAACGTGCCATGATCAATTCAGGTGAAGTGGAATTTGTTGCCTCAAGTGAAGAACGTGGAGATATCCGCGATGAACGTAAGGATCAGGACTTACATGCTTCAGAAAAAACCCGTAAGGCAATGGGACAGGAAGTTGGTGCTGACTTCATGCTCAAAGGCACGATTAATACCATTATTGATGCTAAAAAGCGTACTCAGGTTCGTTATTATCAGGTCGATCTAACACTCATCAGCCTGACCAATAACCGTAAGGTCTGGGCAGGTCAGAAAAAAATCAAGAAACTGGTTGAAGGTAGTAACCTGAGATATTAATCACAACACAATAAAAATTAATTATGCTGTTTCAAAACTATCCTGTGGTCACCCGCCGTCTATGTCTGGCTGTACTGTGTAGCATAGGCGGTGGCTGTGCTACCTATAGCGAATCGTTTCGTCCTCTTGAAAAAGAGATCATTGCCCAACGACCCGAGAAGGCCCTTAAAATTCTCGAGAAAAGCCCGCCTAGTGGTAATGATCGGCTATTATATTTTCTTGATAAGGCTATGTTCCTACGCATGATGGGTAAACACAGTGAAAGTAATCAGGTCCTTCAAAGCGCTAAAAAATATATCGAAAAGTTTTCTCCCACCAGTATCACAGAAGAGACGGCTTCTTTCTTTGTCAACGATAGTACCAAGGCTTTTATTGGTGCGCCATTTGAACAAGTCCTGGTTAATTTTTATTCAGCCTTGAATTACCTTGATATGGGTGAAATCGATTCGGCCCGGGTTGAAGCTCAGCAGGTCGATATAAGACTAAAAACTCTGGCTTCCAATGAAAAAAATCCAATATTAATTGCCAATCCTTACGCCCGCTATTTAACAGGTATCATATACGAAGACCTCGGAGAATGGAGCAATGCCCTGATCGCCTATCGCAAGGCCTACCAGGCCTATAAGGCCCACCAGAAACGCTATGCTGTTCGTGTTCCTCGTTATCTCAAATATGATTTGATTCGCCTAACAGATTACGAAGGCTTGAGGGATGAACGTGACAAATACATAAAAGAATTCAAAATTAATAAATGGGACAAACAATCCAGTTTGAAAAAAAATGGTGAAGTTGTCTTTGTCATGAACAATGGCCTGGCACCTATTAAACGCCAAAGGACTGTTGCCCATGCGGCTATAAAAGGTCAAGTAGCCCGTATTTCACTGCCCTATTATCAAAAACGCCGTAATGGTTTTTCTAATGCGCGAATTTCGGTTGGAAATCAAACCGCAACCACAGTTGAAGTTAATGACATCAATTCAATTGCAGAAAAGACACTGGCGCACTTTTTACCCGGTATCACAGCCAGATCCATCGCTCGTGCAATCGCAAAACATAATGTTGCACGTGCAGTAGGTGACAGAGATTCACTGGCCGGTTTAGCCATGATGGTTACCAACTATGCAACGGAAGTCGCTGATACACGAAGCTGGCTGACCCTTCCAGGTGAAATTCACATGGCCAGAATGCCCCTCAAAGCAGGTAAATACACAATCGATCTTCAACTGCGTGGTGCAGGAAACAACGTACTACATACATATCAATTCAGGGATGTCAAAGTGAAACGGGGAGCTAAAACCTATCTCACCTACCACTGGGTTTCACCCAGAGCGTTAAGGAGTAAATAATCATGAAACGTTCTTTAACTGTAATACTTGTCACCGGTTTGTTAATGACCGGCTGTGGAACAACCAGTCAGGTCAAACCAGACTGGATCAACGCCAAAAGCAAGGACTATCCATCAAATCGATATCTGATAGGTCGAGGCGAATCCAAACGTCAAGCACAGGCCCGCGACCGCGCACGCGCTGATCTGGCAAAAATCTTCCAGGTTGCGGTTGTAGAACAAAGTCGAGACATTGAACGCTATTCCAGCCGAGGTGTTGGCCGTGATGCCATCAAACAACTGGAATCTGAAGCATCCCGGGATATTGAAACACGGACTGAACAGGTACTTAGCGGCATTGATATCGCTGAAATCTGGGAAGAGCCCAAGACCAAACAATTCCATGCCCTGGCAATTCTGGATCGACTGCAAACCTCTAACAGGCTCAGACAGGAAATCAATCATCTTGATGAGGTCACTGATCAACATATTGCTGTCGCCAGAAACAATTCAGATCTGATAACCAGTATCGGTGCGGCTAGTCGAGCCGTTGAAAGTCAGGTTGAACGTGACAGTACCCAACGTATCCTGAAAATCGTTGATCGTTCCGGTGTGGGTGTTATCCCAAAACACAATCTTGGCAAGCTGGTTAATGATCGAGATGCACTGGTTAAACGACTGACTGTTAGCCCAAATATTTCCAAAGACGATATAGGTGGACTGGATAGGACTATCGCGGGTGCCCTGGCCTATGCCGGATTTTCGCACAAGGGAAAAACTGCCAATTATATACTTGATGCTAATCTTGAGACCCTTCCTATAGAAGATAAAGAGGGTTGGATGTGGGTTCGTGCCAGTCTCGATATCAATCTAAAGGATGCCAAAACCGGTGATAGCCGCGGCTCACATCGCTGGGATTTCAAGGCATCTGCACAGACTGCCGGTTCGGCAAAAAAACGGGTCAAATCAAAAATCGACCAACTCCTAAAAACTGAGCTTAAAAAGACCATTATCTCATTCGGCAAGCCAGAATAACGTTTTACGCGAATTGTCTAAACAACCGAGTCTATCCCGTATAGACTCGGTTTTTTTTGGCGGGTACAATTTCTCACCAGTTTTTCACTGTTTCAAGCAGATAAGTCAATTATGACCACTATTAGTCAGCAGGATATTTTCAATCAGGTTAAATCTGCATTGGCAGAAGATCTAGGTACTGGTGATGTCACCGCAAGCCTGATTCCAGCAGATCAAACGGTTGCAGCAAAGATCATTGCTCGCGAACAAGCAGTGTTATGTGGTACGTCATGGGTTAATGCGGTTTTTTCCCAGCTAGACAGTTCCATCCAGATAAAATGGGAAGCTGAAGATACTGACACAATTCAGGCCGATCAAGTATTGTGTACTATCACAGGCCCTGCTAGAGCTATACTGAGTGGGGAGCGTACTGCACTGAATTTCTTACAAACCCTCTCGGGAACTGCATCTGCTACGCAAAGATATGTTGATGAGATCAAGGGCACGAACTGTAAAATTCTTGATACACGTAAAACAATCCCGAACCTGCGCCTTGCACAAAAATATGCAGTGACCTGCGGTGGTGGATTGAATCACCGTATTGGCTTATATGATGCCATTCTGATAAAGGAGAACCATATACTGGCGGCCGGTTCAATTACACAGGCCGTTAAAACAGCACAAAATGATTTTCCTGATCTTTTACTCGAGGTTGAAGTAGAAACGCTGGACGAGCTTCGTGAAGCAATACAAGCTGGCGCAAGACGTGCACTGCTTGATAATATGAATATTGAAACTCTCAAACAAGCGGTAAGTATTAACAAGGGCCAACTGGAACTAGAGGCTTCTGGTGGAATCAGCTTTGATAATCTTCGAAAAATTGCTGAGACTGGGGTAGATTATATTTCGATCGGAAGCCTGACCAAGCACCTTCATGCGATCGATTTATCCATGCGTTTTAATCCACAGTGAGCTGGGGTGAGCTTAACTCAAAAATAGTGAATTTATTTTTAACCAACCAGAGGCTTCCTAATCGAGCAGGAATTTTCTTCCCATCTGCTCTAATAACTTTAAGAGGCGTACCCGTTACCATCCCATATTGATTTGGAATAAGTACTTTCCACTTCTTATCCATATCACGCATCAAAATGACAGGCAGGCCTTTATTCGCATTTTGCTCGGTCGATACAACCAGCACGGCCTCTGCATGGGTCGATATTCTAAAAATGGCAAGCTCAACATTACGGTAATTAGAACGTTGAACACGAGTAATACACCCAAGTAGTGGAGGACTATCTTTTTCAGCCGGTGTAAAGGTAACCACCTGGCCTATCTCAATAGGCGTTGTAAAATCACTTTCTTCAGTTGCCAGCAGCAGACCACCAGAACTGAAATTAATCATCTCCCAACCATCAAAACCACCCTGTTCTTCATCAAGTACAATTGACGATTTTCCAGCCAGGGTATCGACGAAATCACGCATCTCTTTAAGTTCACTCTTATCAAGATGGGCCAAATCGGATAAAAGGCGATAACTTTCTTCAAATCCAAAGTAGACCTGGAAAACTTCACTGCCAATTGCAGCATGACGTTTCTGATGACGTTCACGTTTACGGAGACTTAGCAGAATTGTTTCAAGTACTGGTACTCGATCATACTTATGAATACTGCGTAGGGGTTCACTCAGACTGGACTCATCGTAATCTTCCAGAACACGATTTTTTGTCAGTATGCCATGCTCTTCAACCAGAAAGTTATACATGGCTGAATAGTCAATAATAATAGATGGAGATTTCATGCCCTCATTGCGGTTAAAGGCAGCCTGAGCATTATGATTAATAGAGCTTATCAACCAACCTTCAACAACGTCCTGCCCATGATCCGGGATCAATCTCAAGCCATCTTCGATATAGCCAAGATATTGATCTGAAACCTGGAACAGCCAGACTGGCCAGGTGGTTACATCCAGCACACCAAACAACTGAATAGAGAGATACAGCTTTTTGATACTACAGGAGGGTACACCACGATAATCAGTTGCCTTGGGCTTAACCCAGCGACTGGCTGCACCCAGCAGCTTGTACTCTTTATCAATATCAGCATGCTCTATGATATAGAAAAAGAGTTTATTACAGTCTTCCCAACTGGTACTGGTCAGTTTCTGGTAGCGAAGAGCTCTAAGGCGCTGCTCTATACGCGTCATTTCGAGAATACGAAAAACGCACATGGTAATACGTTCACGATTTTTATCCGTGGCCTCTTCTACATCTGATTTGAACACGTGTTTGTAGGTAATAGAAATCTGCTCTGCCATTGAAATGGCGGCTAACAATACTTCCCTGCGTGTATGATTTTCTGGAAGACTATGTTTCTGCTGTCGATATTTTTCTATCGTGTCCGCAATTACCGGGTAAACCTGCCCAATAACAGCAGATACTAGTTCCAGTCGCTTATTGGGCTTAATGACTGATCGGTTTTGGGCAGAAAGAATCTGGGCAGCTGTCTGAAATAATCGGTCTGGAAAATTTCGTAACTGTTTTAATCGATCCGCATAAGCTACCTTATCCAGTTCAGACTTTGTTGCCTCTTTAATTGGCGTAGGTAAATTGGCAAAGTGTGTATAAACTTTTTGTTCGCTAAGCCTGTCAGCAGCTTTGCTTTCTTCCTGCAAAATTTCTTCAGCCGCCAATTCGATAGAAGAATCATCCTCGACAATGGGAACCTTGGAGATTTCTATTTCCTGAGACTGATCATCATTCCTCTTAAAACTGAGGTAGGTGATATTGCTTATTTTGCGCTTTTTGCCCTTCTTGTCTTTTTCCAGTCTTTGCCTGATGTTCTCACGAAAGTCTTCTGAGATATCCAGTTTTAAAAATTCATTTTCTCTGCGCAAAATATATTTCCCTAATTCATCAAGGAAATCTTCATCGATTCTCGCAGGTTCCAGCTGGTAACGGTTTATTCCCAGACCGTCATAATTTCTCACAATCAACATGATCGTTGCCAGGTCGCTGGCCAGCTGAAACTCCATGGTGACACGGATTCGAGGCTCGAAGGAAAACTGGGCATGAGTGATCTCGTGTCGTTCATCACGAAAATCACGGCTTGAATAGGCAATCTCATGCTGCCTGAAATAATCTTTCTGTTGTTCTACCTGCTGGCGAGTTTCGACCTGAAATTTAACTTTTTTGTCACTATGACAATAAAACCCCAGAATCAGATTGGTCATATTATCTCGGCTATCGGCTCGAAGCTCATAGCCATCTTGCAGTAGATGAGTCAAGTTGCCATAACCCTTGAGGTTATAATTGACCTTAACATCCGGTTTGATGATCTCGATTTGTTTAATAAGATCGTTGAGGTAGGAATAAATCTGTACGAGTTTGGGCAGCACCTCATCGCGCGAGCGGGCTTCCAGCTCGGCCTGACGCTGTTTATCGACCTGATCCCTGGACTGTTTGGCCTGTGCCTGTTTTTTTAGCTCATCAAGTAAGCTCATCTTCCCCACAACCCTTTGTATTACAAACAAATCATTTTGTTATGTGTAGTGTGATTGTATAAAAAAGCGCAAGAAATGGGTACGTGTTTTTTCAAACAACCACATATTATTTACGACTATTATAGGGCATTAAGCCCCGATCACTCAATATAAATAAACAATTGATTTATTTAGATTTAATGGCTTTATCAAGTGCCTGCCCCATATCAGCAGGAGATTTGGCGGTACAGACACCGGCCGATTCAAGGGCAGCAAACTTTTCATCAGCCGTACCTTTGCCACCTGCGATTATGGCGCCGGCATGTCCCATGCGTTTTCCCTTGGGGGCGGTAACACCGGCAATATAGGCTGCTACAGGCTTATCGACATACTCTCTAATATACTCTGCCGCCTCTTCTTCGGCTGTTCCGCCTATTTCTCCCACCATCAGAATGGCCTCAGTCTTAGGATCGGCCTGAAACAGCTGCAGGGCATCGACAAAGGTGGTCCCTGGTATCGGATCACCGCCAATACCAATACAGGTACTTTGCCCATATTGCCCTGATTGTTTGACGGCTTCATAGGTCAGGGTACCGGAACGGGAGACAATACCTACGGATCCAGGCTTATGTATCTCACCGGGCATGATGCCAATTTTACATTCTCCCGGCGTGATAATACCGGGACAGTTAGGACCAATAAGCCTGGCTCCGGCTTCCTGTACGATCATCTTGGCCTCGAGCATGTCGAGAGTTGGGATACCTTCCGTGATACAGACAATGAGTGGTATGCCTGCATCAACGGCTTCCAAAATGGCATCTTTACAGAAAGGAGCAGGTACATAAATGACTGTGGCATCTGCACCGGTTTCATCCACTGCCTGTTGAACAGTATCAAACACAGGTAAATCCAGATGCTTTGTCCCGCCCTTACCAGGGGTAACACCACCAACCATATTGGTGCCATAGGCAATGGCCTGCTCAGAATGAAAGGTTCCCTGTTTACCGGTGAAACCCTGACAAATGACTTTGGTATTTTTGTTAACGAGTACACTCATGATCTAGGCCTTTGCGGCGGCAACCGCCTTTTCCGCCGCCTCAGTCAAATCATCAGCGGCAATAATTTCAAAATCGCTTTGTTCCAGTAACTCCCTGCCTCGTGCAGCATTATTGCCCTCCAGGCGAACCACCACAGGAACTTCGACATGGACTTCTTCGACCGCTCCGATAATGCCTTCGGCAATCATGTCACAACGCACAATACCACCAAAAATATTGACCAGAACCGCTTTGACATTTTTATCAGACAGAATCAACTTAAAGGCTTCAGCAACCCGCTCTTTGGTGGCCGTGCCTCCCACATCCAGAAAGTTAGCCGGGTTACCTCCATGTAATTTGATAATGTCCATGGTTGCCATAGCCAGACCAGCACCATTCACCATACAACCAATATCACCATCCAGGGCCACATAGTTGAGATCCCATTCCCTGGCCTCAACCTCTCGTTTATCTTCCTGACTTTCATCTCGCAATTCGGCAAGTGCCTTGTGTCGATATTCTGCATTATCATCAATATTGATTTTGGCATCGAGGCAGATCAAATTTCCCTCAGATGTGACGACCAGTGGATTGACTTCCATCAGACTCAGGTCGTTTTCAACAAACAGCTTGGCCAGTCCCATGAGAATTCGACTGAACTGTTTTATCTGGTCTCCCTTGAGGCCAAGCCCAAAGGCCAGTTGCCGACACTGATATGCCTGTACACCAACCATGGGGTGCAAGGTCGTGGTGAGAATTTTTTCCGGTGTCTCATGGGCGACCTTTTCGATTTCCATGCCCCCTTCCGTTGAGGCCATGAAAACCACTCGCTGCTTGGAACGATCGATCACTGCACCGAGATACAGTTCCCGTGCAATATCACTGGGTTGTTCTATTAATACCTGATTAATCGGCTGACCATTGGCATCGGTTTGATAGGTCACCAGATTGGAACCTAACATGGACTTTACAAAATCTGCGGCTTCTTTTTTGTCCTCGGTGAGTGTGACACCACCGGCCTTACCTCGGCCACCGGCATGGACCTGAGCCTTCAATACCCACTTGCTGCCGCCAAGCTCTTTAAGGGCCTTATCGAGATCACCGGCCTTGTTGATGACACAATGGGCAGGAACCGGCACGCCGTATTGAGAGAATAAATCCTTGGCCTGATATTCATGTAAGTTCATTGTTATACCTGATAATTTTTTGCGTATATAAACAAGTTCATTCGTTAATTGCAAGAATCATTTTTTTCGACCCGCAATATGGATTGCATGACCGGCAGCAGCAAGCGCCGCCTCATGTAGCGCTTCTGATAAAGAGGGATGGGCAAACATGGTCAACGCCAGGTCTTCATTACTGGCCATCATTTCTCTGGCGATGACACCCTGGGCGATAAGCTCCGAGACATGAGCACCCAACATATGTACACCCAGTAATCGATCACTTGTGGCATCGGACAATACCTTGATCATGCCATTCGTATCACCTGCAGCACGGGCCCTGCCACTGGCCGCAAAGGGGAATACACCAGTTTTATATTTAATCCCAGCCTGTTTCAGCTCCTGTTCGGTCTTACCCACCCAGGCAATCTCAGGTTCAGTGTAAATGACCGATGGAATATTATCGTAATTGACCTGTGGCTTGTGACCGGTAATACGTTCAGCAACCATGACACCCTCTTCTGATCCCTTATGGGCCAGCATCGGGCCACGCACAATATCACCAATGGCATAAACATTCGGGATACCGGTTTGACAATGATCATCAACCTGAATAAAACCACGTTCATCCAGTTTCAAACCCAGTACTTCGGCACCAATATCCTGAGTATTCGGTTTTCGGCCCACTGCAACCACCAGCTTATCAAACTTTATCGTCTGCTGACCCTTACTGTCCTGATAACTGACTTCCACCTTATTATTCTTAACAACAGCACCATCAACCTTTGCACCAAGTTGAATATCCATCCCCTGCTTCCCATAATGCTTCAGGGCATCACTCGCGATCTGTTCATCGGCCATTGGCAGGAATTGATCCATGGCCTCAAGCACAGTCACTTGTGAACCCAGGCGCCGCCAGACGCTACCCAGCTCCAGACCAATAACACCGGCACCGATAATGCCAAGGGTTTTGGGCACGGCATCAAAAGCCAGTGCACCACTGGAATCAACAATTTTGTCTTCCGTCAGTGGTGCGACAGGAATATTGACCGGACTGGAACCGGTCGCGATGATGATATGTTTGGCCTTAAGCTCAGATGTTTTGTTTTTACTAGTGACTTCAACCTGGTTCGGCCCCAGCAACTTTCCACGGCCGTGTTTTAATGTCACCTTATTGGCGGCAAACAGGGCCTTGATGCCCTGTGTTAAATCACTGACCACCTGATCCTTACGGGCCTGCATGGTGGCTACATCGACCTTGATCGTTTTTGCAATAATCCCATGCCTGGCAAAGTCATGCTGGGCCTTTTCATACCAGGCAGAGGATTCAAGCAGGGCCTTGGAGGGAATACAGCCTACATTGAGACAGGTTCCACCCAGTGAGGATTTACCAGATGCATCGCACCAGTCATCGACACAGGCCGTATTCAAACCCAACTGTGCACAACGTATGGCTGCGACATAACCGGCAGGGCCCGCTCCAATCACCACCACATCATATTGTTCCGTCACTTGAGTTTGTCCTTATCAGATTTCTAACAGGATGCGGGCGGGGTCTTCCAGCAGGTCCTTGATGGTGACCAGGAACTGTACCGCTTCACGGCCATCTACGATTCGATGATCATAAGACAGGGCCAGATACATCATGGGTCTGACCACGACTTCTCCATCTTCAACCATTGGCCTATCCTGAATTTTGTGCATGCCAAGAATGGCACTTTGAGGTGGATTTAAAATCGGTGTCGATAATAGTGATCCAAATACACCGCCATTGGTAATCGAAAAAGTCCCACCAGTAATTTCATCCAGTGACAATGAACCGTCTTTGGCTCGCAGACCAAAATCCCGGATTCGCGATTCAATATCGGCCACGCCCATCATATCGGCATCACGTAATATGGGTACTACCAGGCCACGGGGTGAACCGACGGCAATGCCAATATCATAAAAACCATGATAAACAATATCATCACCTTCGATAGAACCATTCACTTCCGGAAAACGCTTTAATGCCTCGACAGCGGCTTTGACAAAAAAGGACATAAAACCAAGACGAACATTATGGGTCTTCTCAAACTGATCACGATAACGAGTCCGTATATCCATCAAAGGTTTCATGTTGACTTCATTAAAGGTCGTCAGGATAGCAGCAGTGCGTTGTGCCTCGACCAGCCGTTCGGCAATTCGGGCACGTAGACGGGACATAGGTACTCTTTTCTGTGGACGCTCTCCGGATGTTGGAAAACTGACGACGGTTCGGGGAGAGGCTGATGGTAAAGGGGTTACATTGCCTGATTTACCTTGCATATGATTCTGAACATCCTCTTTCAGGATTCGTCCATCTTTACCCGTGCCCTTAACCTGTTCTGATGTAAGATTGTTTTCATCCATTAATTTTTTGGCTGAAGGAGAAACCAGTGCATCCTCTGTTTGAGATTGAGGTGTTGTGGTTTCTTCCTGTTTATCTGCCTTAGGTTTACTGCTTGCCTGACCTTCAGTGACAGTGCCAATCAGTTGACCGGCGAAAACGGTGCTTCCTTCCTGCTCCAGTATTTCAGCCAGCACACCATCATCCAGTGAAGGCACTTCAAATACGACCTTGTCGGTTTCGATATCTGCCAGGACTTCATCACGCGCCACAGCATCACCCACCGCTTTGTGCCATTTCACCAGAGTGCCTTCATTCACCGACTCTGGAAAGGCGGGGACTTTAATTTCAATGGCCATTGTCATTCCCTTTTATTCAGTTAAATCGTAAAGGCCTGTTCGACCAGTTCCTGTTGTTGTTGAATATGTAACTTGGCTGATCCCACCGCCGGTGCTGCATGGAATGGTCGACCTGCATATTCAAGATGTAAATGTCTACCAATAATATTTCGAATATGGTGCTGACTGGAAAACCAGGCGCCCTGATTCATGGGTTCTTCCTGACACCAGACATATTTTTCCAGATTGGGATATTTTTTCAGTTCACGCTTAAACTCTTCCACCGGGAAGGGATAGAGTTGTTCAACCCGGATAATCGCGGCATCCTGAATCTCATCCCGTTTTCTTTTATCAAACAGATCGTAATAGACCTTACCGGCACAGATGATCAACCTTTTGATCTGATCATAAGGAATATCAGATTTATCTCTGATTACAGTCTCAAATTCACCTTCGACCAGGCGACTGAAAGGACTGGCCGCCATGGGGTGACGCAACAGACTCTTGGGCGACATAATAATTAATGGCCGACGACTTTCCATGAGCATCTGTCGACGTAATAGGTGAAAAATCTGTGATGCCGCCGTGGGAACACAGACCTGCATATTGTGTTGGCCACAAAGCTGTAGATAGCGTTCTGGACGCGCCGATGAGTGTTCAGGTCCCTGACCCTCAAGACCATGGGGCAATAACATCACCAGACCACACATACGACTCCATTTCTGTTCACCTGCGCTAATGAACTGATCGATCACCACCTGTGCATTATTGGCAAAATCTCCAAACTGGGCCTCCCAGATGGTCAGGGTATGAGGGTCTGTTGTTGCATAACCGTATTCATAAGCCAGCACAGCTTCTTCCGATAATACAGAATTGATCACCAGAAAGTTTGGTTGACCTTCAAAAAGGTTCCTCAAAGGAACATAGGCTTCACCATCATGTTGATTATGCAATACGGCATGGCGATGGAAAAATGTACCTCGGCCTGAATCCTGCCCTGAAATTCTTACTGGGAAACCGTCATGTAACAGGGTGGCATAGGCCATGGTTTCACAAAATCCCCAGTCAACAGGTATTTCAGCTTGAGCCATTCTATCCCGGTTCTCAAGGATCTTTCTGACATTAGGGTGAACCTCAAACCCATCCGGCAATTTTTGCAGACTGTCATTCATGCGTTGAATAAGTTCAGCCGAAATAGCAGTTTTTACATTTGGCCGATACTCCTGCCCAACATAATCACTCCAGTCAGTGATATAAGGATACTGACTCTTGTTACCGGCCATCAGTTCTTCAACTACACTATCACCCGCATCCAGTAGACTTCGGTAGTAATCACTAATTTGTTTTATCGTCTGCTCATCAAGGACTGATTGAGACATGAGGCGTTGAGCATATAACTCTCGGGTAGTGGGGTGCTGCTTGATGGTTTTATACATCATCGGTTGAGTCGCCATGGGTTCATCCGCCTCACTATGCCCATGACGACGATAACAAACCAGATCAATAACAATATCCTTGCGGAAGTTCGTCCGATAATCCATTGCCAACTGTGTAATAAACACCACTGCCTCAGGGTCATCTGCATTGACGTGCAGGATAGGCGCGTTAACCATTTTGGCCACATCACTACTATAAAGAGTAGAACGGGCATCCTCCTGATTGCTGGTGGTAAAGCCAATCTGGTTATTGATGATGATATGTACTGTCCCCTTGGTGGAGTAACCGCGAGACTGGGACATATTAAAGGTTTCCATGACAACACCTTGTCCGGCAAACGCCGCATCTCCATGAATCACCACTGGAACGACCTTGGCCCCTTGTTTATCCTTACGCCTGTCCTGCCTTGCCCGGACAGATCCTTCAACAACCGGACCGACAATCTCCAGATGCGATGGATTAAAGGCAAGCGCAACATGGACCGGACCATATTCTGTCAGGATGTCCGAGGAAAATCCCATGTGATACTTCACATCACCGGTACCATTTCCGTTTGCCGCATTGCCTTCAAACTCTTTAAACAAATCTGAAGGTGTCTTGCCCATGATATTAATTAATACGTTAAGCCGACCACGATGGGCCATGGCGATTGCCATCTCTTCTACCCCACGCTTACCTGCCCGATCAATCAGGGCACGTAACATGGGTATCAGGCTGTCCCCTCCTTCGAGAGAAAATCGTTTCTGCCCCACATAACGGCTATGTAAATAGCGTTCAAGCCCTTCAGCCATATTCAGATGGGCATATATTTTCTTTTTGGTTTCCGGGGTAAAGGCGGGTTGACCGTGTATTTTTTCCAGTTGATCCTGCAACCAGCGTTTCTCTACTGTACTGGTCAGGTGCATATATTCAGCGCCAATAGAACCACAATAGGTGGCATTTAGAATATCGATGATCTCTCGCAGTGTCGCCTTATCTTTGCCTGCTGCCAGGGAGCCGGTTTCAAACAGGGTGTCATAATCGGCCTCAGTTAACTCATGATAGCTAGTATCCAGTTCCGGAATATCGAACTCTTCACTACGTGCCAGCGGATCTAAGTGTGCCTTCTGATGACCGCGAAAGCGATAGGCATTAATGAGCTGAAGTACTCGAACCTGTTTATGGACATGCTCAACACCTGGACTCGCTGCTGGTCCAGCCTGCGGCTTGTGCATACCCATGGCACGAAACTGACTGCGAATATCGGCGTGAGAAATCTCGGCCTCATGGCCGTTAACTTTTGGTAATGATGCAAAATAATCACGCCAGGCTTCGGGCACATTATCCGGATGTTGAATATAATCCTCATACATTTGTTCCAGATAAGCGGCATTGGCTCCTGCAAGGGGAGAGCTTGCCCATAATGCCTGTAACGTGGTTTCCTTACTGGAGGCCATTTTTATCCTGCTTTTTATAGCTTGCCATACTTTAAGAATAGTTCACTTTTATAGTGTCGGCCGTGATGGATTTTTCTATAGTAATCCGCAAATTGCAGTGGAAAAAATGATTTTCGTCAGTTTTTAGTCCCGTAAGAATTAATGATTACAAATTTAATTGATTTGTTACTAAATGTTGCAGGTATTTTTAGCGATAGAAATAAAAAGGCCATACCCAGTTCCCTGGATATGGCCTTTGTTATGATTTTGAAAATAAAATCAGTGCATGGATTTGCGAACGCGAATCACGATGTCGATACCTTCTGCTTCTGTACCATCAGGTAAAACCGGCATACTCTCAAGACGTAGCTGACCATTGTTAATATCCATCAGGCTACCCGTATCGATATCATAAAAGTGATGATGCTCCGAGGTATTTGAGTCATAAAACACCTTGCTGGGATCAACAATCACTTCACGAACCAGGCCCTTTTTGGCAAACAAACCCAGCGTGTTGTAAATCGTAGCCTTGGAAACTACCGGCCCTGTTTGATTGACCACACTCAGAACCTGATCGGCTGACATGTGTTGCGGTTTGGCAAACAAAATCTGTCCTATCTCCACCCTTTGCTGAGTAGGTGTTACCCCTGCTTTTTTAAGTTTATCGATAATCTGACTCTTGGAAATCATATTTATCTCGTCCATCATTTCTATCCTCTCCCCAAAAAGTATAGACCAGCCATTTAGACAAAGTCTATTCCATTAATTTACCCACTACCATTATACACATATTCTATATGGCTTTGAATCCATAATTGGCGCTTTTTTAAGCACAATGTCGGCCATTAGACGTGCCGAGGCAGGCCCAAGCACCACGCCATTGCGAAAATGCCCGGTATTGACATAAAGACCCTCAATTTTTTCATCTTTGTATATATAAGGAATACCTTCCGGGCTGGCAGGCCGTAATCCTGCCCAATGGTGTTCAATCTCACACCCTTGCAGGGATGGAATCAATCGATAGGCTTCTCCCACCAGTTCTTCCCTGGCCTCACTGGTGGTGGATTTATCAAAGCCTACCTCTTCCAGGGTACTACCGACCAGTACTCGCCCATCACGGCGGGGAATCACATATCGGTCTTTGCTCAATACAATCCTGGAGACCTGGCCGGGCCGGGCCCGGAACAACAGCATCTGACCACGCAAAGGTCTGACCTTAATTCGAATCCCCAGGCCAGATAATAAACCACCACTCCAGGCGCCACTGGTAATAATTAAATGCTCGGCTGGTATTTTCTGGCCGGCCACCATGACGGCTTCGATCCGCTGATCCTTGAGACAAAGCCCATCCACCTCACTGTGTTCTAGCACTTTCACAGCATAATGTTGCAGGCTACCACGCAAGGCCTTAACGAGACGGGGATTACGAACCTGGGCAACATCGGGTAACCAGATCCCCTCACCCTTCTGTTCGGTCAGTCCAGGTTCCAGTTGCTGAACTAGCGATGGCTTGATGATTTCACAGGCTTGCCCATAGTTCTGCGCCCATTGCTGGGCCTGAGCTTCTTCACCAGAATCCAGTATCAATAAACCACTTTGGGTCCACTCCGGATCAATACCACTCTCTTCAGCCAGCTCTGTGGCCAGACCTGAATAGATTTGCTGGCCCCAACTGGCTAACTGGCTGACCGCATCGGAATAACGCCAGGGGTAAAGAGGCGAAATAATGCCACCACCGGCCCAGGACGACTCCTGTCCCAACTCACCACGCTCCAGCAGGGTCACGACCATCCCTTCTCTAGCCAACTCACGGGCTGTCAGCATCCCAATAATGCCGCCACCCACAATTAAACATTCACTCACAGGAAAATCTCACCTTTATAGTCTGGTATTCAAGCATCGTGCAATCTTTCTCAAAACCCACTTATGATAAACCGTTTATCCGGATAACGCCTCAGCTTATCGGCCGGGAGAGGACAGGAGCTTTCGCATCCATAATAATTACATTCATGAAAAGAGAATACGGATTTACCCTGATCGAACTGATGATCGCCATGGCGGTACTGGCCATTGTGGCGGGTTTTGGTGTACCAAAATTAAGTGCTTTAATACAAAACAACCGGTTGATTGCCGAAATCAACCTGTTTTCAGCTGAATTACAATATGCCCGTAGTGAAGCTATAAGACGTACGGGAGATGTGGTTGTATCACCCAACGAAAATAATTGGAGCAAGGGCCTAACTATCTACATTGATCAGAATGGTAATGGAAGTTTTGATAATGGAACTGATACCCCATTGAGAATTACCCCTGCACTCAATCATATAACTGTAACAGGTCCTGCTAGTAATATTGTTTTCTCATCTGATGGTTTCGCTGGTGCGACCTCTAATTTTACTATTCCAGATTCAAGAGCTGGCAAAAATTATACTATTACAGTCACACCAAGCGGTAGTACAAAAGTTAAATCTCAGGCTCAAGCAAGTTAAGCAAGCTGATATGAAAATGTACTCTGGAAAGCAAATTAAACATAGCAAAGGTTTCACTCTTATCGAAGCCATGGTAACTCTGCTGATATTTTCTGCCGGTCTACTTGGCCTGGCAGGAATGCAGATGTCGGGTATGCAAAACAGTAATAGTGCCCTGTTACATACACTGGCTATCCAGCAAACCTATGATATGGCAGAGCGTATTAGGGCTAATTTTGAACGTATACGCAAAGATATTGCAAATGGTTCAGATTACGATGATCTGAGTATTGAAACTGTTACATGTATAACAGACGCAAATACTGCATGTGTCGATGTATCAATCGCCCATAGTGACTTCGAAGCCTGGTATAACACAACAAACAGTACTCTACCCTCAGGTTCAGGGAAAGTAGAAGGGAGCACGATCAATGTAGGTAGCGCAGGAGTCCCCACCAAAGAGTACATCATTACTGTTACCTGGGTTCAACCCACAGGGCAAAATGCCAGTGTCAGTCTGGAGTTTCAGCCATGAGTTTATCTAAGCAATTTATTCAGAATCCTGTTCCTGATTTGCAGCATGGTCTAAGCCTTATCGAGATGATGGTAGCCCTGGCAGTATCAGCCATCCTGTTACTTGGGGTAACTACCGTGTATACAAGCAGTAAACGCTCCTATCAGGTAACCGAAGAATTTTCTGATATTCAGGAAAATGCACGTTTTGCCCTTCACTTCCTGTCTAGAAACATTCGTATGGCTGGCTTTACTGGCTGCAGCAGTCTTAAGAGTATGAGTGCCAACAATACCACAGGTAATGACAATTATAAATTTGAAGATGAAACATCCATCACAGGATTTGCAGCGGCAAGTGCGGAAGGTGTTCCAGATGGAGGTACTCCCGTTGGTACGGCTGCTATCAGTATCAGGAAAGCAACAGCCTGTTCTGCACAGGTGACAGGAACGACAAATGGCAACAAAACAGTACAGTTCACCAACAGTAATTGTAACTTTGCACAAAATGACCTTGTCATAGTAACGGATTGTGAGAGCGCGGACATATTCCAGAACAATAACAATCCCCAAGGTGCTGCAAATGCTGATGACCCCAATCAATCGGGGCCCGGTTCGCTTACAAGTACAGCTGGTTTAAGTAAATCTTATGGTTCTTCAGCTTATGTATTCAAATTTGAAAATCTTTCCTATTTTTTAATGAACGATGCGACTAATGGTAACCGTCCTACTCTTTATAAAACCGAGAATGGAACTACTGAAGCACTCGTACCCAATGTGGAAGACCTGGCAATTAAATATGGCGTAGATACAAATGGAGATAATAGTGTTGATACTATTCGTGACGATGCAGCCGCAGTTGGTGCAAATAACTGGAATACCGTTTTGAATGTCTATATCCACCTGCTTGTACGCTCTGATCCAGTAGGTGATGGGACTAATGGTTTCCCTTTTTCATTCAATGGAACGGTACATAATAGTGCAAATGATAATTTAATAAACGATGGCCGATACCGAAAGGAATTTGTCACAAGTATCGCTCTTAGAAACAGAATCCCCTAATTTCATATGGTAGCAAGACTATGGATATAGTAACCAATAAACAAGCTCTTCCCTCCCACCAAGCAGGCGCCACCCTGATTATTGGCCTGGTACTACTGGTTGCCCTGACAATTATTGGTGTCGCCAGTCTCAGCACCACTAGCCTGGAACACCGTATGGCCGGTAACATGGGTGATGTCAACCAAGCATTTAATGCAGCAGAAACAGCTGGTCGGGCCGCCCAACTAGTGATTTCGAAGATTAACCTCTGGCATGACGGAGTGGCTACATGTGCAGCGGATGCAAAAATCACTGATAGTCAGGTATGCATCAATAAAAAAATTAACACTCCATGGTGGAGCACATATTCACATAGTGACTGGATGGATCAAACAATAGAAATTAGTGGTGGAGCTGCTATATCAAATGTCAAAACGCCTCCCCACGTCATGATAGAAAACCTGCACTTTTTAAATGATGAACTGGGTATGGGACATAAATATGTTAACGAGGTTGGCACTCAATACTATCGAGTAACCAGCCGTGGTACTGGCCGTTCTGATAACTCCCAGGCCATAGTACAGCAAACTATAGCCAAACGTTTTAACTAGGATATAAAAATGAATTCTGTAATGGAGCAATTCAAAATGAAACCTTGTAAAATCACTGCTCTCTATCTAGCTGTATACAGTCTGGTTTTACTCTTCACTTTACCAGTACGAGCGGCTACGCTGGATATTTCAGAAGTTCCTATCACCGTCGGTACCAGTCCAAACCCCAATGTAATGCTGCTTCTGGACAGCTCAGGGAGTATGAACAACCTTAACTGGCCTTCTACCTACGTCCCATTTGATTCGAATACTCAGGAGTGGTGTGGCCGAAATTGTACCGAGAATGATCAATGGGCTTCCGACGATGATTATATACCTATAATTGATATTAACGGTTCTGGTGATGATGGAGAGTCTCGAAGAAAGGCAATTGTAACTGATAAAAATGGCGATCCTAAAACAATCACCTGTAATAGTCCTGCTGGATCAAGTGGAGGAATCAGTGTAATAGGTTTAAATAAAGACGAAGATACATTTAAATGCCTTTACATACCGGGAAAAACAAATCCCGAACATGCCTACACTGGCGATTATCTCAACTGGCTGTTTACTTATTATGGTACCGCACACAGTATTGAAACCAATACGCCAGCTGACTTTATCGGAACTGATGTAACTAAGGCCACCCCTACCACTATCGATAAGGTTACCATTCCAACCGACCGTCGGGTTGACTCTGTTAAAAAGATTGTTGCCGATAATATTATTCCCATTGAAAAAGTTAATTTTGGTCTTGCCAAATTTAATGCTGAAGAGGGGGCTGACATTTTTGCTGCATGTAGTGATGAAGCAGGAGTTAAAGTAACTACCTCAAATATAGATACACTACTCAGTACCTATTCTGCCGATGGCGGTACCCCATTGTCAGAAGCCTTATACGAAATCACACGTTATTTTCGTGGTATGACCCCATTGTACGGTGCCAGTGAAAGTATTCTGACTACTGACAATAGTGATTGTGGTGGTGGTGGTGGACACGGTGGTGGTGGTTTCATGGGAGCCATGGGGATGGGTGGCGGAGGTGGTACAAGCCATGGAGATGGTGATTCCTGCGATGCTGACAGATTTACCAGCCCAATCAAGTATAACTGCCAGGACAATTTCACCATTATCCTGACCGATGGGATGGCAACTGATATTACAAAGTGGCCCACTGATGCCCAGGATGAACTCTTGTGTGGTCAGGCAAATGTAACATGTGATGGCTCAACTCCCCCAGATTATGACGGTTTACATCCAACTGAAGATGATGCAAACCCTACCAAACCACCATACAAACACAATTCTGATGGCCATAAAACCGGCACAACTTCTGCAATTGGACGTTATATTTTCACGGATGATATCGCAAAATTTGCCTATGACATCGATATGGCCAGTTCTTCATCTCCATTATTTGGGCCTGAATTTGACCAGGCACCGTTCGCCAAACAGAACATGAAAACCCTTACCATCAGTTTTGGTTTTGATGCCAATGTATTAAAAGATGCGGCCATGCTTGGCAATGGCAATACTGACATCTCTTATAAAACAGACTCAAGTATCGACGTCCCAAATCACTGGAATGCAAAAACATCAGAGGATCTCCAGCAGGCTCTGGAAGAGGCGATGATTGAGATCAAAACTCAGTCAACCGTCAGTTCTGCTTCGTCCGTTGCAGCAAACTCTGGCTATCAGGCTGATGGTACTGCCCTTTATCAGGGTAAATTCAGATTTATCAAAGAAGGTGATGGATTTTCTGAAAATACCTGGGTTGGTGATGTCACAATGTATCCAATAAAAAATGATGGCTCCGTGGAAACAGATGAAGCCAAGATTAAGAGTGCAGCAACGGTCTTAAATGATCGAGTACTTGCTGATTCACCAAGAAGTATATTCACTTACAATCCAACCAGTGAAACAGGTATTGAATTTTCTGTTGCTAACTTCGAAGCAGACGACAATGGAATGACAACAGAGCAAAAAGGGTTTCTAAAAAATAAATTTCTGATTAATTACATTCGCGGCTATCGAGGGTGCGAAGTACAAAACACCCCTGATGATGATGCCAATTGTACGGATGGAGATGTTTATTCTTTCAGAAATAGATACAGTCTGTTAGGTACTATAGTTAACTCAGGTCCTCTCCTTATTCCAAAGCCTTCATCAAGATATCCTGATCAATGGGGCTCAGACTCTATCGAGTCAGTTGGATGCCCGGCTACGTCAAGTGATGATGCATCCTGCTATAGCACATTCAAGGCTGATAAATCAGATCGGAGCAATGTACTATATGTTGGTGGGAATGATGGAATGTTACACGCTTTTGATGCAGGCAGACCAGATAACCCTCTCACCGATACAGATGAAAGTCGTGACGCAACACTGGATGAAAAATTTGCCTATATTCCTAATAAAATTATTAGCAAATTAGGCTCTTATGGCGATATTAATTACAACCACAAATACATGGTTGATGCAACGCCTACCGTTATCGATGCCTATGACAGTACAACTAACACATGGAAAACAATACTGGTCAGTGGACTCAACAAGGGTGGTCAGGGAGTGTTTGCTCTGGATGTAACAAATATTGGTAAAGACGGACAAAGTTTCTCTGCAGAAAATGTACTGTGGGAATTTACAGATGAAGACAGTGCAGAGTTAGGCTATACCTTTAGTCGCCCTGCTGTAATACGAATGCACTACACTGTAAGTGGTAAAGATGTTGGTAGATGGGTGGCTGTATTTGGAAATGGTTACAACAACAGTTTCGCCGATGGTCGAGCGAGTACGACGGGTCAGGCCATGCTATATTTTGTTGATGTATTCACCGGTAATTTAATAAAAACCATACCGACTAATTATGGCTTTACCAAAGACCCTGCGAACCCAACAGTCTCTGATAACGATCCCAACACCTATGATGCGTCTCAAAGCCGCCCCAATGGTTTATCAACTGTCGCACCTATCGATATCAATAATGACCTGATTGTTGATTATATCTATGCCGGTGATGTTTACGGTAATATGTGGCGGTTTGATGTAAGCTCCGGCAATACCGGCCACTGGGCAATCTACGGTAAAGGTACTGGGACCGACAGAGATAAACCTATCTTTGTTGCCACACACCCTTCTAATTCACAATCTATCACCTCTCGCCCAGCCGTCGCCCGAGCAGGGTATCAGGGAATCATGCTTTACTTTGGTACAGGCAAGTATCTTGGTGCCAGTGACAACCTGGATACAGGCAGCATACAGACTTTTTATGGACTGCTTGACAACCCTGAAGTCAGCGGTGGTAGCGTGATTACACGTGACACTACCATTGATGTAGGTAGTGGGGAAACTGAGCCTGAAATGACGCCTCAAACCTTTACCGAGCACGATGTCAGCTTTACACATAACAGCACAATATATACTCACAAGGTACGTGAACACAGTACAGCTGCAACCACAAATAATTATAGGAGCTGGTATGTTGACCTTAAAGCATCAAATGCTGGTGCCACGGCACTGGGTGAACGAATTGTATATAGCCCAATAGTACGCGGAGGGTTTAACAAAAGGGTGATTTTAACTTCTATCATCCCTTCAGCCCAATCATGTACCGGTGGGGGAACCAGTTGGTTAATGGAACTTGATGCAAAAAATGGTAACAAGACATCTGAACCAGTGTTTGACCTGAATGCAGACACAAAACTTGATAGTTACGACAATGGTGTTAACGACAAAGTCTACAATGGTTGGAGTCATGATGGTATTAACTCCTCCCCAACCATTATCGTCTCAGATGGGGTCGAAAATAAGTATATGTCAAGCTCAAGCGGCAATATTGTTCGTATCACTGAAGCTCTACCATCTGGTAGTAAAGGCCGACAATCATGGCGTCAACTCAAATAATATGAGGCAACACTGATGAAAAATATACCTCAAACTTTATATGGCGTGATTTTAGGTTCATGTTTGTTTTTAATCTCTGCTCAGTCTGTATTTTCTGAAAGAGAATTTATAACAGGGACTATCACGAATATTAATACTGCTAAAAACACCATCTTGGTAGATAGCTCTTTGTACAAGCTACAACCTGGCGTCAAGGTTAATGACTCTAGTGATAAAAAAATGCCCAGCAAATATAATCTAAAGGTTGGACATGATATTCGTTTCACTCTAAAGAAAAAGAAGCATAAGCACCTTGAAGTAATAAAAGAAATCTGGATCGTCCGCGGCTAATTGTTAAATAAAAAGAAATATTTTATGAAGCACCAATCCGGTTTAACAATCATCGAACTCGTCATTACTGTAGGGGTAATTAGCATCCTGGCCGTAGTTGCATGGCCACAGTTCGATCGTTACCAGATCAAAGTATCCAGGGCTGATGGGATAGCCGGACTTCAGATTGCTGTAAATGAAATAGAACAATGTGGTGCACAGAATTTTAATTTTGCAGGATGTGGCGGGGCAATAACAACTGATTCGCCCAGAGAGAAATACACTATAGCAATTGATGCTGATAACACAACCGCTAGCACTTACCGATTAACAGCAACCAAAGACACAGGAAGTGCTGATACCGAATGTGGTGTACTCAGCATTGATCATCTGGGAGTAAAAGGTGAGACAGGTTCAAAAGATGTTACTTACTGCTGGCAGCGATAATTTATTATTGTAATTCCTTTGGAATAGAGAAAGTAATCGACTCTGGCTGCCCATCCATATTTTCCAGTTCCCCACTACCCCACTCTTTTAACCTATCGATAACCTGAGAAACCAATATCTCAGGTGCTGATGCGCCAGCTGTTACACCAACACTGTTTTTATTTACTAACCATTCTTTCTGGATCTGTGATTCATCATCGATCAGGTAGGCCTCGGTACCCAGGCGTTCAGCAACTTCTTTTAGACGGTTAGAGTTTGAACTATTTGGTGAACCAACCACCAGCACCAGATCGGCCTTGTTTGCCAGGTCCTTGACCGCATCCTGTCGGTTCTGAGTGGCATAACAGATATCATTTTTCTTTGGTCCAACAATAGCGGGAAAACGCTGCCGCAGGGCATCAATGACCTCAGCAGTATCATCCACTGATAGAGTGGTCTGACTGACATAGGCCAGCTTTTCCTGTGTCACTTCCAGTACATTGACATCATCCACGGTTTCAACCAGATACATCTGACCACCATACTGATCATCGAACTGGCCCATGGTGCCTTCAACTTCCGGGTGGCCTTTGTGACCGATGAGAATACAGGCATAACCCTGTTTGCTAAAACGTGCAACTTCCAGGTGAACCTTGGTCACCAGAGGGCAGGTTGCATCGAAGACTTTGAGGTTCCTGTTTTTTGCCTCTTCCTGTACTTCACGGGAAACACCATGGGCACTAAAGATAACAATGGCATCATCTGGTACTTCATCCAGTTCGTCGACAAAGATGGTGCCCTTGTCCTTAAGACCATCAACTACAAAACGATTATGCACTACCTCATGTCTGACATAGACAGGTGCACCAAAGACTTCCAGGGCACGCTCAACAATCTCTATTGCGCGGTCAACACCGGCACAGAAGCCTCGTGGATTGGCAAGCAGAATCGTCATTAAGCTTTTTTACCCTTGCTCGGTTTGATGTCTAGAATTTCTACATCAAAGGTCACTTCAA
>Ga0224506_10000175_pt1 | contig 62694 bp, 58 predicted proteins | sample SF_Jan12_sed_USG_2_FD_169108 | JGI IMG/M metagenome (GOLD analysis project Ga0224506, IMG submission 169108) | Sediment microbial communities from San Francisco Bay, California, United States - SF_Jan12_sed_USGS_8_1 | ecosystem: Environmental > Aquatic > Marine > Sediment | place: USA...
TCAGTCTGTTGAGAGCGGCTGTCGCCCTTCCGGCATCACCGGTTTTTTGTAATGGTGTGGCACGACGCACCAGCGGATCAGATGAATAAGCCGATACATCGGAAATACGTATCAGCGCACTGTTTTCTGAAACCTGTTCAGTAACAAATTTATCCATTGCATTGGCCGGTGTTACATCGCCAATTTCATTACGCGCCTGTTCAAGTACTTCTTCAGAAGACACATACTCAAAACCATCCACTTCAAGCAGGTTGCCTAACACGCGCAATACTTTCCAGCCCGGTCTTGCTTCTGCATAAGGTTCAACACTGCCAGCAAAACTCTGCCATTGTCCTTCCGCATTCACAAACGTGCCTGAAGTCTCACCGAATGTACCAATCGGTAACAGCACATGTGCATACTCACGCATGGTGTCAGTAATATAAGGTGTCATTGAAACAACAAAATCAGCTCGCTCCAATGCACGTAACGCCAAATCAGAATCCGCGCAATCCAGTTCCGGTTCCAGACCCATTAATACATAGGCATGACGCGGATCGACAAACATATTGTGTATGTTCATCCCGCTGGAACCATTGGTTTTTGCACCCACACTGCGGTGTGGTGTGATACCGGCAAGACAGGCACCGGCGCTATTCGCACCTTCTGTCAGATAACCCAGTTTGGCATTTGCCAAACGTGCCGCTTCGGTTGCCAGTGCACGCAGGGTGGCAAACTGAGGATGCATCATTGCCTGCAAGCCCAGAATAACCGTTGCATTTTCGGCGCTGACAAGATGTTCGGCGATAGCACGATGTGTGTCTGTGACTTCAACACCGGCTGTTAATTGTTTGATACTGCTGTCCGGATAGTTTCCGGTTTTTTCGGTCAGTGCTTCAATCACGGTTGCCAACGCAATGATCATGCCGGAAGGACTGGCAATAATTGTTTGTTCCACATCAAAATGCATGGCGTAGTCAGCCTGATTGATCAGCATTACCTTGCCGCCGTTCATGGAGGCCTTGCGTAAACGATGTGCGGCAATCGGTTGTTCCTTACGTACATTGGAACCGATCAATAACGCGGCATTGGTTGTTTCCAGTGAATCAATGGATTGCCCTAACCATGGGAAAGCCGGTGCATTGTCCTGATCAGAAAAATCAATCTGACGCAGACGATGATCAATATTGTGGCAATCAACCGCACGTGCCAGTTTTTGTAACAGGTAAAGTTCTTCCAGCGTGCTTGAAGGTGATGCCAGCACACCCAGATTTTCACCGCCACGTTTAACAGCATTCTGGATACCACTTGCCGCCGCTTCCAGCGCTGTGTTCCAGTCAGTTTCATGCAGTACACCGTCTTTGCGGATCATGGGGGTCTTTAACCGGTCTTCACTGTAAATACCGGTGTAACTGAATCGGTCACGATCCGAAATCCAGACTTCATTAATCGCTTCATTTTCTCTTGGCACAACACGCATGACCTTCGCGTCGCGTGTATGTACATGCAGATGTACGTTGGAACCAATACAGTCATGCGGTGCAACGCTATTGGTTTGCATCATTTCCCATGAACGCGCACCGAAGCGGAATGGTTTGGATGTCAGTGCGCCCACCGGACACAGGTCAATCACATTACCTGACATTTCCGAATCGACACTCTTTTCAATATAAGTACCAATCACTGTGTGTTCACCGCGACCGGTGGCACCCATTTCACGAATACCGGCAATCTCCTGACCAAAACGAACACAGCGTGTGCAATGAATACAACGTGTCATTTCCGTTGCAATCAACGGACCTAAATCCTTGTCCTGAACAACGCGCTTGGTTTCACGGTAATTTGATTCGCTGTTGCCGTAACCCATCGCGATATCCTGCAATTCACATTCACCGCCCTGATCACAAATCGGGCAATCCAGCGGATGGTTAATTAACAGGAACTCCATGACATTCTTTTGTGCTGCGATGGCCTTGGGCGAACGCGTAAACACTTTCATGCCGTCCGTCACCGGTGTGGCACAGGCAGGCAATGGTTTCGGTGCCTTTTCTACTTCAACCAGACACATGCGGCAGTTGGCCGCGATAGATAATTTATTGTGGTAACAGAAACGCGGAATGGTAATCCCAGCCTGATCAGCGGCCTCGATAACCATACGGCCCGCTTCGACTTCAATACTTTTTCCGTTTATCTCAATTGTTGCCATTTCAGGTATTACCTACCATGCATTTCTTGTGTTCAATGTGATATTCAAATTCGTGACGATAATGTTTCAGGAATGCCTGCACCGGCATCGCTGCGGCATCTCCCAATGCACAAATCGTGTGGCCGCCAATTTGCCCTGCCACCTTGTCCAGTAGATCCAGATCTTCAGGACGACCTTCACCGTGTTCAATGCGATGCACCACCTTGGCCAGCCAGCCAGTGCCTTCACGACAAGGCGTACATTGTCCGCAGGACTCTTCATAATAAAAGTGTGACAAACGTGCGAGCGCCTTCACCATACAAACGGTTTCATCCATCACAATCACCGAACCGGCACCCAGCATCGAACCCGCCTTGGCAATGGAGTCATAATCCATATCCACTTCCATCATTTGATCACCGGGAATGACTGGCACTGATGAACCACCGGGGATCACGGCTTTCAGTTGATGTCCGTCACGTACACCACCTGCCATTTCAAGCAGTTTTGCAAATGGTGTACCGAGTGACACTTCAAAGTTGCCCGGATTGTTTACATGTCCGGACACAGAAAATATTTTGGTGCCACCATTGTTCGGTCTGCCCAGATCCTGAAACCACTGACCGCCATTACGTAAAATGGCCGGCACGGATGCCAGACTTTCTGTGTTATTGATCGTGGTAGGACGACCATACAAACCATAACCGGCCGGGAACGGCGGCTTGAAACGCGGCTGTCCTTTTTTACCTTCAATAGATTCAAGCAATGCGGTTTCTTCACCGCAGATATAGGCGCCTGCACCCAGATGTGTGAACACATCAAAATCAATACCGGAACCCATGATGTTCTTGCCTAACAAACCGGCATTGCGCGCTTCTTCAATAGCCGCTTCAAAACGTTCGTAAGGTTCCCAGAATTCACCGCGAATATAGTTGTAGCCTGCTGTTGCACCAATGGTGTAACCGGCAATCGCCATACCTTCAATTAATGCATGCGGGTTGTAACGCAGAATATCGCGATCCTTGCAGGTGCCGGGCTCGCCTTCATCCGAATTACACACAATGTATTTTTGACCCGGCGCGGTACGCGGCATGAAACTCCACTTGAGTCCTGTCGGGAAACCGGCACCACCACGTCCACGCAAACCGGAAGCCTTCATCTCTGCGATAATATCTTCAGCTGATGTCTTCTCGATAATAATTTTACGCCACGCCTCATAGCCTCCCGCGCTCTGGTAAGTATCCAGCAGCCAGGGCTTGTCGAGATGCAGTGTGCTAAAACAGTTTTCGTTTGCCATGGTTATAATTCGTTTTATTTAATCCAGACTGTCGAGTAATTCATCAATCTTTTCCGGTGTCATTTTGGCGTGATAATCCTTGCCCACCTGCAGTACCGGCGCATCAACACAGGCACCGAGACATTCCACTTCTTTCAATGTGAACTTGCCGTCTTTTGTGGTTTCACCCAGTTTGATACCCAGCTTGTTTTCCAGATGTCCGACGACCTTTTCACTGTCACACAACATGCATGAAATATTGGTGCACACACAAATCTTGTGACGACCAACCGGTTTCAATTCATACATGGAATAAAAACTGGCAACTTCATAAACAGCGATTTCCGGCATATCCAGATAATCTGCAATCGCATCCATCATGCCGGTCGTTAACCAGCCATTATTGGCATCCTGCGCAATATGCAGTGCCGCCATAACAGCAGACTGCTTCTGACCTTCCGGATACTTGACGACCCACTTATCGATCTCTTCCTTTACATCCGGAGCCAATAAATCACTTTTTCTGTTCGTGCTTTCCATTAACGATCAATCTCACCAAATACAATATCCATTGTTCCGATAACAGCCACCACGTCTGCCAGCATATGCCCGCGCACCATTTCATCCATCGCGGAGATATGCGCAAAACCGGGTGCTCTCATTTTCACTCTGTAAGGTTTGTTTGCACCATCTGAAACCAGATACACGCCGAACTCCCCTTTTGGTGCTTCAACGGAAGCGTATACTTCACCTTCCGGGACACAATAACCTTCTGTAAACAATTTGAAGTGGTGGATCAATGCTTCCATGTCGCCTTTCATGTCGAGACGTTTTGGCGGTGCCACTTTATGATCTTGTGTAATGACCGGCCCCGGATTATTACGCAACCATTCCACACACTGTTTGATAATGTGATTCGACTGACGTAACTCTTCCATGCGCACCAGATAACGATCATAACAATCACCTGTCACACCCACCGGAATATCAAAAAACAGTTCGTCGTAAACCGCATAAGGCTGTTTCTTGCGAATATCCCATTCAACACCGGAACCGCGCAGCATCGGACCTGAAAAACCCAGTTGCTGTGCACGTTCGGGAGACACCACACCAATACCCACGGTACGCTGTTTCCAGATACGGTTATCGGTTAACAGTGTTTCGTATTCGTCCACCATTTTCGGGAAACGCCTGGTGAAGTCTTCAATAAAATCAAGCAATGAACCCTGACGGGCTTCATTCATACGATCCACGTCTTTTTTCTTGTGCCACTTGCTGACTTCGTACTGCGGCATGGTGCCGGGCAGATCACGATAGACACCACCGGGGCGATAATACGTTGCGTGCATACGCGTGCCGGAAACGGCTTCGTAGCAATCCATTAAATCTTCACGTTCGCGGAAACAATACAGGAACATGGTCATCGCACCGATATCAAGACCGTGCGTTCCCAACCACATCAGGTGATTCAGGATGCGTGTAATCTCATCAAACATCACACGGATATACTGTGCGCGTCTTGGCACTTCGATACCGAGCAGTTTTTCAATCGCCATGACATAGGCGTGTTCATTACACATCATGGAAACATAATCGAGGCGATCCATATAACCGATGCTCTGGTTAAACGGTTTTGTTTCAGCCAGCTTTTCCGTACCACGATGCAGTAAACCAACATGTGGATCAGCGCGTTCGACAACCTCGCCGTCCATCTCAAGCACCAGACGCAATACACCGTGTGCCGCAGGGTGCTGTGGTCCAAAATTCATTGTGTAGTTACGAATTTCCGCCATCTCAGGATCCCTGTTGTTCTTCTTTCACTTCAGGCAACGATTCGCCGCCATAGCGATTGTCGTGACGAATCACGCGTGGTGTATTAATTCGGGGAGCAATACTGACGGGTTGATAGACAACACGTTTCTTGTCCGGGTCATAACGCATTTCAACATGACCTGATAACGGAAAATCCTTGCGCAGGGGATGACCGATAAAACCGTAATCCGTCAGGATACGTCTTAAATCCGGATGGCCTTCAAACATAATGCCAAACATGTCAAACGCTTCACGCTCAAACCAGTTGGCCGACGACCAGATATCAATCACTGAATCCACTTTCGGGAATTCACTGTCGGCAAAGGTGCGAACACGCAGACGCTGGTTTTTAGAGTGTGATAACAAATGATAAACAACAGCAAAACGCGGCTTCTCCCACGCTGTTGTTTTTTCTTCCACGACATCACGACCGCGACTGAAGCCGGTGCCGGTGGCACGCTCGGTTGTCCAGTCAACATTGCCGTAATCTGAATAATCCACGCCGCACACATCAACAAGCTGCTCAAAGGCAAAATCCTTTTCATCACGCAGTGCGGTACAGGTTTCGATTAACTGTTCTGCCGGTACTTCCAGTGTGATCTGATCCTGCGCTGAATGCACTGCCTGACTATCAGGAAAACGTGCAACCAGTTTTTCGCAAAGCGCAGATACAGCTTTTTTTGACATTATTTATATAACCTTTCCCAAAACTGCCTAACGTGCAATCGTATTTGTACGTTTGATTTTTTTCTGTAACTGCAAAATGCCATACAACAACGCTTCCGCTGTAGGTGGGCATCCCGGCACATACACATCGACCGGCACAATGCGATCACAACCGCGCACGACAGAATAAGAATAATGGTAATAACCACCGCCATTGGCACATGAACCCATGGAAATCACCCAACGTGGCTCTGCCATCTGGTCATACACCTTGCGCAATGCCGGTGCCATCTTGTTTACCAGTGTGCCTGCCACAATCATGACATCCGACTGACGTGGACTCGGGCGGAACAAAATACCGAAACGATCCAGATCATAACGCGCACCACCGGCCTGCATCATTTCCACCGCACAACAGGCAAGACCAAACGTCATTGGCCACATGGAACCGGTACGTGCCCAGTTGATCAACGCATCAACTGACGTCGTCACAAAACCTTCGCGCATTACACCTTCTATTCCCATTCCAGTGCCCCCTTCTTCCATTCATAAATGAAACCAATCACCAGAATGGCCAGAAAAATAAACATCGCACCAAAACCGAACCAGCCGATCTCGTCGAGCACAATTGCCCACGGGAACAAAAATGCAATTTCCAGATCGAAAATAATAAACAGAATGGCCACGAGGTAATAACGCACGTCAAACTTCATGCGTGTATCTTCAAACGCCTCAAAACCACATTCATAAGGAGAGAGCTTCTCGCTATCAGGACGATGCGGACTCAACACAAAACCCACTGTTAACAACACGGCGCCAAAGCCTAGCCCGACAAGCATAAATATCCAGATTGGTAGATACTCTTCGAGCATGCTGCAGTATTCCCCCTGCTGACCTTATATATAAGGTCTGTTGTTCTCATTATTCAGTCGGATTTTCACTTGTAAACCGGTTTTAAAACCGATCCATAAGGTGGGTCAGTCTAGGCTAGTGGCTAAACATGTGTCAAGTCTGCTACACGACAGTAATGTTTTACAGAACAATCAGTTACAGGATTTTTAGGGGTATAAATAAATGGTATGTACTCATTGAAACGGCAAGAATAAGAAACCGGCAACGAACAAAAATAAAACAACCAAAACAAAAAAATGAAATCACTATAAAAATAAACAACCTACACCCATAAACCAGAAAACACTTCAGGTTTTGGGTGAAATAATCAACAGGTTATGTGGGAGAGTTAAGGGAGTGATGAAGTTGGGGGATAAATTAATGGGTGAATCTGTCTCAAATATTTGAATATTTAAGTCTTATTTTGATATTCGGCATCTATCTCATTTGCGATTTGTAAGAAATGCTTGTGCTCATACCTCAGATATGAAAGATAGATTCGTGCATCTGATTCTTCCATAGTGTTCTCAGTGCCTGAAAAATAAGTATCTAGCCTGTCCAGTGCGTGAAAGTACTCTTTGAGATCGTACTCCGTATAATCGTTTAGTTCGTTCCTCTCTACTAGTGCTGCCTGAAATTTTTTGTATGTGTCCTTGACCAATCTAACATGACTGTAACCAAACTCGCGATCTCCGTAGGAATGGGCATGTATACCCTGAGCGATTTTTTCGAAGAAGTAACCCATTGCAGAATGAAAGATGTCCGCTAATGGGGTGTCTTTATATTTCTCTTTATGCATCTTATCTATCTCCTCAAGTCTTTCGACAATCTTCCGGTAGGCATCGATAATCCCGTCCAATTGATCTGAGCAGGCTCTTGCGATATCTACTCGTGTGAAAATATGATCCCGATCACCCGAACTCCTCATTAAATCGAATCCAGGCTTATTCATGGATATGCGAGAAATGTAATTGTAATAACGCTTCTTATTTTGGTCTTGCTTCGAAGGATGGCCTATAGATGCATTTCGGTAATTTCTAATCTCCCGCAAAGTCTCTGTAAGTTCATATGGTACTTCGAATGCCTCCGACAAATGCCTTAGAGCATCTTGCATTAAAAATAGGGCTTGCAAAATACCATATGTATATATGTATTTCAGTCCAATATCTTCCGGGAACGGTGTGGTTTCATAAGATTCAACAGCGCACAAAGAATCGCCAATTAGATCTAAAGAACTACATATTTGATTCCAAATCTTCGAGTCATCTAGCAGGACAGACTGGTATCGATGTGTATTGATGTGACATCGAACAGATTCAGAAAGCTTGATAATTTCCGCTACTTGAGTAGTGATGTTACGTTGAGGGTTCACTGTAATTGCATTAATAGACATAACGATTAAACTAACAAACACACCGTCTTATGGTGTGTCTTTGTTGAGATATTTGGGGGCAAAGTAAAAATGACAATACCCATGAATTTTTACTCTGTACACAAAAAATACGTTTGTTATATGGTTTATATTGCATTTATTTATCTGGTGTTATTTTGATTTTTATTGTTGCAGCACCGCCAACACCAAAACCCATAAATTTACCATCAGCGCTAAAGCTAGCAGACAATTCTATTTCGCTTATAACGTATTCATCTGTCATAGTTGAAACAATTTCGTCGACTATTGAATCAATCTCTTTTCTAGCTTTTTTGAAACCACTTCTAAGTTTACTTGCAGGTACCAGTGTAGCCTCACTGTCTGGGATTAATAGGCCACTTTCAGTTGACGAATAACCAGCCGGTTTCTTTGGAACCTTCTTTTTTCTAGCTGCTGTTTTTTTCGTAACCTTCTTCGCTGTAGCTGACCTTCTACTAGCTCTACGACTAGCTATACCCTTCTTTTTACCCGCTCTTTTGGCTTTCTTTTTGCTCATTTGTTTGCCTTAAACCATATAACGTTTAAGCTACGGGATGGGGCGGCGCAACGCACCACGCACCACTCGAGCGAACTGTTATGTATAACGACAACCACTACTGCACACCGCCTTTAAATAATTCCTTAAATGGGCGGTAATGATGTAACACCTTAAGAATGCTTTCTGGCGATATTACTTCGCTTGTTATTATGCCACTGCCCATATTTTCGAAAATATTTACAGAACCGTCATCGTGCATGATACACATGGCATCTTCAATGACTTCGAAGCAAGTGGAATCCTTTGCTTTATTCAATATCAACTCCATACCCTCGGCCACATCTAGTTTTTCGAGCTCTTTTGAAAGTTCTGCTGCCTTGCTCATAAATATACCTGTGTGTCTTTTATTGCATATCGTTATAGCTGTGTGACATAAACGAAGCGAAGCGCAGCGTAGTTTGCGACAGAACGGACGCCTTGTTAGAGCTTTGTTTTGCCATTACCTTGAAATTCTGCCAATGTTCTTACTCTACGGTACAAAGAAAGTAATATCTTTAATGTTTTAAGTGGGCTTCCTGATTTTTGGTGCATTTGCTCAATATCTTTTAGACCTAGTAGCTGCACCATCTTATTTGCAGAGCTCTGAATATAATCAGCATGTTGTTGCTCAAGTTCGATTTCTTTTCTCTTTGATTCTATTCTGAGCAGCTTCCTTTTAGACATTCCAACGTGGATTTCATGATAGACAGAATTAGCTTCTCTAATGCTGGTAGAGATTGCTTTAACAATTCTTTCCACTGCAACAGCGACCCCAATAATAAGTGTTAGCTCAATCCAGCCTGGTGATGCATATTGCATTGATAGGACTTGTGGTCGCTCTTTCTTCGGGGTGGTGTACTTCAGCTTGTTGTAGAAATTAACAGCACTATACCCGCCTTGCCAAGGAAAAGCTGAATATGCATATTGTATTTTTTCTTGAATTCCTTCATCTTCATGAGGCAACAGAGAATAGATAAGAAAATATACCTGCTCATACGTATGCGGAAAAATGTACAAATCCTCAAGATTCCACTTTCCATCTATATGAATTTTGTAATTCTCTTCTGTTAAGTCAATTCCCATATTGATTTTCTTTTTATAGCTCTAATGTTTAAGTTCAGCTGCGCCGCTATTTGGCCTCGGCTGGGACGCCTTGTTAGGCGTTTTATTACTAACCTTTGAAGTAATGCTATTATTTGAAGAAGTTGTTTCAGTTGGTGCAGTAACACCAACTACACCAAGTCCAGCTATTAGAACAATAACTCCAGCTAAGACGAATGAAACAATTGAACTCCACATAAAGCCTATGCTCCAGTGACAAATGCATGGCTCTTTTAATTTTTTTCCAAAAATGGTACAACATTCTAATTCTTTTCTGGCATACTCCAAAGAACATAGCCTTCGAAATCGGTTATGAATAACAGCACATACAAGTCCTATTTGAAAAGTAAAGACTGACCAAATAATTGCACGAGCAAGTGATTCAAGTTCAGGCTTTTGCAATACACCAGGTAGAAAAGCCAAAAGTGCTACTGCGCCGCCACCATTAATAAGCAGAAGACCTTTTACAGTTTCAGAATCAATAGTTGCTCTAGTTTCTCTACCAGTGGCCATTTCTTTTCCTTAACGCCCAACTATGTAATTAAGAGATTTAAATGTCGTATGTCATCCCGAATTTATAGAAATGTCATGCATTAATCCCTATCGTTTTAATGGTCTATCTTACGTTTATGTATTAATAGTTCAAGGGGTGACACACCTGTTTAGTGCCTTTTTTTATTTGTTTTGATTTTCAGTGTGTTGAGGTTTTTTGTTATTGTGTTTTGTTATGAGATTCCGGTCTTTAAGGCGGTATGACGTTAATGGTGGGTGTTTTGGGCGCAGAGTAAAACCATCTACCCTGCCCCCAAATATCAGTGAATCTGACTTGTTATCCCGATATCCCTTTTGCCTCAAGGAATTCAAGCGGTACATCGGCATTTTTTCTGCCTGCAATGGCGAAATAATAGAGGGGTTCGCCTTCTATCGATAACCTGTGTCTGTAACGCTCAATATGATAGACATCAAGGTATTTGGAGAAGATCAATTCCCGTATCATTTTTGAAAAACCTGATTCGTCAGTGATATCGAAAAATGTTTCCTTTATATTAAAGGCAACCCATCCTTTTGCTTTTATAATATTAAAGGCTTCTATAAATGCTCTGGTTGGGATATCACCAAAACCCAATGCGGCAACGGTTACCATGCAGTCACACTGCCACGAAGCGATGTCTTCTTTTGCTTCTCTGCTTAAATCAGTGAAGTCTTCAACATAATAGTTGTCGTACAGGCCGGGTCTGTCACGGACTGTGGCCTCATAGGCTTCTTCAATAATATCAACACCGATCAGGCGTGATACGCCGTGTTTTTTTAGTGCCTCACCCATCATGCCATTGCCGGCACCAAAATCCAGTACCCGCAATTCAGATAAATTATCTTCAGACTGTTTTAGGGAAGACTCCAGTATGGTGGCTACTTTTTCTGGTGATGTGCATTTCAGGCGATCATAAAAGATCTGTTCGTAGAGGCCTTGCACCTGATAAATTTCATCATAGTCATGAAATCGTATTTTACGGTTGCCGCCTGACCCTTGAAGATAGAAGTAAACCTCGTCCTGATTGAGGCCGGAAGATTCGGGTTTTGGAAATTGTATTCTGTGTCTTTTTAACATGATTCTCCTATTTGGTTTGATGTGAATTGGCCCAACGATGTAAGGAATGGGCTTGGCTCACGACAAGAAATTATCTTGTCGTACGGGTGTGAAGCCCCGTTTGAAAAACGTCGCGTCAGCGACATAAAGACTGTCACTCCGAGACCATGCGGATTTGTTACGAGTTTCTGGTCACGTTGTGACTATACGAACATTTATTGATGAGATACCGGATCTAATCCGGTATGACGTAAATAGTTGGTGCCGATGGCCGGACTCGAACCGGCACGGGTTACCCCACCACCCCCTCAAGATGGCGTGTCTACCAATTCCACCACATCGGCTAACAGGTTTGCTTACTCAGGTACTGCTGGTTTATCTGATTCAGCGGGCTTTTCAAGAATAACCGGTACGTCTTCAGCTGATTTTTTAGCTGGAACAACAGGTGCTTCGATTTGTGTTTCCGGCACGAGTTGATCAACCACGCTGGTTTTCTTGGTGTTTTGTCCGGCAATGAAGGCCAGTGCCAAACTGAGGATAAAAAATACCGTTGCCAGGATACCGGTAACACGGGTCAGGAAGTTGGCTGAACCCTGACTACCAAAGACTGAAGCCGATGCCCCGCTGCCAAATGCCGCGCCGGCATCTGCACCTTTACCATGCTGAACCAGTATCAGCCCAATCAGGGTGAGCGCAACGATCACATGAATGATGAGTAAAATTGTTTGCATATTGTTAACCTGCTGCTTTACCTATTGTCAGGAAATCATCGGATTTAAGGGAAGCGCCTCCGATCAAACCGCCATCGATATCTGCCATACCGATCAATTCTGCGGCATTACCTGCGTTCATACTGCCGCCATAGAGAATTTGTACTTTTTCAGCAACGCCGGCATCCATTGAAGCCAGTTTTTGACGGATTGCTGCATGGGTTTCCTGTGCCTGATCCGGTGTCGCTGTTTTGCCGGTACCAATCGCCCAAACCGGTTCGTAGGCAATGACGCCATCGGCCAGAGCTGCAATGCCAACCCGGTTAATCACTGCGTCTAACTGACGATTGACGACTTCTTCAGTAATGCCCTTTTCACGTTCTTCGAGTAATTCACCAACACATAAAATGGGTACCAGTCCGGCATTACGTGCCACTTCAAATTTGTGTGCCACGATTTCATCGGTTTCACCGTAGAGTGAGCGGCGTTCGGAATGACCGACAATCACGTACTTACAGCTGAAATCCTTGATCATGTCAGCTGAAATCTCGCCGGTGAAAGCACCGGATGCTTCTGTGCTCAGATTTTGTGCGCCCCAGCTGACATTACTGCCATTGAGCTGCTGCTGAACATCGGCAAGATAGACATAAGGAGCACAAACTGCGACTTCAGCCTTGTTTACTGCACCGATTCCGGCCTTGATTCCATCCAGCAGAGCTTTGATACTCTCGCGGGATCCATTCATTTTCCAGTTTCCGGCAACTAACGGCTGACGCATTTTACTCCCCTTTTCAATAACTTACGGTTTAATATTAAAGAACAAAAATGAGGGGGAATTCTACGGGCACTAGAAGAAAAAATCAATGTGGATCAAGGGGGTTAGATTCAAAAACCCAATCTCACCTATAATAGCTTTCAAACCAATAAAAAAGACGACCCGCCTGCATGCAGTCTTCAACAAATCATCATCTGGAAATTATTAATCTGGCCTGTACCCGTCAGGATCGACGCCTGTTCAGTGGCCTGAATTTTACGATGACCAACAGTGACATACTCCAGATTGAAGGCCCGAACGGCAGTGGCAAGACCAGTCTGTTGCGTATGTTGTGTGGTTTGTTGTTACCGGAAGAAGGTGAGATCCATTGGCAAGGTAAAGACATCTCACGTGATCGTGCCCCGTTTCTGGAAGACCTGATTTACATCGGTCATCGTCCCGGTATCAAGGATGAACTGACACCACGCGAAAACCTGAATCACATTTGTAATTTGCACGGCAGTAAACCGGACACCGATATTGATCAGGCGTTAAAAAATGTCGGCCTGTATGGTTTTGAAGATGTGCCGGTGCGTACCTTGTCGGCCGGACAAAAACGCCGTGTTGCTTTGTCGCGTTTGTTATTTAGCACTGCCCGATTCTGGATTCTGGACGAACCCTTTACCGCGCTCGACAAGGCCGGTCAGTCTTATATTGAAAAGTTACTGGAACAACACAGTCAAAACGGTGGTTTGATCATGATAACAACACATCAACCGCTTCATCTTGAAAATTGTAATGTAAAGAGTGTTCAACTGGGCAATGCATAGACCATCGACATTTCAGGCGTGTAAAAGCCTGCTCAAACGCGATTTGTTACTCGCATTTCGTCATCGCGGTGAGCTGGCCAATCCGTTGCTGTTTTTTGTTATTGTGGTGAGTTTGTTTCCGTTGGGTATTGGGCCGGAGGCAAATACATTAAGCACAATTGCACCCGGTATTCTGTGGGTCGCTGCCTTGCTTGCCGCCCTGCTTTCACTTGAAACGATTTTCAGATCAGATTTTGATGACGGCAGTCTGGAACAAATGTTGTTGAGTCCGCATCCGGCCGCGGTGCTGGTTGCAGTCAAGGTGTTTGTACACTGGCTGGTGAGCGGTGTACCGCTGATTTTATTGTCGCCACTGCTCGGTGTGTTATTGCAGATACCGGAAGAGTCCATGTTGATTCTGGTTGTCAGTCTGACACTCGGCACGCCGATTCTGAGTCTGGTGGGTTCTATTGGTGTTGCACTGACTGTTGGATTACGGCGTGGCGGGCTGTTGTTGTCGTTACTGGTATTACCTCTTTACACACCTGTGCTGATTTTTGGTGCCAGCGCTGTCACCAATGCTGCATTTGATTTACCGGTGGCCGCACAACTCTATTTTCTGGCGGCACTCTGTGTGCTGTCTATCACGCTGGCACCTATTGCAACGGCAGCAGCCTTGAGGATTAGTGCAGATTAGGAATAATCTTCTAATTCAGTTGGTTACAAACCCCCTTGATATCTCTGTTTTTCTTACTGTTTGGCACTAAGAAATACTAATACATTGATAAATATCAATGATATTAGGGGGTTGTTATGGTCAACTAGACCCTGCAATAGAAGCATGACCACTAGGAGCTATTGTACCTTTGTACAATAGAAATCATACATAAATTAAGGGTATGCTAACTGGGAGTCATAAATAGGTCAGCTTTACTAGTAATCCACTCATAATAATAAGCAATACAATCAGTTAAAAAGCAGTAAATATAATTAATAGGGATGTTGCTTTTAGCACATGTGGGACTAAAAAAGCTGTTGGTTTGTGTTAAATGATGGGGGTCAATATGAAATCATATACACGCTACGGGTATGTTACATACCTTTTCATTACTGCATTATCTTTATTTTTCGCCGTACTTGGTCAGGCAACTGCCGGTACAATCAAGGATACAGCGCATGACTTTTCCACCAAGGGCTACACCGGTGGGCAAATCTGTGTTGTTTGTCATACACCACATAACTCAGATACCACAATAAGTGAAGCACCTCTGTGGAATCATGAAACAACTGCAACAACTTTCACCATGTATAACAGCCCATCATTCGATGCAACAGGTGATGGTGCTCCTACAGGTACTTCCAAACTGTGTTTGTCCTGTCATGACGGTACTGTCGCTATCGATAGCTTTGGCGGTACAACCGGCACTGACTTAATGATTGGTAACAAGGCGGTAGGTCGTGATGGCTCACTGGCTGATGACCATCCAATCTCTATTACTTACGATGCCGCATTGTCCACAACTGATCAGGGATTGCATGATCCTTCTGCAACCAACGTGGAAATCGGTACCGGTGGTGATAAAACACGTTCAGGTACAATTCAGACAGTTATGCTATCAAACAACAAGGTACAGTGTTCTTCATGCCATGATGTACACAACAACTTCGTTGCTAATGATGGAACTGGCGGTGGTGCACCATTCCTGAAGGTAACCAAATCCGGTAGTAGCCTGTGTCTGACTTGCCACAACAAGTAGCAGTCTGACCATACGTAAACCGACGGCCTGATCCCATAACCCTCCTTCTCCGTTGTTACGGCGGAGGGTTATGGTTATAATCAGGATACCTGTTAAAACATCAATAATAAGGGTCTATGTTATGCAGACCAGTAGATGTTGTTTCCGTCAATTGTGGCATGTACTTGGTTTACTGAGTGTGCTGGTGCTTAGTGGATGCGCCGGTGTCTCTACAACCAAAACCGAAGAGTCGGTCTTTTACCCGGCCCTGCCTACCCCTCCCCGCATCCAGTATCTGGCTCGTTTCTCATCTTCAAACGATCTGGCTGCCGATAATAGTAGTTTCAAGCAATTTGTTGTTGGCAAGGAATCTTCCAGCAGTCATCTGGTACAAAAACCCTATGGCGTTGCCGTTCATGAAGGAAAGATATACGTCGTCGATACCCGTGGTTCAGGCTATGGCATCTTTGATTTAAAGAACAACCGCACCGATTTTATTCATGGTTTTGGCGGCGGCAAGATGGACAAGCCTATCAATATCACCATTGATACCAATGGCACCAAATATATTACTGATACTGAACGCAACAAGGTGCTGGTCTTTGATAAAAACGATCAGTTTGTTCGCGCCTACGGCAGAAAGGATCAGTTCAAGCCTATTGATGTGGCTGTTATTAATAACAGGCTATACATTTCGGATCTGTATCATCATCGTATCGTCGTGCTGGATAAAGATACGGGCAAGACCCTGTTTACATTCGGCACACCTGGCTCAAAAGAAGGTGAGCTGTTTCAGCCTACCAATCTGACCCTGTCTGCAGACAAGCATCTATATATCAGTGATACCGGCAATTTCCGTATTCAGAAATACACTCTGGACGGCAAGTTTGTGCGTACCTATGGCAGTATCGGTGCAACTGTAGGGAAGTTTGCCCGTCCCAAGGGTATCTCGGTTGATAAGACAGGGCGCCTTTTCATTATTGATGCTGCGTTTGAAAACATCCAGATTATGGACAAGACCGGCACACCATTAATGTTTTTTGCCGGGCCAGGCGACAAGACCGGCAATATCAATTTACCGACAGACATTGTGATTGACTATGACAATGTTAAATATTTCCAGAAATATGCCGATCCGAAATTCAAGCTTGAGTACATCGTACTTGTAGCCAGCCAGTTCGGCATTAACAAGGTAACTGTTTTCGGGTTTGGGAAAATGCAGGGCATGGATTATTCAGCCCCCAAACCGGAATAATCTGAGAAAACTGAATATACGAAAACACCTGAACACCATGATACATAATATCTATAAACTCATTGGGATATAAAGGAGCCAGGTGTAAATGAATACTTTTATATACAGGAAGTCTGTTTGCCAATGGAGTGTAAATGTAGTCGCATGGCACACGGTAAATTGCTTGGATATATGTTGTAATGTTAAAAAACAGGAGTCTTATCAGTGGTGATCACCACTCTATTTTGCCCGCTATCCGGCTTGGGCTTCTGTTATCACTGTCTGTTCAAAATATCCACGCACAGGGACTGGCTGACATTACTTCATTCCAGCTAATGGATGTCGAAGGCTTTGCTTCTATGCGCTACGCCTTTGATGATAAAACCACAACCTCTTCCGGCTCTACTACCTACGAATCCAGACCCACACTGGAAGAAGAGTTTTACATATCAACCCGCAGTTATGTCTATCATCCAAATTTCCTGAATATGGATGTCGGTGCAGGGGTAATATTTTCACAACAGGATTTTGAATCCAATGGCGGCAGCTCAAGCAGTGATGAAAACCTGTTTAATTTTTCTGCCAACCTGCGTTTTCTTGAATCCAAGCCCTACCCGTTTACGCTTTATTACAATCTTTCCCATCCGGCAACCAGCATTGGAATGTCCGGTCGTTTCCTGCAGGAAAATGAATTGTATGGTGTAAATATTTCCCTGCGGGAACCGCTGGTCCCTCTTATGCTTAATCTTGATGTATCTCATGAAACCAACAAGGGAGAAGGCTTTGACACTCTGGTCGACAACTCGACCGATCAGGCAAGATTTTATGCCTACAAGTCATTCAGTACAGGCAACAACGTCCAGTTCTCACATCAATGGAAAGAACGATATGCACGCAGCGGCAATCCCGGTGTGCCGATACAGGCTACATTAATAACGACCAACACAAGTAATCTTAACGTTAATAATACCTTCGGGGAAAAAAACCAGCTCAAACTAAATCAACTGCTCTCCTACATGGAGAATGAAACCAGCACCGATACCACCACTTTCCGTTATTCACCCGGTTTGCATTGGACGCACTCGGAAAAAACACGATCCTTTTATCGCTATAACCTGTTTGATAACAACTATGGTTCTATTGAAACCGAAAACCAGTCCCTGAACATGGGGCTCAGCCACAAGTTCACTGAAAAACTACTCGGCAATGCCGACCTGCTGACTGAAGACAACAAAACAACCAACTTTGAAAAACAACGCTACGCCGCCAATGGTTCACTTAGCTATAAACATGCTATCCCCTGGGGCTCCATGACTATCGGCGGCAACTGGCAATATGATTACAATGATCAGGAAGGTGACAGTCTTGTGCCTGTGGCCGATGAGTCGGTTACATTGAATGGAACAACAGCAGTCGACCTTGCCCAGGAGAATATTGATATAAACAGCATCAGGGTTACTAATCTTGCCAAGGACACAACATATGATGAAGGTGCTCTTGCAGATTATGTTATTACAGTTGCTGGCAACACCACAAAGATAGCACGTAGTGGAGTCGGAAGTGCTATTAATGATGGTGACACTGTGCTGGTCAGCTACAACTACGAATCCGGCGGCACCATTGCCTACAGCAGTTTTACCCAGGGTTACCAGCTTAATCTGGATTTATTTAACTATTACGGTGTTTATGTGCGCTACCGCAATGTTAACCAGAACCTGGAAAGCGGTGAGCCAACAACATCCCTGAATTCATCAGAAAATATTGCATTTGGTGCCAAGGCCAATGTGCCATTGGTCAATGACTGGCAGGTAGGCGGTGAAGTTAATCATGAGATCCATAATGCCGATATCTCTTCCTTTACCCGCACCAACTATGACGCCTATGCACAAACCAGTCTGCCACGCCGAAGTATTCTGCGTTTCTCCGCACGTCATAACGTGATCGACAATGAATCTTCCGCAGAAGACACCGACCTGTATGGTTTGCGCATCAGGTTGACTTCACAACCCTGGTTCCGTACTACACTAACAGCAGAAGTGGATTATGAAGAGGATCAAGGTGGTTCTGTTTTACGTGAGCGACTCGTACAACAGGTTGGTATGACATGGCAATACCGCCAGTTGAACCTGACCCTGACCGGAAGACATCATAATGAAACGCAGGGAACAACCGAGCGTGAACAGGCACAAATCTATCTCGTATTAAGGCGGACTTTCTGATGACACGTCTATTATCAACACTGTTCGCTTTTACTGTTATTGGGGCCATATCCATCCTTGCCGCTTCCTGTGCCACAACTACTACCCCTTCTGCACAAGAAGCCATTAAAAGGGTATGGCCCCAACCACCGGAAACTGCACGTATTGAATATCTGGGTAGTTTTTCCAGCCCGGAAGATCTGGGTATCACCAAATCCTTCTGGCAACGCCTTGGAGAGTTTTTTACCGGCGTGGAACAGAACAATCTGATCCGCCCCACTGCCATTATTACAACTCGTGATGGCAAGTATGTTTTTGTTACCGATCCGGGAGCCAAAGGTGTGCATCAGTTTGATCTCGATCATGGCAAATACCGGATCATACGCCGAAAAAATAATATGCCATTGCTCTCCCCGATAGGTATAACCACAGGACCAGACAATCACATTTATATAACCGATTCTGCACTCAACCAGGTTTATGCTATCAACCCCGATTCCAAATATGCTGTACCCGTCACGCTTGATGGAGAACTCAAACAACCCACCGGCATTACCTATGACGAAAAAACAAACCGGCTTTATATTGTGAATACGGCTGCACATCATATAAAGGTCTTTTCCGGCAATGGAAAATTCATTAACCAATTTGGTAAACACGGAAACGGGGCCGGACAATTCAACTATCCAACCTTTATCTGGCAGGACAACCAAAGGCGTCTGTTGGTAACGGATTCATTGAACTTTCGTATCCAGTTAATGAACGCAGATGGAAAAATGCTGGGCAAGTTTGGCAAGGTCGGGGATGCCACCGGTAACCTGTCCCGACCCAAGGGGGTTGCCACTGACAACCAGGGACATATTTATATTGTTGATGCGCTGTTCCATGCCTTCCAGATATTTGATTCCAATGGTCAACTATTGCTGGATTTGGGCAGTCAAGGCCAAAAACCGGGAGAATTCTGGCTCCCGACCGGGATTTTTATCACACAGGATAATACAATCTATATTGCCGACTCACACAATAAACGGGTCCAGCAATTTCGTTATATTGGAGGTAGACCATGAGACGCCCTGCTTTCGTCTGCATGATTTTGTTTTGGCTGTTACTGCCTGTTACTACCATACAGGCTGCCAGTATTGTTAACAGCAAACACAATTTGTCGGTTACTGGTTCCGGCAGTGTCAAGGCTGATCAGGAATCACAAATCTGTATCTTCTGTCATACACCGCATAATGCTTCACCGATTGCGCCACTCTGGAACCGTCCATCATCAGGTGCCAGTTATACGCCCTATTCCAGCAGTACCGCGATTGCTTCACCCGGGCAACCAACCGGTGCCTCCATCCTGTGCCTGAGTTGTCATGACGGTACCATTGCGCTGGGTGATATCTTAAGCAAAGACACGCCCATCACGATGAGTGGTGGTATTACTACCATGCCTACTGGCTCAGGCAGACTGGGTACGGATCTGAGGGATGACCACCCGATTTCATTTGAATACACAACTGGATTGGCCAGTTCCAATGGTGAACTGGTAAACCCTTCAACACTCATGGGGCAGGTAAGACTGGATGCAACCGGGCAAATGCAATGCACCTCCTGCCATAATGCACATGATAACAGTTATGGAAAATTTCTGGTCATGCCTAATATTGCCTCTGCACTTTGCACAACCTGTCATCAAAAAACCAACTGGTCGCAAACACCTCACAGCTATTCCTCTGCAACATGGAACGGGCAATTACCTGATCCATGGCCAACAACAGATTTAACTACTGTCGCGGACAATGCCTGTGAAAACTGTCATCAACCTCACAGCGGCGGCAGTACCCAGCGATTGTTGAAACACATGAATGAAGAAGACAACTGCGCTTCCTGTCACAACGGCAACGTGGCCGCAAAAAATATCATGACATTGTTCAATCAGGCCTCGGGACACCCGATCACCAACACTTCCGGTGTGCATGATCCGGCAGAAGGCGCTGTAGTTAACAGCCGCCATGTTGAATGTGTCGATTGTCATAACCCGCACCAGACACGTGCAGGTACTGATCCGGTAACGGGTGTCTTGTCCGGTGTGCGTGGAATTGATATTAATGGCATTGAAACAAATCCCATTACACAGGATTATCAATTGTGCTTCCGCTGTCATGCCGACAGCACCGGGAAACCCGCTGCACTGACACCACGTCAAATTACCCAGACCAATGTCCGGCTGGAATTCACTACTACGAATCCCTCTTTTCATCCTGTAGCCGGTCCGGGTCAAAACCCTAATGTTCCGAGTTTAATTGCACCTCTTACGATTAACAGCACCATCAGTTGCAAGGATTGCCATAACAGCAACAATTCACCAACTGCCGGGGGTAACGGGCCGGAAGGACCACATGGTTCATCATGGAAACCTCTTTTAATTCGTCAATATGAAACTCTGGACTATACAACCGAAAGTGCCTCTAACTATGCTCTCTGTTATGGTTGTCATGACCGTAACAGCATTCTGGGTAACCAAAGTTTTCCACTTCACAATTGGCATATTGTTACAGTAAAAGCTACTTGCAATACTTGTCACGACCCGCACGGAATCAGCGATACTCAAGGTAATGCTACCAATAACACTCATCTGATCAATTTTGATACATCCATTGTTTCCACTGCTGGTAACGGAAAACTGGAATTTGTTGACTATGGCACATACGCTGGTTGCTGTAGTTTAAGCTGCCATAACCGCAACCATGGCGCATTTTCATATGGCGGTGGTGGTGGCGGTGGTGGCGGCGGTGGTGGCGGCGGCGGTGGCGGCGGTGGTGGTGGCGGCTGCTGATAAGCTTTTGAAGTATATTATTTTTTCATACATTGACAAAGATCATTAACAAAATGCCCGGATTATGGACAGAATGAAAAAGTAAAAATGGTACTAACAACAAAAGCCGCTTTATCTGGAGCCGCAAGGTTCCTGATAGTTTTTTTTGCATTATGCGCAATTGCAAATGCAACGGGGAATGATGGAGGGAAAAAGGTGATGGTTTCAGCAATCACTGATAAAGAAATATTTGCCCACCCGGAAAAAGTAAACCGATGGTTATCGGAGCGACAACTTTCAGTCCAGCAAATCCCCAATCCTCACTGGCACAACGATGCATGTCAGGCATGTCATACAAAAAAGAATTCTGCCAGCCTCAGAAATAATAATACCGAGCAACTTTGCCTCAATTGTCATCAAGCTGTATCACGACACGGTTTTAATCATTCATCAGACAAGCCAACCAGCGATGCCATGCTAAAACGCATGCCTGCCAACTTCCGTAATGCCCTGAAGACAGGTAACAAGGCAACCTGTACTACATGTCATGAGCTGGCCATACAATGTTTACCAAAACAGCGTAAGGAAAAACGTCGTAACCCGATGTTCCTGCGAGGAGGTCCGTATCGTTATCGTTCTGATCCCTGCTATCAATGCCATGATGCCAAGGCCTATGCACGCATCAACCCACATGATCAGATTGACGAGGCCGGCAATGTCAGGAAATCAACCTGCCGCCTGTGCCACAGTGATAAAAACGATCTTGATAAAGCCCGCAATATATCCGAGGTCGGCTTTAATGTTGAAAAAGATTTGAAAAACATGTGCACCGGCTGTCATCCGTGGATCCCTCACCCGGGAGGGACATTCATGTTTACCGGCGGTGAACGACCGGAACACCTTGCCAAACCATCAAAATGGGTACTTCAACGTATGCAGGAAAGTGAAAAGAAACTAGATATCATTCTTCCGCTGGATCCGACCAATGGTGAAGTATTTTGCGGCACATGCCATAACCCGCATGAACGCAACCTGTTGTCCTCTCCTGTTGCAAACAAGGGGGCCGACAGCAAAAAGCGCTTGCGACTACAGGAAATCTGTACTGCTTGCCATGAGAAATAAACATTAATGAAACAATATCTACTCCGATCAGCAAGCATGTTCCTGTTGTTGGTGATATGGATGACCAATGTACAGGCCTTTCAGGATGATGAAGGCTGTTTAATGTGTCACAAATACCCGATGATGGGTCGTATTACCGGTGAGGGTGTTTTCCGTTCCTATTATATTGTCCCTGGAATTTTTGAAAAAACAGTACATCGCAATGTCCCTTGTCGAGATTGCCATAACTATATAAAGGAACTGCCGCATAAACCGGTCAAGCAAGGGGTAACATGTAATACCGAATGTCATTCCATCACTAACCCGGCAACAGGAAAACCATTCAGTCACAAACCCATTTACGATACCTATCGTAAAAGTGTACATGGCCGTGACAAGCTAACCAAAACCAGTGATTCCGACAAACCCTATTGCATCACCTGCCATACTAATCCGCTGTATAACCCGAAAGAGGACAAACCACCATCAAAAATTATTGACCGCTGTGTGGTTTGTCATGAGAAGCGACAGTTTGCCGAACGCTGGTACAATCATACCAGCCGTCGCATCAAGGAAGTACGCCGTTCATCCGAAGATATTGTGGCCATCTGTTCCAACTGTCATGGTAAAAAAGAATTTATTGAAAGACGAAAAGAACTTGCCAAAAAAGAAGGCCGTGAACTTGGGCCCAAGTTTGCATTTGCCATCGATTCCTACAAGGACAGTTTTCACGGGAAATTGACCCGCATCGGGTTTACCGAAACTGCAAACTGTCTTAACTGTCATGCCAACGAGGTGAATTACTATAAAAGTGTGCATGAAATTCGCCCGTCGCGTGACCCGCTGTCACCAACGCATGATAATAATCGCGTCAAGACCTGCCAGAAATGCCACACCTATGCAGACGCCAACTATGCACAACTGGATCCTCATCCAACCAGTGACAAGGAAGATAACCCGTTCCGTTACTTTGCAGAAATGATATACAACTGGGTTGGTTATATCGTGATAGCAGGACTGGTGGGTATATCCATGTTTGAAACCTTCGGTCGCTGGCGCGATGGTGTTGGTTTGTTTATTCGCCAGGGTTCTTCATGGTGGCGTAAAAGTAAACGTGGTCGCAAACGGGTTGTTTAATCCAAAGGTGATATTAACAAAAGGTCGAATGAAATGAATCTATCTGACAATGCCAAAAAAGTACTGGAACGCAGTATGCAACAGAACAGGGTTAGCGATGAGGAACGTAAAGATATCCTTGACGTTGTTGCTATCATGCCGGATGACCGCGTACTCCTTTATAAGAATGTAGTATCAAATCCTATCGGTGACCTGCCGCGTTACTCAATTCATATTCGTATTCAACATATGCTGACCTTTGTTACTTTCCTGACACTTGCCTTCACCGGCTTGCCAATCCATTTTATTGATACTGTCTGGTCAGAGCCGCTGAACTCACTCCTTGGTGGTGTCAATGTAACACGGATCATTCACCGTACCCTGGCCTCAGTCATGATCTTCTCAATGATCTATCACATTTTCACAATTACTTTCGGTCCTCTGCTACAGATATCCCGTGGCCGTTTTGATATTTACCGCACAATTATTCCAACATTCAAGGATATTACTGATTTCAAGGATGACATGCTCTACTTTGCCGGCAAGCGTGATCAACGTCCTGAAATGGACAAGTTTATGTATAAACAAAAAATTCATTACTTTGCAGCGGCCTTTGGTAATTTGGTTATGGTTATCTCCGGTTCATCCTTCCTGTTTCCGGAATTTTGGGCGAGTATCTTGCCTACTTCAATTGCCGCACACTTTCAGGAACTGATGCGCTTATCACACCCACATGAAGCACTGCTGGCACTATTGGTGATTGCTTTTTGGCATTGGTACAACGTACATCTGGCACCGGGGCGTTTCCCCATGCAGTGGACATTCCTTACCGGCATGATCACCCGTGAACATCAAATTGAAGAACACTTCCTGGAATATTTACGCAATCTGGTTGAAATCCCTGAAGAACGACGTTTCCTGCAAGACTTGCTGGAGAGTCGCGAACTGGTACCGGAAACTGAAACCCCTGTAAACTCTAAACCCGTTAGTGAGCAATCAACGCCATGATCAATCCAATGACACGTCTGCAAAAACTGATTGCATACACATCCCTCATTATTGTATTGGCATGGACAGTTTTTGGTATTTACACAATCTGGCTCTACATCGGGCATGAATTGTAAGCAGGAACATCGGAGATAAACTGTGCATCAAATGGAATCTGCAAGTATTGTAATCATTGTTATAGCAGTCCTGCTATTTTTCCTGCTGGGGATTGCTATATTAATGCTGGTTGATCACAAGGCACGATTACCTGGTCATTTCACACAAGACCAGTTTTCTATCAAGGGAATGCGCCGCAATCATCCTGGAATTTCCTTCATCACCACCATTATCCTGTTCTCAATTATTTTTACCCTGCTCATGGAACTGGGCGTAACCTTTTACGGAAAATTTTCTCCACTCCCGGAACAGGAATCTCCAGGATTGCTAACACAAATTGGTCAGGAACGAAGCGCAGAAAAACTTCGCCATTTTCACAACACGACAGAAAAATTATTACCTACCCAGGGCAATAAAACTGTCTGTTTCCAGTGCCATGGTGATTATCCACACTCCAAGGAACCCATGATTCGCACCATTCTTAATATGCACACCCAGTTTGTTGGCTGTATGACCTGTCATAATGATGCACGCAAAGTTAATGAACAAAGCCTGACTTTCAACTGGCTTAATTTCTCAGGCATTAAAACATCCGGCCCACCCTTCGGAACCAGTATTGATCCAGAAACGGGCAACCTGATTGAAACAGATGACTATTATTCCAAGATTGTTGTGTATAGTAATAATAAATTGCTTGAGATTACACCGGACACACCTGATACCATAGAGTTTATCAAGATAAACCATCAACTAACTGATGAGGACAGGCAGGCAATCAAGGAACGTTTTCACAGACTGGTCAGTCCCAAAGGACGTTTTTGCAGTCGTTGTCATACCCAGGAAAACGGCTATATTCCGTTTGCAGAACTGGGTTTTTCAGAACGCCGAAGAAACGACCTGACCAACCTGAATATTATTGGTCTGGTTGAAAAGTACAAGGATTTCTATATCCCCAACCTGCTTAATACAGATAAATCAATTCCATCACTGGAAGATCTGACCAGAGGGCCTGAGAAAAGCAAAGCCAGCAAAGATCATGATATCAAAAGTCCCTGGTGGGAAAAGAAATAACAACACATTAACTGGATATAAAATAGTGTGAGGATTCCCGGCTCAAAACATTTTCTTTTGTTTTATGCAGTGATTGGACTGTTATGGAGTGCTACTGCACCTGCCACAGACATCCCGACCCACCCGCTTTCCCACATCCGCAATATAACCGCTACTGCAAACGGAAAATTATCACTGCCTACCGACGTTGCACTTGATAAACAAGGCAGGCTTTATGTGGTTGACAGTGGCAATCATCGCATTGCTGTCTTTTCCAATAACGGTCAACATTTATTTAATGTCGGCAAACACGGTTCAGCTCCCGGTGAATTTAATGGCCCGACAGGTATTGATGTTGGACCGGATAACAGGTTTTATGTTGCAGATAAAAACAATCATCGCATACAGGTGTTCAGTCAATCCGGTGAACTGGTGCGAGTTATTCCCATAACGCGTGGCAAACACGGCATTACCCCGGTCGATGTTGCTGTATCACCTGATGGTGAGACACTCTATATCACGGGCAACAACAATCACCACCTGATGAGTTACACAATCAAAGGCAAACCTGTTCACGAATGGGGCGGCGAAGGTGTCAACAAGGGCGAGTTTCGTTATCCGGCCACCATTGCTGTCAGCCCGCAAGGGAATATTCATGTCGTTGATGTACTGAATGCCCGGGTACAAAAATTTACCGGGGACGGAAAATTTCTTGTTCAAATCAGCAAGTGGGGCGTACTGCCCGGTCAACTGTTTCGTCCCAAGGGGATTGCACTCGATTCGCAACAGCATGTCTATGTTGGCGACAGTTACATGGGAGTAATCCAGGTGTTCGATAAGGAAAGCCGTTTCATACATGTGCTGGGAAATAAAGGAGAACCTCAACGGTTTGATACCCCGCTCGGCATGGCCATCAGCAGGAATGGTCACTTGTATGTGGCGGAAATGATCGAAAATAAAATCTCTGTTTACAAGCTGGGACGATGATCATGAAACTGTTTTCACGAATGATTATTACCGCCCTGTTATTCATGACTGCTGCCCTGTCAGTTTCAGAATATGTATGGGCAGCACGTGATGTAGGTGAACAACGTGAGTGTGCAACCTGCCACATCATGTGGCTCAATGAATTCAAACGCACTGATATTATCCCGCTAATAAAATATGATCCGACCCCGCAGGAAACAACCGGTCGTCAGGATATTGTTAGTACAAAAAGAATGTGCATTTCCTGTCATGACGGGTTTGTACTGGATTCCAGAGAACTCTGGAAGGAAGGCCACAAACAACACCCGGTCGGAGTAAAACCGTCTGACAAGATCACAATCCCGATTGTTGAAGGCAAGAACCTTTTTCCACTTAACAGTGATGGCAAGGTATATTGCGGCACCTGTCACACTGCTCACGGCATCAAATGGGGCGAAAAGGAATCGACCGTATTTATGCGCGTCAGTAGTCGTGACGGAAATTTTTGCCAGAATTGCCATAAGCAAAAAATGACCGGGCCAGCCACGGGCAATCATCCTGTCAATAAAAAGGTGAAGGGCAAACTTGCTAACATAGGTGCAAAACCGGTTCGGCTAACTGATGAGAAGGAAGTCAGTTGCCAGAGTTGTCATACTGCACACAAGGCCGCCAACAAAAAACTGCTGGTTAACGATAACAACAATTCCGAGATCTGCGGCAGTTGTCATGCTGACCGCTATACCTTCTCCATGAAAGAGGCAGCACGCTCACATACACATCCGGTCAACCTTGTTCCTGAACATGCAAAAATCCCCCAGGACCTGATTGATAAAGGTGCAAAACTGGGTAATGACGGAAAAATTATCTGTCAGACCTGCCATACCCCGCACGGCTCCAAAACCCAAAAAAGCATTCTTGTTGACAGCAATCAGGACTCCTCCCTGTGCCAGCAATGCCACATAAAACAACGCAAGGTGGCTGGCGGCAAGCACGACATGCGACTGGTTGATGCTAATAACAGCAATGTTAAAAAACAGGTCGTGGACAAAGCCGGTGTGTGTAGTGCCTGTCATACCGCACACGATGGCAAGGCTCCAAAAATGTGGGCACGTACACCGGGAAACAGTAAAGACCCAATGGCTTCAACCTGCCTGAGTTGCCACCAGACAGACGGGCTGGCCAGGAAACACCAGGTTGGGAATTTCAGTCATCCGGTCGGTGTGGATATTGCCAAGACCGGGAACAAGGTCAGTCTGCCGACCTTCTCAAATACAGGCGTAAAATCCATCAACGCCGCCAGCGGCAATGTTACTTGTGCTTCATGTCACGATGTACATCAATGGGATCCAAAGCACCCGCAGAAAACGGCCAAACCCGGGCAAGCCGGTGATGCCAGCAACAAGTTCCTGCGCAAGGTAAACAAACCTGACAGTGCATTATGTAATACCTGTCACAAGGAAAAGTGGAGTATCAATGGCACTGAACATGACTTGTCAGAAATAGCACCCAATGCCGTTAATGTGCTCAAGCAAACACCCGAACAAGGTGGTACCTGCAGTAGTTGTCACCTGGTGCATAATGGTAAAGGTCCGCGCATGTGGGCACGTAATATTCCGGCAGGCACCACAGGCCCGTCTGCCCCATGCCTGAGTTGTCACAACACAGATGGTCTTGCAAGCGATAAGGCCATTGGCAAACATAATCATCCAGTTAACTCCCCGTTGGAAAAACTCGGTATCAAGGCCACCTTCAAAAGCTGGCAAACTGCGATCCCTGATATCCTGAAACTGAAATCACCTGTACCGCTGCCCCTGTATGATGAGGATGGGCATTATGCCAATGCTGGCGGCAATATCAGTTGCGGCAGTTGCCATGATCCACATCGCTGGGATCCGGAAAATGCCAGCAACAAGGACACCAATGTTGAAGGTGATGCCAGCAACAGCTTTCTGCGCATGGCAGACAAGGGAGAAAGTGCTCTTTGCATGAACTGCCATCGCAACAAGGCCAGTGTAGTCCTGTCCCCACATGGCGAGAAAAAACTGGCGCAGTCACCTAGCAATGAGCATTCTGCAACCGGACCATGCAGCGCCTGTCATCAACCCCACAACAGCAAGGAACCCTATCTTTGGGCACGCAAGCCCGGCGAAGGGAAAACAGCGATCACAACTTTGTGTACCAGCTGTCACCGGGATGATGGGCATGCAAAAAATAAACAAACGGGAAAAAATACACACCCGACCGGCATAGCATTAACCAAAGACATGCCCGCATCAAAATTACCGCTTTACACTGCAAAGGGAGAAAAAACAGAACACGATGGGAAAATAGATTGTGCCACCTGTCATGATCCCCATCAGTGGAACCCGGACAATTTCAAGAGTATCGCGGGCAAAAAAGCCAATGTTGAAGGCACACCCGCCAACAGTTTCCTGCGTATTCATGCAAGCGGGGACAGCGCCTTGTGTATCACTTGTCACAAGACCCAGGCATCAGTACAAAAAACTGATCACGATTTAAACATAACAGCAAAAAATGCTGTTAACCAACATAAACAAACACCCGCTGTATCCGGCACCTGCGGCCAATGCCATACACCGCACAATGCCACCTCACCCGTGCGTTTGTTTGCACAGGCTCCGGGCAAGGGCAATAACATTAATGAACAACTCTGCCTGGGCTGCCATGCCGAAGGCAAAAGTGCAAAAGCCAAAATACCACCGGAAACAAAACACCCGGATAAAGTACGTGCATGGTCAGGTCCCGTGCGCGCACAACTGCGGCCTGATGCAAAAACTCATTTACCCATCTTTAATAAGCAAGGCAAACCCGACACCACGGGTATCATCAGTTGCCCAACCTGTCACAATCCTCACAAGTGGTCGATCACACAGGAAAAACAGCCCGGCAAGAATACCGAGGGCGACACCTCGTCCAGCTTTCTGCGCCTGTCCAACACTGAATTATTCCTGTGCGCCGACTGCCACGGCCTGGATTCCCTGTATCGCTACAAGTACTTCCACTCCAGTAAATCTCATGAAAAACACAAGCTGACACGCTAAAAACCGGTTGCCAAACCCATAATTATTATTAGGTTACATACGTAACCTATTGTTTTTTATATAATTTATAATTATCCCCCCTTTCTGTACCCTGCTCACTACGCTCTCAAGGTTCCTGCTCCCTGTTCGATATATATCTATATAGATACTTGTTTCGTGACAAAGGCAAACCAGTCGAAAGGCTGGGACGCAAAGTTACCTACCTGTGGCCAATGGCTATGGCAGAGGGACTTACCGGAGAAGCATGATGAAAACCTGGGAGTTATTACAACGGCTTGCCGCCTGTATGGTCGGTGTCCTGTTTACCATCAATACCGCAAATGCTGAAAGTTTTGCTGATTCATTCAGAGACTTCGTGCTGGGATCAGAAGCTCAGGCTCGCACCATAACACCGGCTGATTTTGGCACCAACAGTCAAAGTGGCAAATGCATGCAATGCCACGACAGCATTCACCTCAAACGTGCCGGAACCCCCATGCAATTTCAAGGCAATGCCAGCACCAATCACCCGGTAGGCATGTCATACGCCCAGCATGCCAACAAGAGTCCTGCAACCTACGTGCGCCCTGCTTCACTGAATCATCGTATTCAACTGGAAAATGGTCAGGTTGGTTGCGTTAGTTGTCATCAAGCAAAAACAACTGAATCGGTTGCTGTAAACACTCCAGACTGCACCTCAACCAAAGAACTGGCAACAGGTCATGATCAAACCAGTCTATGTATGTCGTGTCACGTCATGTGAATCCAGAAATTGTATTTATACACCTGTATCAGATTTTAATATGTATAAATATATCCTCATTCGAATGATTTAGCTTATTCACGTTCCATGACACGCATTCTGGAATTGATGAAATCAAAATGGGTGTGTGACAATAACTCCTCTGCTATAACGAACTGATGTATTCTGATAACGCTTCAATCTCATCATCAGTTAGTTTTAAAAGCACTATTTGCATCAGGTTGAATATATCTACCGGACGCTTTCCTGTTTGCATATCCTTCATTGTTTTATACATATATTCCTTATTCTGCCCTTTTATCAACGGTGCTCCATCAATATAGGCTGTGGCCGGATCGGCATCTAACCCGTGACAAAAATGACAATTGCGACTCAGGTATACATCTTTCCCCTTCTTGCCAAGTTCGGTTTCTTTTTTTGTTCCTGTCATGGCCGGGCGGCTTGCGAAGTATTCAGAAATGGCTCTGATGTCTTTTGTTTTCACGTTTTCAAGCACATCAGCCATCAGGGTGCTGATCCTGCGGCCTGATTTATAATCCAGAGTCTGGTTAACGAGGTAATCTACATCCTGCCCGATCAGCTTGGGGATCAAGGGATCCGGATTATTATTATCTGCCGTATGGCACTCAAAACACAGGCGTGCCATTTTGTCACCCTCTGACAATTTTTCTGCGCCAGTAACATTAAGGGAAATAACAAAAAAAGTGATACATAGTCCTGTATAAGTTGCAGATTTCATTATTGAGCTTTGAAAAACAACATGCCGCAACTTAACCAGGAATATAACTACCCGTACTTTTAATAGCCCGGATAATTTTCATTGTGGATATCTCAAGTTCCTTGATTGCTTTTTTATATTTACTATGAGAAGCAAGTTCTTCTGCCTTGTTCCTGTGTTCCGTGGCAGCAGATTTGTATACTGCAACAATTTTATTCAGAGAGTCATCATCAGGAAATTCTGACAAGAACATACTTAACAACATAAAATGGGTATCATTCCTGTCGAGCTCATAATTGTACTCATCCTCGGCACTATCAAAACTAAGAGTATTAACCAAAGTATCGCCTGTTCTCATTGTAACAATGGTCGCTTCTACAAGCTCCAATGCCCTGTGAACAATAGCAATGGCCTTTTTATAGTGTTTTTTGAAATATTCCTGATCAGCCTGTTTGGTGAGTTCGGTGACCTTGTTTATTATAATCTGGGTTTCTTCAGTCTTGTCTTTGGTTGCACTTACCCGCCTTAATGCGTCTGTAAGCGCATTAACACTTCTTCTCTTTGTCTCATAATCATGTCTATCCTGTTCATTGCCCGTTCCTTTCAGGTTGGCATACATAATCGCTTCAAAAATGGCCTTCTTTGAGTTCTTTAGATGAAAATCGGCCTGTTTCAGATCACCCTTGCGGTATTCCCCAACCGCATTATCAAATGAGACCTGAGCATATTTAAAATACTGTTTAGCCACATCACTGCCACTGTTTCTGATTTGCCTGCTAACCGATGACTCACTTAATAAACTTGCAATTGAGTTCACTCTTCTCTCGAAGTCTTTATTAGATTGGGCAAACAACGCACTATTGGCTGATAATATGGCTGCTATAAAAACCAGAATTTTAAATTTCTTGTTCATAATCTTCTCCATATTGGGTCACAACAACTTCCCTGGTTTGTTTTAATTTCTATATTCATATCTACTTTTCGCCACTATGACATGAAGAACATTTTGATAAAGGAAATGCAACCTTCCCGTGGCAGACACCGCATTTTTTCCCCATCAGGTTTTCCGCCATTGTTATGTTGTTTGAACCACTAAGCGGAGTAAAAATAGCCGGGTGACAATTAGCGCAATCAAGTATGGTGGTATGTTGTTTATGAGGAAAAACAACATTTGGCATTGAACCCTTCACCTCCATAACAATATTCAGATCCATAACAATTGGCATTACCTCCTTGCCATCATAACTGTTAAGTGGCTTAATCTTGCCTGAATCCATTGCCTTGACCCAATCCACCTCATTTCCAGCCTTTGCCTCCGGAAAACCAAAAAGCGCTTCCTTGGGGTTTTGTAACATACGGGCTGCCCTGTTTGTGGGATCATGAATACCGTCTTCTATGGGGGCAAGATGCACTTCACCACCCTTTTTCAATAATCTGTTAAACCTGTTTACATCTGGTTTTTCAACACTTTTCTTTTTTACAATGGTATCTTTTTGGGTGTTGCTCATATCTTTTACTTCTGCCACCACTGTTGGTGAGTCAGACTTTTGAACTATTGGCTTTGAGGGGCTTAGATTAACATCCGCCTTGCTATCTACCGATGTGCAATTAACTACCAGTGCTGAAAATAGAATTGTAAATATATATGTTAATGCACTTCGATTATTCATAGCATATTCACTTTTAGCTTACTTTTTTTGTTTCTCGGGTACAGGCGTTGTTGTTATTTTTGGTTTATGACCCCGTACATCCATAATCCTCTGCTGGGTACTATTGTGTACCTTGGTTTTAGTGCCCATCTCTGCCGAATGGCATAAATCACAATTTTCGATATCCCACGCAATTTTTCCATCATGACAGGCACCACAGTAACGACCATTGATGATGTCAGACATTTTCATCTTGTTCTCGCCCGCCTTGAACTTGAATTCAAGATCATCATGACAAACCTTGCAGGTATAACGTATTCGATGGAACCAGTGGGGGAAAATGACAGGCCTGACACCGGCCTCATCAGCAAAATTGTTGAGTACAACATCTCCGTACTCTGTCTTGCCTTCGATAGGTAGAACACATACGGCTAGAAATACAACTAATCTGAATATTGATTTAACAAACATAACTGACCTTTCAAAAAACCAGCCCTCCCTGACTAATTTTATAAACAGTAAAAACATCAGGTGCTTTTCCTGCTAGCCATCCTTGCCATTGCTACACCAAAAATCTCATCTATATCAGCAACGTGCAACGCTTAATTAACTCATTGAATTCATTATAAACACTCTTATACCGATATGATATTTTTTTATCCGAAAAAAAAAGGCTATGTTTTTATACGGTTAGCTATAAAAAACATGCTGGACATGATTTAAATCAATTAGAGTTTTATTATGAACACCATATTGGCGGTACATAGACATACACGTTAGTCTGGGGTTAAACACAAAAAACCCCGCCATTGCTGCAGGGTTTAAAGCCAAAAACTTCGCAATATATCAGACTATTCTCCTCCTGCTATCCCCAGCAAAACATCTTCAATCGCGCCGGGCGCACACATGATATTAAAGAAGGTGTGGCTACCCTGCATCATATTCAGATCAGGGAAGCTTTGTGCAATACGGAATTTGGGATGCAGTGCCAACACGTCACCTTTGCTGATCAGTATTTCATAAGGCAGGTGGGGCGTGCCGCGCAGATACTCACCATCAATACGATCCATGATGTACTTGTCATTACTACATCCAGCTGTCATAGCAACACCAAATACAACTTCATCCTTATCAGGAATATCAACACGATATACTTTGGAAACACCCCCACGCCTTGACTCAAATCCTGCCTCAACTGCGTTTATTGCTTTCTCCTGACTGTCAAACTTGGCCAGTTTATATACGTCATCAAAATAAGGCATTACATCCTTGTACTGGTATTTACGCAATTTACTGGAAGTAAAACCATACTTGGAGCCATATTCAGTACCCTTACCACCCAATGCAGACACAAGCTGTTCGTAAACATCTCGTAAGTCGCTTTTCATGCGATAGATATTGGCCATATAACGCGGATTGGTAGTGGAAACCTGTGTATTGTTTCCTGCCCTGGTAATTGCAATGCGTTGTACAGCACCAAAACCACCCATGTCAGAATTAGCTGCATTGCTTTTCAGTGCGTCATTCGTAACTACAATAATATGAGCACCTTTATAGGGGGAATATTCACCTACTACTTCAAAACCACTTGCTTGAAGCGCGTCACGGATACTGCTCACAGCCGCACTATAATCAACACCCGCCTTGTTCATTGTATTTATATAAGGTCTGAATACTTCTTCTTCTGCCAACACAACACTGGAAACAGATATGGCCAATACAGAAGCAGCCAGAAAACCAATTGTTCTTTTGTTGATAAATATCATGCTATTTCTCTGGAGACTAATCGCTCGGCTCAGTATATCAGCATGGGGTACTAACGCTAGTAAATGGAGGGGGTCAATTTTGAGCTAGATCAAGAATTCCTGATTATTTTTATACAGAATGTGCGTTATTTTGGGCTATTTTCCATATTTACCTTGAGAAGCAAAATCTTAGGGCAATCTCTTGATAATTTCCGGTATAATGACAAGTTCCTGATAACATAACTACTTTTGAGTATGTGGCAATTTTTTCACAAGCTGGCATCACCCAAATTTTTCTATGATTTCTCTAGCCGTTTAATCTTCTGGCTTGCCATCGTGACAATCATACTGATGGCTAGCGGCTTGTACATGGGACTGGTTGAAGCGCCACCGGATTATCAACAGAAAGACAGCTATCGCATCATGTTTATTCATGTGCCGGCAGCATGGATGTCCATGTTTGTTTATATGGTGATGGCGATCACCGGTGCGATTAATCTGATCTGGCGCATCAAGCTGGCGGATATTATTTCCATGAGTTGTGCACCACTCGGTGCTTCGTTTACGTTTCTTGCACTGGTAACCGGCTCTATCTGGGGCAAACCGATGTGGGGAACATGGTGGGTATGGGATGCGCGCCTGACATCGGAATTGATTTTATTGTTTTTGTATCTCGGTTACATGGCATTGCGTGCTTCCATTGAAGACAAGACCAATGCATCACGTGCTGCGGCGGTACTCGCGCTGGTCGGTGTCGTGAATATTCCGATCATCCATTATTCGGTTGAATGGTGGAACACACTGCATCAGGGCCCGACGGTGACCAAGTTTGATAAACCTTCCATTCACACTTCCATGTTGATCCCGTTATTGCTGATGGCATTTGCGTTTAAAACCTATTTCGTGAGTGTGCTGTTGGTGCGTACTCGTACTGAATTGCTGGTCAGGGAGTTTCGCAGTAGCTGGGCCAGAAAGGAATTATCCAAATGACCTTTGCAGAATTTATTGATATGGGTGGTTACGGCTCCTATGTGTGGAGCTCTTACGGTATTGCGCTGGTTGTACTTGTGGCCAATGTCGTTATCCCGCTGCTTAGCGCACGAAAACAGAAACGGGAATTGCTCGGCAAGTTGAAACGCATGGAGAATTCATGAATCCAAAAAGAAAGAAACGATTAATCTATGTTGTGCTGATCGTGGCTGGTGTTGGTGCGGCAGCGGCGTTGATGGTGACCGCATTCCAGCAAAACATGATGTACTTTATTACACCCACTGAAATCGCGGCCGGTGCTGTTCAGCAAGGACGCAGTATTCGTCTGGGTGGTGTTGTATCGGAAGGCAGTTTGCGACGTGAAAACGACGGACTGACCGTTCATTTTAAAGTGACGGACAATGCCAACGAAGTACCAGTACGCTACAAGGGCATCTTGCCCGATCTATTCAGAGAGGGTCAGGGGATCATTGCCATTGGCAAGGTCACTGCGGATAATCTTTTTGTGGCTGATGAAGTGCTGGCCAAGCATGATGAAAACTACATGCCACCTGAAGTAATGGAAGCACTCGAAAAATCAGGTGCCAAATCCCCACATAAACCGGAAGCCAAATAAAACATGATTCCTGAAATTGGTCATTATGCCTTAATCATGGCGCTGTGCCTTGCCATTGTGCAAAGCATTGTGCCGTTAGTTGGTGCGCAACGCGGCAATGCACAATGGATGGCGCTTACACGCCCTTCTGCTACCGGGCAATTTGTGTTTTTATCCATTGCCTTCTTTTGTCTGACTTATTCTTTTATACAAAATGATTTTTCTGTTCTGTATGTTGCGAAGAATTCCAACACCGCATTACCGATTGCCTATCGTATCTCCGCTGTCTGGGGTGCGCACGAAGGTTCGTTATTATTGTGGGCCTACTTGCTCGCTGGATGGACTATTGCCGTTGCCTTTTTCAGTCGCAGTTTGCCGCAAGTCATGGTGGCACGTGTGATCAGTATCATGGGTATGGTCAGTATCGGCTTTTTATTATTCATGATACTGACGTCCAATCCGTTTGATCGTTTATTCCCGGCCGCACTGGAAGGCCGTGATCTGAATCCATTGTTACAGGATCCCGGACTGGTAATACATCCGCCCATGTTGTACATGGGTTATGTTGGTTTTTCTGTCGCGTTTGCGTTTTCTATCGCCGCATTAATCGGTGGCAACCTTGATGCAACATGGGCACGCTGGTCACGTCCGTGGACAACGGTAGCGTGGTCATTTTTAACACTGGGTATTGCACTCGGCAGCTGGTGGGCCTATTACGAACTCGGTTGGGGTGGCTGGTGGTTCTGGGATCCGGTGGAAAATGCCTCGTTCATGCCATGGCTGGTCGGTACTGCATTAATACATTCACAGGCCGTTACGGAAAAACGCAGTGCATTAAAGGCATGGACGGTATTGCTTGCCATTTTTGCGTTCTCATTAAGTTTACTGGGTACCTTCCTTGTGCGTTCCGGTGTACTGGTATCGGTACATGCGTTTGCAACCGATCCGGCACGCGGTACTTTTATCCTTGCCTTCCTTGTCGTGGTGGTGGGCAGTTCACTGGCGCTGTATGCATGGCGCGGTCCCAAGGTAGTGGGCGGTGGTCAGTTCGGCAGTTTTTCACGTGAGACATTGTTGCTGGTCAATAACCTGTTGCTGGTGGTGACCGCCATCACGGTATTACTCGGCACACTGTATCCGTTAATTATGGACGCACTTGGTTTCGGCAAGATTTCTGTTGGCCCACCCTATTTCAACATGGTGTTTGTGCCGTTGATGCTGCCATTGTGTTTCCTTCTAGGCATTGGACCATTAACACGCTGGAAGCAGGATCAGCCGGAACGCGTTGTTAAACTGATGTGGCGTTTTTTGATTGCGGCATTCATTATTGCTGTCGCCTTCCTGTTCCTGTATGTCGCGGAAATCAAACCCATGGTATTACTGGCTGTGTTTGTTGCGGCATGGGTGATGATCACGACCGGTTTTGCCTGGTACAAACAACGCAATGCCGGTCAGCGTAAATCAGTAACGCCGGCGTTTCTCGGTATGGTGATGGCACATATCGGTATTGGCATGTTCATTATTGGTGTCACGCTGGTGGAAACCTACCATATTGAAAAAGACGTGAAGCTGGAAATGAATGAAAGCATCATGATGGGTGAGTATGAATTTAAATTCCTCGGTACCTCGCATGTTGACGGTCCCAATTACTCGGCTGAGCGCGGCAATGTGCAGGTATTACTGGATAATAATGTTATTGCCACGCTTTATCCCGAAAAGCGTATTTATCATGCACAACGTAGCCCCATGACTGAAGCCGGTATTGATCCGGGTTTGTTCCGTGATCTGTTTGTTGCACTGGGTGAACCGCTCGACAACGGCGCATGGTCATTACGTGTTTATTACAAACCGTTTATCCGCTGGATCTGGCTGGGCTGTCTGGTAATGGCCATTGGCGGCTTCATTGCTGTTTCGGATCGTCGCTATCGTATTCGTGTGCAAAATAAAATCAGTGACAAGTTGGCTGCGCAGGGAGCAACTGCATGAACCGTTATTTGTGGCCGCTTGGTATTTTTATCGCACTCGTGATTTTACTGGGTGTTGGTCTGACACTAAATCCGCGTGAAGTCCCTTCCCCGTTTATTGGCAAGCCGGCACCGGCCTTTGTTCTGCCAACGGTGCATGATACAAATAAACAATTTTCGCATGAAGAATTCAAAGGAAAGGTTTCACTGTTTAATGTCTGGGCATCATGGTGTGTCGCCTGTCGTGAAGAACATCCGTTGCTGGTTGAGTTATCAAAAACCAGTGACATTCCGATTTATGGTCTTAACTACAAGGACAAGATCGCTGATGCCAAACGCTGGCTCAAAACGCTGGGCAATCCGTATATCGACAGTGCTTCTGATATTGAAGGCAAGGCCGGTTTTAACTGGGGTGTATACGGTGTGCCGGAAACCTTTTTGATCGATAAGAAGGGCATTATTCGTTATAAAAAAATTGGGCCGATCACAACACAGGATTTAAAGGAAAAAATTCTGCCGCTGGTTAAACAACTGCGTGGAGAAGCCGGATGAAAAAGCTTCTGGTCCTGACCCTGTTTTTGTTTTCATCACTTGCCTTTGCCGCACCGGTAGAAACACTGGACGACATGACACCTGAACAGGAAAAGCGTTATCGCCAGTTGATTGCGGAATTACGTTGTCTTGTTTGTATGAACCAGTCGCTGGCCGATTCCAATGCCGAGCTTGCAGTCGACATGCGTAACGAGGTGCACAAGAAAGTAGTTTCCGGTCAGGCCAATCAGGAAATCGTGGATTTTCTGGTGGAACGTTACGGTGACTTTGTGCGTTATCGTCCGCCCGTCAATGCCACCACTGTCCTGCTCTGGTTTGGCCCGCTTATTCTGCTTGTGATCGGTGCAATTGTGTTAATTAAGAACAACAAAAAGAAACGGGCAACCGCGTCACTCAGTGAAGAGCAGCATGAAAAGGCAAAACGCCTGCTTGATACCATTAGCGAGGAAAACAACTCATGATGTTCTGGATCATCGTTGCCCTGCTCACCCTGTTGGCACTGACCTTTGTTATCCTGCCGTTATTACGCAAGCCGGCTGATAACACGACTGAATCAAATGCACTGAATATTACCATTCATAAAAAACGCCTGGCTGAACTGGAAACGGATTTCAAGAATGGCAACATAGATGAAGAACGCTATAACACCGCACGTGAAGAAATTGAACGTGACCTGCTGAACGATATCGAGAATCAGAACAACACGACATCGACAGACAGTGTTACACCGAAACTACTCGCTATTATCAGTGGTGTTGCTGTGCCCATAGTGGCATTGGTAATGTATTTTGCATTGGGCAGCTGGCACAACATGAATGACATGCAGCGTGCCGGTATTGTGCAAACACCGGAAGAAAAGAAAAACATGCCTTCCGTAGACGAGATGGTGCAGGCACTTGAGGCACGTCTTGAACAGGATCCCAATAACGCCGAAGGCTGGCAATTACTTGGCCGCAGTTATCTGCATCTTAAAAAGTTTGCCGAAGGCAGGCAGGCTTTTGAAAAGGCAATGCAACTGACTAACCCCCCAACCGCCACACTACTGACTGATTACGCAGAAGCCATTGCGCTGGGCAATCAATTAAAACTTAGCGGTGAACCCTCTGATCTATTGGCGCGTGCACTGAAGATTAATCCTCGTTATGAAAAGGCGATCTGGTTGTCCGGGTTTGCCCGTTATCAGGAAGAACATTATTCTGCTGCAATCAAGCATTGGAAATACCTGCAAACACTCTTGCCATCTGACAGTCCTGACCATGAAACACTGATCGCCTATATCGCACAGGCGGAAGAACGCGGCGGCATCAGCCCTTCAACAAAACCAAAACAGGACACGGCTAAAATTCAAATCAAGGTTAATGTGGATCTGGATGATGCATTGATTAGCAAGGTTTCATCTGATGATGTGGTCTTTGTTTATGCCTATGCTGCAAATGGTCCGCGCATGCCGCTGGCCATTGTGCGCAAAAGAGCTGATGAACTGCCGCTGACCGTAGTATTGGATGAAACCATGGCCATGACACCACAAATGAGCCTGGTGAATTTCCCTGAAGTTATTATTAATGCCCGTATCTCAAAATCAGGACTGGCGACACCGCAGTCTGGAGACCTGATGGGCCAGTCCGCTACTCTCAAAACGGATAGCAACCCGACCGTGGATATCGTGATTAATCAGGTGAAAGAGTAAAATCTTTTTTTTACTAGGCTTTTGTAATAAAAAACCCGCTAAAGCGGGTTTTTTATTAATGTCTCTTTATATATCTCTTTTTACTTAAGCCGCTGCTATCGCCTCATCTACAATCGACGCTAACTGGTTGGTGATTCTGACCACTTGATCATAATCCTCACCTTCAACCATCACCCTGACAACCGGTTCGGTACCGGAAGGACGTAATAATACGCGCCCCTTGTCTGCCAATTCTTTCTCTGCTTTTTTGACTGCATCCTGAATTACTTTTGAAGCAAACACATCGGTCTTTTTGCTGATGCGAACATTAATCATATGTTGCGGATATTTGCTCATGGCAGATTTCAGTTCATGCAATGTCTTGCCGGATTTAACAAGCGCTGCCATGACCTGTAATGCTGAAACAATGCCATCACCTGTGGTGGTTCGATCCAGACAAATAATATGACCTGAGCCTTCACCACCCAGACACCAGCCGCCTTCCTTGAGCATTTCCATCACATAACGATCGCCGACATTGGCGCGACGCAGTTCGATACCGATTTTTTTCAGCGCATGCTCTGCACCAAGATTGGTCATCAGTGTGCCAACCACCACATTGCAGCAGGCTCTTTCTTTTTCATTGCGTGATTCGGCAATGATATAAAGCAGTTCATCACCATCGACTATCTCACCCTTATGATCCACCATGATGACGCGATCGCCATCACCATCAAACGCAATACCAAGATCGGCATTATGCTCAAGCACAACCTTTTGCATGATTTCAGGTGAAGTAGAACCAACACCTTGATTAATATTCAGCCCATCCGGATCTGTACCCAGCTCAATGACCTTGGCACCCATTTCGGTAAACACATCCGGTGCAACGTGGTATGTCGCGCCATTTGCACAGTCCATCACGATGGTCATGCCTTTGAAATTCATGCTGGATGGAATGGTGCTTTTACAGAATTCAATATAACGACCACGCGCATCCGCTACGCGCACCGCCTTGCCCAAATGTGCAGAATCAACGGTCTTCATTGGTTTATCCAGTTCAGCCTCAATCGCCAATTCTATTTCATCAGGTAATTTTGTCCCTTCAGCTGAAAAGAACTTGATACCGTTATCATAAAATGGGTTATGTGATGCGCTGATCACAATACCGGCTTGTGCATGAAATGTACGTGTCAGATAAGCGATTGCCGGTGTCGGCATTGGACCTAATAAATGGATATCAACACCAGCGGCGGACAAACCGGCTTCCAGTGCGGATTCAAACATATAACCAGAGATGCGGGTGTCCTTGCCAATAAGCACCTTGCCGTCTCCTTCCTTGGCTAGTACCTGCCCAACAGCCCAGCCCAGCTTGAGCATAAACTCCGGTGTGATTGGTTCTTCACCTACCTTGCCTCGGATACCATCCGTTCCGAAAAACTTCTTTTGCATCTGTTACTACCCTCTGAGTCCCAACTGGATTAAGTATATACAATGTGTGGCCATTACACACCTGTAATATCTTGAATAATGTTCAGATATCATCTGTAACACTTTGTATACTATAGCAAAGTTTTAGTGCTTCAACGGTGGGTTTTATATCATGAGTCCGGATTATCCGTGCGCCTTTCATTACCGCCACTGTGGCTGCGGCCAGACCGGCGTGGAGACGTTCATCAACCCCCAGACCCAGTAATTGCCCAAACATGGATTTTCGAGAAACCCCCACGAGGACGGGAAACCCGGTATCGACCAGTGCTTCCATGTGTTTCAGTAACAACAGATTGTGCTGCAGGGTTTTGCCAAAACCAAAACCCGGATCAATCATGATTCTGTCTCTTGCTATACCTGCCTGTATACATGCCTCGGTCCGTTTGAGTAAAAATGCCTTAATCTCGGTAATCACATTTTTATAGTGCGGCTCTTTTTGCATGGTTCTTGGCTCACCCTGCATATGCATCAAACAAACAGGGACAGCTGTTTCAGCCACGGCCTCAATTGCACCCTCCGCCCGTAATGCATAGACATCATTTACCATGCTGGCACCGGCTTTTATCGCTTCACGCATTACTTCCGGTTTACTGGTATCAATTGAAATGGGTGTATTGAGTTCCTTGCTTAAGGATTCAATCACCGGTATGACGCGATCTATTTCCTGCTGCACGCTAACCGGCTCGGCACCGGGTCGTGTTGATTCACCACCAATATCAATAATCCCAGCTCCTTCTGCATTCATCTGACAGGCATGATCAACTGCCTTGTTCACAGCGTCAAACTTGCCACCATCTGAGAATGAATCCGGGGTGACATTTAAAATTCCCATTACAACAGGCTGGCTGGTATCAATGGTGGTATATTTCTTGTTCATTAAATCAACCTTAGTTAACTACTTGGTTATTACACATTATCCTTATCTTTATTCTGTTTAAAAATATTCCAGAGCATCCGATAGACACATTAAGTAGACATCATAATCCAGAATGATATTATTAATATACACGGAGAAAAAAAAGGGGATTAGGGATGGAATGGAGTGACGATTTTAGTGTTTCCATCAGCGAAATAGATGATCAGCACAAAATCATTATCGGCCTGATTAACGAGGTTGATGAAGCAGCACACGCATCCGAAGAACATGAAAAGCTGGCGCATGTTCTGAGTGAGCTGATTGATTACACTAAAGCCCATTTTGCTGTTGAAGAAAGTTTGATGCGTATCTTTAAATATCCGGGATACGACGAACACAAACAAAAACATGAAAAGCTGATTGAGCGAGTCATTCATTTTCAGGATCAATTTAACCGGGGTAATACGCTGGTCGCAAAGGAGCTACATTATTTTCTACAGGACTGGTTGATTAAACATATTCAGGGCACTGATAGGGAATACACCCCGTTTATGAATGAACATGGCATTAAATAAAAAAGCCCCGCTTAAGCGGGGCTTTTTTATTTAGTGGATGCCAGCCGGGCCGCCTATTTTCCCGTCACCCTTGGATTCCTTTTTCTCCGATGAGGATGAAGATGTGCCATCCGGTGTATCACTGTCTGTCCAGTCACTCGGTGGACGCGGCTCCTTGCCGTTCATTATGTCAGTAATCTGTTCATTATCGATAGTTTCGTATTTAATCAGTGCCTCTGCCATCTTGTGCAGCTTGTCCACGTTGTCAGTCAGGATCTGCTCGGCACGTTTATAGTTACGATCAACAATAGAACGGATTTCTTCATCAATAATATGTGAAGTTTCATCCGATACTTCTTTATGTTTGGTAACAGAACGTCCAAGGAATACTTCACCCTCTTCCTCTGTGTAGGTCATTGGTCCAAGGCGATTGGACAAGCCCCACTTGGTCACCATATTGCGCGCCAGTTCAGTGGTACGCTGAATATCATTGGAGGCACCGGTTGTCACTGCCTCGGGACCAAAAATCAGTTCCTCTGCAATACGACCACCAAACAAACTGGATATCTGGCTTTCCAGTCGTTTCTTGCTGTAACTGTGGCGATCTTCTTCCGGCAGAAACATGGTCACACCCAATGCACGACCACGTGGAATAATACTTACCTTATAAACCGGATCGTGTTCCGGTACGTTACGTCCAACAATGGCATGACCGGCTTCATGGTAGGCAGTGAGTTTTTTCTCATCATCACTCATGACCATGGAACGACGTTCTGCACCCATCATGATTTTATCTTTTGCCTTTTCAAGTTCATCCATGCCGACTGTGCGCTTGTTGGCACGCGCTGCAAACAGCGCTGCTTCATTCACCAGGTTGGCTAAATCAGCACCTGAAAAACCGGGAGTACCACGTGCAATAATTGAGGGATTCACACCATCACCTAATGGTACTTTACGCATATGTACTTTCAGTATTTGTTCACGGCCACGTACATCCGGCAGTGGCACAACCACCTGACGATCAAAACGACCGGGACGTAACAAGGCAGGATCAAGTACATCAGGTCGGTTGGTTGCCGCAATCACGATCACACCTTCGTTACCTTCGAAACCATCCATCTCAACCAGCAACTGGTTCAGTGTTTGTTCACGTTCATCATGACCGCCGCCCAGACCGGCACCACGGTGACGACCCACCGCATCAATTTCATCTATAAAGATAATGCACGGCGAATGTTTCTTGGCTTGTTCAAACATGTCACGTACGCGTGATGCACCAACACCAACAAACATTTCAACAAAGTCAGAACCGGAAATAGTAAAGAAAGGTACCTTGGCTTCACCGGCAATGGCTTTGGCAAGTAATGTTTTACCGGTACCGGGACTACCTACCATCAGGACACCGCTTGGAATCTTGCCGCCGAGTTTCTGAAACTTGCCCGGATCGCGCAGAAACTCAACCAGCTCTGCCACTTCTTCCTTGGCTTCCTCGACACCGGCAACATCAGCAAATGTCACCTTGACCTGATCTTCGCCCAGCATGCGTGCCTTGCTCTTGCCGAATGACATCGCGCCACGGCCACCGCCGCCACCTTGCATCTGGCGCATGAAAAATATCCACACACCAATAAGCAACAACATCGGGAACCAGGAAATAAATATTTGCATCAGAACAGACTGCTGTTCAGGCGGCTTGGCACTGAACTGCACGCCATGTTGAATCAGGTCACTTACCAGCCCCGGATCACCCGGGCTGTAGGTATAAAATTCTTCACCGCTTTGACGAACACCATGAATAGAGCGCCCTTCAATGGTGACGCGTTGAACCTGGCCTTTTTTGACTTCATCAATGAATTGGGAATATTCAACCTGAGATACTGCACGCTGGCGTGGGCCGAAGTTATTGAAAACGGACATCAGCACTACCGCGATAATGATCCAAAGTACCAGATTTTTAGCGAGATCGTTCAACTTCCATTACCTCTTTCTGTTATAAGATTTTGGCTGGTTCAGCTTTCCATACCGCTACCCGAGGTGTATCGGCAGGAGGGGAAAAACCAACAGATTCCCCGTAAATCAATAAGCTACTACACATTGTAGCCTCTTGCCAGCACATAAACCTCACGACTTCTGGGTCTGGAAGCTTTGGGTTTACGCGTCGTTACCTTACTGAAATCATTACGTAAACTGCGGTAAAAGGCATCATAGCCCTCACCTTGAAAAACCTTCATCAGCAAATCCCCTCCCTCACACAGAGCCTCTTTTGCAAAATCCAGTGCCAATTCAACAAGATACATTGAGCGGGGCTGATCTACTGATTCTATTCCTGTGATATTGGGTGCCATATCCGACATTACAAGGTCTATGCACTCTCCTTTTACCGCATCTCTCAATTGCGCCAAAGCCTGCTCTTCGGTGAAATCACCTTGAATAAAGGTGACATCCACCAAGGGCGCCATTTCCAGTATATCGAGAGCAACAATCTTGCCCTTTTCACCTATAACCGATGAGGCATATTGTGACCAGCCTCCGGGAGCAGCGCCCAGATCCACTATTTTCATTCCTGGCTTCAACAGCCGGTCTTTTTCCTGAATCTCTTTCAGTTTGTAGACAGCGCGCGAACGGGCACCGTCTTTTTGTGCCATTTTGACGTAATGATCATCAAAATGCTCCTTGAGCCAGCTTTTGCTTGTTTTGGACCGTGCCATGATAGAATACGCGTTTTCAAACCTGACTTAATTATACTCGAATAAACTTCCTATGCCTCTGACTTCAAAACAAAACAGCTATTTACGCTCGAAAGCGCATCATCTCAAACCTCTGGTGATTCTCGGTTCAGCCGGATTAACCGAAGGCGTACTGAATGAAATTGAAAATACGGTGGAACATCACGAGCTGATCAAGATAAAAATCAATGCCGGTGATCGGGATGAACTAAAGGAAATTGCAGAACAAATCAGTGAAAAGACAAACAGTGAACTGGTACAGATAATCGGTCACACCGCGATCATTTATCGGAAGGCAAAAAAACCGGTTATAAAGCTGCCGCGTTAATCCTTAAAACAAAAAGCCCCCGAATCGGGGGCTGTATAAAACCATATGTAAAATCAATTATTTTCGTCTTTTAGCAAGACCAAGTAATCCAATCAATCCTGAGCAAAATAACCAGACTGCAGCGGGTACCGGTACCGGACTTGTATTAACAAAGCTTTCGCTACCTGTATCTGCAAAATCAATTGCATGCAAACCAATACGCAAGGCACCTGTTTCCAGATCATTTATTACATCAAAGAAACTTAAGCCAGCCTGCAAATCAAAAACAATACCCAGTGTCTCGAATTCATTTATCCCGTTATGGGCCGATGGATTTACAGCCACCGATGTAAAAGAAGCTGTCGCTTCAAATGTTGGTATTACCTGATTCCAACCCGGCATATTAGGTGATGACATGTCCTGCATAAAATCCACGCCGGCACTGCCACCATTTTGTGTGTCAATAATGGTAGAAATTCCAAGTAAAGTGCCGTCATCAAAATAAACACCACGAATTGAAGATTGTTCAGGTCCGCTGTTATTAATGTTGAACAGTACCTGACTACTACCGTAGTCAATCACATCGACTGAAAATTGTGCTTCACCTATCGTACAATCAGTCGCATCAATACTGTCCATGTTTGGCACGCAGCTAAAATTCACTGAATAAGCATGGACCTGGGAAAAGAATGATAAAAACAGAATGCCTGCTACAGCCTGAAGTAAACTTCTCACGACTTACCCCCCTCACAATTATTAATAAAACAACAAATTCAAACCGATTATTATTTTTATTTAGACTGATTTTACATCAGGATATTAAATTGAGTCTATATATTATTATTAAATAATTTTCATACTAAAATTGTAAGTTTTCTTGCAAGATTGGCTTAATTTTCATGTCCGGATTTGATAACTAGTACCAGACCCGCAATACTGTTAATCAGAAAAATAACTGCAGCAATCCCGTGTAACATACTGAATTTTTTGTGATTTTCGGAACCTTCCAACATCCCGGTTACCTTTAGTTCTGCCATCATTGGCTGGAGGATAAATTCACCAAGACAAACCAGAATTAACATGGCCACCAATAACCAGCTACGCCATTGCCTAAATGATTGCTGTCCATACCGATAGGCTATCCCTGCCAATAGCAACACACCGCAAAACAGCCCGACATAACTCATGGCTGTAAACATGTGACCGGCCACATTCCCCGCCGTTTGTTTATCCAGATACTGGAACAAAAGCGGCGCCATCATATAGCCTGTGATCCACATTCCCCCGACCCACAGGGTCAGAAAAATACGCTCAGTTATTGAAAATAATTTTAAATTATCCATATACACAAAAAAGGCCGAAAAAATTCGACCTTGTTATTAATATTCCAGCTTTTAAATTCTCTGGCCTTGTTTAAATATATTTAACCGCCAGAATTTCATACTCCTTATCCCCGCCTGGCGCCTTCACCACCGCAATGTCACCCTCTTCCTTACCAATTAAGGCGCGAGCAATAGGCGATGAAACAGAAATCTTGTTTTGTTTAATATCAGATTCCAGATCACCGACAATCTGATATGTAACTTCATCACCGCTTTCTTCATCTACCAGTTCAACTGTGGTTCCGAAAACAATTTTTCCGCCTGGATTCAGTTCGGTAACATCGATTATCTGTGCATTGGACAGAGCCCCTTCAAGCTCTTTTATCCGACCTTCAATAAAGCCTTGCTCTTCACGTGCAGCATGGTATTCTGCGTTTTCTTTCAGATCACCGTGTTCACGTGCTTCAGCAATCGCCTGAATAACACGAGGACGTGCCTCACTCTTGAGATGAGTCAGTTCTTCTCTCAATTTTTTAGCGCCTTTTGCTGTGATTGGCTCTTGAGTCATTACACCAGTTCCTCATGTAATTTCTGCAAACTATTAACACCGGAAGTATCCAGTTCCCTGATGGCCATACAAAATGCCTGTCCACCGGCCAAGGTAGTAGTATAGGTTACCTTGTGATGAAGGGCATTACTGCGGATTGTATATGAATCGGCAATCGCCTGCGCACCCTCGGTGGTGTTAATAACCAGACTAATTTCATCATTTTTAATCATATCAACGATATGCGGGCGGCCTTCTGTTACCTTGTTGACGATCTGACATTCAATGCCTGCTTTCTGAATAACAGAACCTGTGCCGCGCGTAGCAACAATAGTAAAACCGTGTTCAGATAAGTCACGTGCTATTTCGACTGCAGCAGGACGATCCTGCTCACGTACACTGATAAAAGCACGACCACTTGTTGGCAATGAATTACCGGCACCCAATTGTGCCTTGGCATAGGCTTCACCAAAACTGCGGCCTACGCCCATGACTTCACCGGTTGATTTCATTTCCGGCCCCAGTAATGGATCAACGCCCTGGAATTTGGCAAATGGAAACACGGCTTCTTTCACTGAAAAATAAGGCGGGATAGTTTCACGACGACTGTTTTGTTCTTCCAGTGATTTACCGACCATGCAACGCGCTGCAATCTTGGCAAGCGGACGACCGGTTGCCTTGGAAACAAACGGAACAGTACGTGATGCACGTGGATTCACTTCAAGAATAAAAATCTTTTTCCCCTGAATTGCAAACTGGATGTTCATCAATCCGACCACATTCAGCGCCATAGCCAGACTCTTGGCCTGTTTGCGTAATTCATCCTGAATCTGTTTACTCAGACTAAAAGGAGGTAATGAACAGGCAGAGTCACCGGAATGTACGCCGGCCTGTTCGATATGTTCCATGATGCCGCCAATCAATACATCCTTGCCATCACAAATAGCATCGACATCCACTTCAATGGCATCGTTAAGGAATCTGTCGAGTAACACAGGTGAATCGTTGGAAACACTGACAGCCTCACGCATATAACGTGACAAGTCTTCCTTGTTGTAAACAATTTCCATCGCACGGCCACCCAGCACATAGGATGGACGCACCACTAATGGATAACCGATTTCTTCTGCCAGTTTCACCGCCTCTTCCGAACTGCGTGCTGTGCGATTAGGTGGCTGCAATAATCCCAGTTGTTCAATTTTTTTCTGGAATCGTTCACGATCTTCTGACAAGTCGATGGAATCCGGTGTCGTACCCACAATCGGTGCACCGGCCGCTTCCAGATCACGCGCCAGTTTTAATGGTGTCTGTCCGCCGTATTGCACAATTAATCCATAAGGTTTTTCAAGATGTACAATTTCCAGCACATCTTCCAGGGTCAGCGGCTCGAAATACAATCGATCCGATGTGTCGTAATCAGTTGATACTGTTTCCGGATTACAATTCACCATAATGGTTTCATAACCGTCTTCGCGCATTGCGAAAGCAGCATGGACACAACAGTAATCAAATTCAATACCCTGCCCGATACGGTTAGGTCCGCCACCCAATACCATGATCTTTTTCCGATCAGTCGGGTTTGATTCACACTCTTCTTCATAAGTGGAATACATATAGGCCGTGTTTGATGCAAATTCTGCGGCACAGGAATCAACACGCTTGTAAACAGGATGTATGTTCAGACTATAACGATGCTCCCGCACTTCCTTTTCAGAAACAGAAAGCATTTTTGCAATACGTGCATCTGAAAAGCCCTTGCGCTTTAATTGACGCATTTCATCAGCATCAATTTTGGCCAGTTTCTTTTTCTTTAACCCGTTTTCAATTTTCACAATGTCTTCAATCTGGATCAGGAACCAGGGATCAATAGCCGAAAGTTCAAATATTTCTTCCAGCGTGGCTCCGGCACGAAATGCATCAGCGACATACCAAAGTCGTTCCGGACCAGGCGACTTGAGTTCCTTGCGTAAAATTTCTTCTGTACCTTCAGCATTGATGTCAACCATTTCATCCAGACCACACATGCCGGTTTCCAGACCACGCAGTGCCTTTTGCATGGATTCCTGAAAGGTACGACCAATTGCCATGACTTCACCAACCGATTTCATTTGTGTGGTCAAACGCGGTTGCGCCTGCGGGAATTTTTCAAATGTAAAACGCGGCACCTTGGTAACAACATAATCAATAGAAGGTTCAAATGAGGCCGGTGTCGCACCGCCGGTAATTTCGTTTTTCAATTCATCCAGCGTGTAACCTACCGCCAGCTTTGCCGCTACCTTGGCAATTGGGAAACCGGTTGCCTTCGAAGCCAGTGCAGAAGAGCGAGATACGCGTGGATTCATTTCAATAATAATCATGCGACCGTTTTCAGGATTGATTGCAAACTGGACATTGGAACCACCGGTGTCCACACCAATCTCGCGTAAAACCGCGAGTGAGGCATTACGCATGATCTGGTATTCCTTATCGGTCAGTGTTTGTGCCGGTGCCACTGTAATGGAGTCACCGGTATGCACACCCATCGGGTCCAGATTTTCAATCGAACAGATAATGATGCAGTTGTCTTTGTGATCACGCACCACTTCCATTTCATATTCTTTCCAGCCAAGTACAGATTCTTCAATCAACAGCTCATTGGTTGGTGATAAATCCAGTCCACGTTCACAAATCTCGACAAACTCTTCCTTGTTATAGGCAATACCACCACCGCTACCGCCCATAGTAAATGAAGGACGAATAATCGTGGGATAACCGATACCAACCTGTACCTGCAACGCTTCTTCCATGCTGTGTGCAATCGCCGCATTCGGCGTATCCAGTCCAATCTTGTTCATTGCAACACGGAAACGCTCGCGATCTTCAGCCTTGTCGATCGCATCGCGAGTAGCGCCGATCATTTCCACCTTGTGTTTTTCCAGTACCCCTTCACGTGCCAGATCGAGTGCACAGTTCAAGGCTGTCTGACCACCCATTGTCGGGAGCAACACATCCGGTTTTTCTTTTTCAATGATCTTTTCAACTGTTCGCCAGTTGATTGGCTCAATATAGATTGCATCCGCCATATTCGGATCAGTCATGATTGTAGCAGGATTCGAATTTACCAGAATGACGCGATAACCTTCCTCACGCAGTGCCTTACAGGCCTGTGCGCCGGAATAATCAAACTCACATGCCTGACCGATTACAATCGGTCCTGCACCGATGATTAAAACACTTTTGATGTCTGTTCTTTTTGGCATGCCGGTATTTATTTCCTGTCTTTAATCATTTCAATAAAACGATTAAATAATGGTGCAACATCATGTGGACCTGGACTGGCTTCAGGGTGTCCCTGAAAACTGAATGCCGGTGTATCTGTTCTTTCAATCCCTTGTAAAGAACCGTCAAATAAGGATTTATGTGTTGCCTTTATGTTTTTAGGTAATGATGATTCGTCAACAGCGAAGCCATGATTCTGGCTGGTGATTAAAACCTGTTTGTTATCGAGATCCTGTACCGGATGATTGGCACCGTGATGACCAAATTTCATTTTAACCGTCTTCGCACCACTGGCCAGTGATAACAACTGGTGACCAAGACAAATTCCAAATACCGGGATACCGGTTTCCAGCACTTCCTTAATGGCCTTAATCGCGTAATCACAGGGTTCCGGATCACCGGGACCGTTGGAAAGGAAAATACCATCCGGCTTCATCGCCAATACATCTTTAGCTGGTGTCTGTGCCGGTACAACCGTCAATTCACATCCACGATCAACCAACATGCGTAATATGTTTCTTTTTACACCGTAATCATAAGCAACCACATGGTAAGGTAAATCTTTACTGCCTTTCGGCAGTCCTTCTTCCAGAGTCCATGTACCCTGTGACCATTCGTATTGTGTTTTGGTCGTCACTTCTTTGGCCAGATCCATCCCTTTCAACCCACCAAAACCCTGTGCCGCTTTAATGGCCACCTTTTCATCTATTTTGTTACCGGCAACGATACAACCGTTTTGCGCACCCTTTTCTCTGAGAATGCGCGTCAATCGACGAGTATCAATATCTGCGATCGCAACGACTTTATTTCTGTTCAGGTAATCAGTCAGGGATTCTTGTGAACGCCAGTTACTGGTGATCATCGGCAGGTCACGAATAATTAAACCGGCCGCCCAGACATGGGATGACTCGGCATCTTCATCATTAGTGCCTACATTACCGATATGGGGATAAGTCAGTGTGACAATTTGTTTACAATAGGAAGGATCAGTGAGGATCTCTTGATAACCGGTCATGGCGGTATTGAACACCACCTCACCTGTCGTTTGTCCCTCAATACCAATCGCTTCTCCCCAAAACAGAGAGCCATCTTCAAGGGCAAGTAGTGCCGGTTTTCTCAAAAAATCCTCCAGCGCTAGGCGTACAAAAAAGCGGGAGACACTTTTTCGTGGCTTCCGCTCATATTTCAATCAAAAAACTGGGTTATTAACTGGCCGGATTACTGAATCTGACCGAGGGGATTATACATAAAAACAGATGCAAGGGGAAAGATTCAAGATACAAGAATAAAGATACAAGCTAATGCAGAATTCACCCTGAATCTCCCTGTTTTTCCCTTGAATCTTGTAACTTTTATCTTGTATCTGCTTTTAGTCCCAACACATCCTGCATATCATACAGGCCCGTATCCTGATTCATGAGCCAACAAGCGGCCCGAACCGCCCCGGATACAGAAGTAAATATACCTGTTCCCACTATTAGCTGTAATGCAACCTGACTGTATACTATTCAACCGAGGATATGAATATTTTTTAAAATCAATCGCTTACATAGTTATCTTTGGTTAAAACCGGTCACATCCAACTTAAAACTAAATTGAAATCATTTGTATATAGCGTACAAATTTGGACTCATAGCAACAATTATTCAACTGTAACCGTAACAGCAATTTGGTTCCCATCAATATCATACCCCTGTGCGTTAACCAATGCTAAACCAGTAATTTCGCCAGCCACATAAAACTTAAAGTCTTTCATCTCACTCAATATCTGATTACGCGCCGGTGAAACTAAAGCTGTCAGATTAGAACCGTCATCTGACCAACTAATATTTTTTATATCACCTCTAGGATTAACCACATAGGCACGCCCTGCACCTCCATTATCAACATCAGCATTATGGGTCATATTGATTTCAACCGCATATGGAATAGTAGTTCCACTGAACGAAACTGTGTAGTGATTTGCACGTTCCATTGCCCTGAGTTCTTGTTCTGTGAGAGCACCTATTTGTGTGTTCTGGAAAGTATTTTGTTCCCCTGTACCAGGCAGTATCTCAAACAATGGGGAAGCAATGGTTTCCCAACTGGCTGTATCTGCATTATAAATATTGACTTGAATAACAGCCATTCCTGTTGCAAGAGAGGTAGGCAAATCCAGAATCAATGTGTCTTGCATCCATTCCTTATCATAAAGAGTCGCACCTTGAATATATTGTCCCGATGAGATTTCACCACCATCAATATCCTGATTTGTTTCATAACCAACAATTACCTTTGATAACGGATCAGGAAAAGCATGAAAATATGCTCTTATTGACGGATCATTTCCAGGAACAACAATAAGTGTCCCTTCACTATCTATTATATTGAGGCTGATATCGGCACGTGATAAATCAGGATGCCTACCAGGCATAACAGCAATAGTGTCTCCTGCACGAGCTGCAATACCAAAACTTTTTGATCCTGTACAACCTGTAAGGTTCAGGGCAATAGCAAAAATCATTAAAGTCAAAATTTTTAAATAATTGTTCATTTGTATACTCCTGTAAATTCTATATTGAGTAATATTTGGGTACATAACAATATCTTTTTTGAAAAAATATCAATAATCTATCTCACCTAATACCTTGCGTTCGATGAGAAGAACATCCGCGAAATTAAACACACCATTGGGACTTGGAACACCACCAATAAGAGGGGCTACATCACCGTGCTGGAGCTGTTCTGCCGTTGGGGTGATTTCGCCAAATATGATCTTCCTGCCAAATATAACGTCAGCCATATTTACCTGCCCGTCACCATTAAAATCGCCATCAGCAAAAATGGGGAATGAGAGGTCATCCAGTGGATCTGTTCCTGCAAGGATTTCATCACCATCATTAACACCATCTCCATCGGTATCTGGCAATAAGGGGTTGGTGTCATGAGTCAGGACTTCAGCACCATCGGAAAGCCCGTCAAAATCAGTATCTGGCAGATTGGGATCGGTACCTAACGCAGCTTCATCAACATCGTTCAGGCCATCACCATCGCTGTCGGGGTTGCTGGTGGTTATTACGGTGATGTTACCTACTTCATCGTAGGTATAACTTAATAGTGGGCCATCGGAACGGGTGACTGTTTCAACACGGTTTAGATCATCGTAGACATAATCGATGGTGGTAGCAGACATGACCGGTTGGTAGATACTCATCCCTGTAACAAATAAAACTGAACAGGCAATTTTAGCTATCCTTGATTTTGTTTTGAGTTTGTCCATTTTTCTATTCCTTAACTTTGTTTACCTTGTTCGTGTGGTCTTTGTTTGGCACCCTTAAGCTATCATGTGCTTTTAATTAATCAATCGAGTCTGACCCTATTGATTTATTTCAATTATTCCTTAATATTCTCATTTGTTGACAATGTTTTTCTTTGTTTTATTTAGTCTACTTTAATAGTCTTAATCTCTATTGCTGATTTAGAAACAATTATTTTATCGTTAAAGTCAAACCCATTAGTAACATAACCAATCTCATTTTGAATCGAACTTCCTGATAAGAATCTAATTTTTATCGTGTAATGACTATCAGATGTAATTATAAAATCACCAATAACAGTTTTTTCTGGATCTATATTTCTAAATTCAAATTCTTGGTCACAAACTTTCACAACTGCTGATGAAATAATCTCGCCAGACATATTAACCAGCTCAAATCTTCCAAAATTCTCGCCACATGATGACAAAAAAACCAACGACACCATTAGAAAGACAAAATTATATAGAACCTTCATTTGCCACTATACTTTTTTCCCACAATTACTACATTTGCCAAATATTAAAATCTTGTAATATGGATTCATGTTTGATTCGCCGGGTTTTGGGCTATACATGGAATCACCGCAATTTGGGCATTTTAATGATGCGGTAATAACTAACGCTATAATAAGTAGTAATGGCGTCAAAATAAATAATATTGGAATAAATATTCCTTTATGATTTATTGCAAACAATAAAATAATGCCCATAATCACAAAAGCAATCAGATAAATTGCTCTCGTTTTATTTGTGGCAGTCATTTTTCTATACCAATAATTGAAACTACTTCTTCATCAGAATTAGGATTATTTATTATAACCCTAACCCAAACACCTTCTTCCCCATTTTTAACATGCAAAGTATATTTCATGTATGGCTGTTCATTTGGCGAGCCAGAATATTTAGTTGCTTTTTTAACTTCAAATTTTTCAAATGCTCCAATAGAGTTTCTTATTTCAACATTGTTTGATAGTGCTGCTTCAATCAAATTACGTCTCTCATCACTTAAATTCATGCCTCCGCTAAAATAAATACCAATAGCAACAAGAGCACCAACAAAAAAAGAATATCCAATAAATTTTTTCATAATAAAACTATTTTTTCTATTTACCCCAATTCGAATAGCTGCCTATATCAACACCCATTGAAGCTCCAGCCTTTATTCCAAAAGCCCATTTCCCATCTGTAGAAAGCGTAGACAAAGAACCTGATGCAAAGTTACCTCCAACTGGTGTGGTGACCGCGTTTCCACTCGCAATCTGACCAGTTGCATCAAGAGATACAGGTCCAACACCAAGACCTATTCCACCTGAGGCAGATGTTCTTGCAATATATCCAGAACCAGTTGTTTTTGAATGAGGTGATGGCTCCCCTAATGGATCATAGGAAACACCTCCACCTAAACCAACACCAAGTCTGCCAGTCGCTTCAAGTGTTCCATCAAGATACGAAATATTAATTCCACCTCCTACTCCAAGATATGCCTCCAAGCTAAATGACCAAGTTCCAATTGGATCAATCGCATTAACAGGATTCCCCCCCACATAGGCATAAAGGTTGAGTCCCCCCTCAAACCCAATCGGATCTTCGGAGATGAATCTGCCGATATCCGGATCGTAGTAACGCGCCCGCATGTAGTAGAACTCAACACCTGGTTCATACATGACACCGTACTGGCCTACGTATTTAAACGGTTGGTTGATGGTTTCAAGTTCGTTGAGGACTCTACCGTAAGGGCCATAGCTATAAGCATTGATGGTATTTTCGTTGTTATCGGTCATGGCAACAGTACTGCCGATGGCATTGTAGTGGTAGGTGTAAACATTGCTGCCTTCGACCATGGCTAACAGTCCGGCACCGTGGATGTAGTATTTGGTGATGGTTCCAGCGTTGTCGGCTTCGGCTAACAGGTTGCCGGCGGCATCGTAAATGTATTTGGTGACAATACCACTGCGGGTGGCCTTGAGACGGTTACCCGCGCCATCATAATTAAACTGGATATTAGCGCCTATTCCAGTTAGCCGGTGCGCATAGTCAAATGTAAACGGCGTACCGCTCTTGTCACTGAGCTGGCCTTCAAAATCGTAATTGAAGGTGGCATTGGTGGTACTGTCGAGCCGGTTACGTGGGATGTTGTAGTTAAAGGTAACACTTTCTGTAGGCAGGTTGCTCGGAGGCAAGGGTTCTTGTCTGACTTCCTGTTTGCGGTTGCCATTGCCATCGAGTACCGGGAACTGGTAGCTAGCGATAATAGTGCCATCAGCCTTTTTATTGATAAGACCAGTGAGGCGGTTGGCGTTGTCATAATCATAATCAGTGATACTGCCGTTGAAGTTGTCTACCCAGTCAAGGCGGCCTGCGATGTCGTAGTGGTAAGTAGCCACCTGGTTAGTTAGCCAATCTATTGTGACCGTTTCAAGGCGGTTCTGGTTGTCATAAATATAACTGACGGATTTGTTGCCCGGATAGGTAATGCGAGTAACATTACCCGCTTCGTCATAATCATAATCCACATCAAAACCCTGTGCATCGGTGATGATATCAAGGCGGTTAACGGCATCGAAGGTGTTAACTGTGGTGCCTAATGAATCGATCATGGTTTCCAGATTATCTCGGCTGTCATAAGTGTATTGTACTGTGGAGAGATCCTGATAAGTGATGGTGTCTAGCTTGCCGGTTGGTGTGTAATCTGTAGTAATAACATCTGAATTACGATCAGTATAAGTATGGATGCGCCCGGTATCATAATAAGTATAAAAACTCTTTTTCAGTAACGGATCTGTGCTTTCCTTGAGCAGGCCGTTTTCATAATAAATGAAATTAGTATGTGCCCCTTCCTGATCGATGAGATCGGTCATCTCCCCTTTTGCATTGTAGGTGTAATCCACGACAGGACGGGTACCTACCTTTGTGGTATCCGGGTAACCATTAGTATCAAAGACATAATCGGTTACTGTTGTGCGGCCATCGGTACTGGTATCGATCAATCCATTGGGGTAATAAATGGCTGAGGTTTCATTTAACTCACCATCTCGTGTCAATTCCAGATGGTGCTCGGCATCATAACCGTAATGTGTGTTGTTACGGAATGGATCGTAGGTATCGATTAACCTGAACTGGACATCATAAACATTTTCAGTTTCGTTATTATCCGGATCGTAGATAAAGCGCAGGTTATTATTATTGTCATAAACATAGCGGAATTCATTACTACGTGGGTCAATAGATCTCACCGGCTGGTTCTGGCCATCGTATTCGGTATATGACTTCTCTCCAAGCGAATTCTCAACTGCAACTTTGCGGCCAGTGAAATCATAATAATAGGTTGTCCGGTTACCCAGTGGGTCTTCCTCTGATGAAGTCAGTCCGGTGTAATGCATCTTGTAGGTGGCTGTGCCGACTTTACGTGGTGCAAGCTGGGTGATTACACGATCACTGTCATCATAGGTATTATCAACGATAGTGGCATTTACGGGATCGATCACAGTTTTCAGGCGATGCAATGTGTCGTAGGTGTATTGCCAGTTGGCATTTTCAAGACCGGCGACATTTCTCAGCTCTTCGGCAATCTGTGTATAAACCACAGATCGACCGTTTTGATCGCTCACACTGGTGAGTAGATCACCTGTGTAGCCTACTGTCAGGGTGCGATTGTAGGTGTCTTTGACTTGAGAGAGTTTTCCAGTCACACCATCATAGATAAAGGTAAGCACATTGCCATCTACATCAGTCAGGGTGGCTATCTTGTTGTCTGCATTAAAGGCAATCACCGTACCGAAACGTTCGCGCAGTTCATAAGTACCCCCACCCAGTTTTACCAGCTCTGTTGTCACGCCAGGCGGTGGTGCATAACTACCATCCGGTAGTTTGATATAGGTAAGACCTTGATCACCCATATGAACCGTAACGGCATTATTCAATAAATTGTCTGTTGCCCAATCGGCTACCAGTGCACCGGTAATCCATGACTTGATTGTGGGCTGGGTCGCTTCCATCAAATCACGTGTCACAAAAGCAGCCACTATCAATGAAGCTGCATCAATCGGGGTACGCTTTCCAAGTGCCTTCACAACATCACTATTTTCAGAAAGATAAATATTATAGTTATGTGTCCAGCCTCGACCCAGTCCCGTTGTATCCTGACTCACCTGCTGGCTGTTGTGAAAACGGGTGAAACTCAAACCACGTGGTCCTGCACCGGCAATACTAATGTCGGTCATTTTTGAAAAATAAGCACCCGTGTTTAGATCCACTGGATCAGCTGCAGGGGTTTTAGGAATTATTGATGATGGAATATTTTTAATGTAGTTATCAAACTGTACATAAGGCGTATTCAGGATCGCTGGTTGACTGGAAAAACCACCATTTAATCCACCACCGATAATCATACCCAGACTACGTGCGCTACCACTGACCCTGTAATCAACATAACCTTTGCCTGTCCAACTATTCAGTGTTACCTGACCATTCTCGGGTAACACAAGAGTTGAACCATTATTTACTGCCGTTTGGAACTGACTTAGATCATTGGCAGTATACGTTAACGTTAACTGGGGTTGAATAGTGCCAAAATTGGCTTGATTAGCGAGGAAGAACTTACCGCCATTCTGGTTGTTGAGCGCAAAGATTTTAATGGTGGATATGCCTGGATTACTAATACCTTGTAGTTGTTCCAGCACACTGTGTTCCATGGCACTGGCAACAAAACTACCCGCCTGAAAAGCACCGGCAACCGCCGTTGCTGTTTCCGGTAGCATAGACCCCTGTTGTGCCTTCACATCAACAAAGTAGCCTTCTTCCTGCCCGATAATGCCAAAGCGATGGTGGTTGATAAAACGATAATCACTGAGTTTAGTAATAAGATCTGTATTCAACTGGGTTTGTTGCATCCAGGTCTGCCCGATTACATTGAGTGTTTCCGTTATGACTTCATTGGAATCATTCGCCAGACCTTGCAGTGTCATGGAATTGAGCTGGCGCTGACGTTCTGCCAGCAGCTTGCTATTGCGATCACCACCAAAGGCGGATGCTAATACATAAGTCCCCACGGAACGATTGAGTGTGAATGTGACACTTTGATCAGCATAGGCACCACTGCTAGCGGCATAGGGATGATCGACTGTAACCACAAAATCAGTGAGACTACCTGACGGTGTACTTTCTGCTACCAAAAGTATGTCATCAAGATAGATTTCTGCAGTCGGCGTGACTTCAACAACGCCTGTTAAGTCCACAACTTGAGTACCAAAGACACTCCCTGCATATGACCATTCAAATGTTAGTGTTGCATTTTTTCGCCCAGCTGTTTGACCAACTCCAGAGAACTTCACCTTAGTATCCAGACTTGCACCCGGTGCCAGATTATTAAGCCCGCCACCGCTGACAAAACTGAATGCATCGCTACCGGTTAATATCGCTGTTAATTGAATAGTAGGATTGGTATCTGGGTTGGTGTTTGTATAGGTGATGGTTGGCCCATCCTCGTTGCCAACAGTACCGAAATCCGTTGCTCCCGGTGGTGCGGGATCAACTGGGGTATTATCTCGTACATAAGTAATGCTGAGCTTTTTACCCGCAATGTAAGGAATATCATACGTCGCATTGATCCCACCATGTTGAAATTGCACAGTATGTACATAGCTTGCCGGAATCGCTGTCCACACTGGTTCCGTAGGTGTTCCTGTAAAAGGCATTGATGCAGGTAATGCAGTACTGTTATCTGGCACAATAACAAGACCACCTACAATATCACGCACATAATCTTTGGCATGATTTTGTTTCAGGTAGGTTGTTAATGTATTGGTCAGGTTGTTCAGATAGGTGTCAACGGCAGCTTCATTAAGATTGCTGATTGAATCTGTACCCAACGTACCTCCAGCAGCAGCCAATAAGCCTGCCTGACTGTATCCAGTTGCTGTTGTTAAATCGATACCATCTGTTTTGGTATTCGGTTTGAAGGCAGGGTCAAGGTTGTATGGCGTACCTGCAATATCCACCACCACCCAGACACGATCCATGGTAAAACTGGTACCATAATTTAATGCAGGAATCCCACCACTGGCGATAATGCCACCGATAATTGTGCTGTCCGCATCAGTACCTAACCAACTGGCTAGATTGAAGCCATCGCCTGAAGTTACTGGAATACTCATGGTGCCGTATTGGTAGTCAGCGGTATAACCAGCAGCACGTAATAGCTCAACCAGAACAGCAGCCTGATCAAAATCATTACCACTGCGTTCTAATAAGGTTAGATGTGCGCCTTTAAGTGCACCATAGTAAGGTACATATTCAAAATTGTTACGGATAAACTGATAAATACGAACTGGATCGTTTTCTAATGCTTCGGCTAACTGTGTGAAGTCTGAAATTGAAGATACTGCCTGGAGGGAAACCGTTTGCTCATCAACAATGGCACTTTGTGCACTTGCTTTTGTCGCAGCTTTGGATAGAGCCAGTGTTTTTTTCGATTTTTCAGGTGCAACAAGTTCGGCTGTTTCAGTAATCCAGCCTGGATTATTAACTGCTGCTTGTGCAGGAAAAATCGAAACAAGAAAACAAAAAATCACTGAAAACACATGACGAGAAAAAAAACAACAACGATCCATGTTATACCCCCAATCCTTAAAGATACTGAAATTTTTAATATAGAATTCTTACAATAAGAGCAAGTTTCATGCCGTTTCCTGATTTTTATTTTAATTACATACAATTAGAAAATTTTTTATTTTTTGATTGTGTCTAAACTTATTGAAAATGTAAAAAATTCTGATACCTTATCGCTTGTCATTTTTGCTTTTAAAACACTATTTTCACCTAAGCATATGTTTTCAATCTATTATCTTGTAAATTTAGCAGTGTAAATAAAACTGACACAGTAATAATAACTAACTGTTTTATTTATAGTTTGATGAGTCCAGAACAAGACTCAGATCCAATGAGAAACTTTTTGGTTTGGTTCTATTTTAAACCAAGTACATCCTGCATATCATACAGACCCGTATCCTGATTCATGAGCCATTGTGCGGCCCGAACCGCCCCGGAAGCAAAGGTCATACGGCTGGAGGCCTTATGGGTTATTTCGACACGCTCGCCGATATCAGCAAACATCACGGTATGTTCACCAACGATATCCCCTGCACGAATGGTCTCAAAACCAATAGTGCCACGATCACGTTCGCCAGTATTGCCCTCACGACCATAAACCGCACATTCAGACAAATCCCGACCCAGTGCATCAGCTACCACTTCGCCCATGCGCAGCGCTGTACCCGATGGGGCATCGACCTTGTGGCGATGGTGAGCTTCAATCACTTCAATATCGACCTCATTACCCATCACCCGGGCAGCCAAATCCAGTAATTTAAAGCACAGGTTCACACCCACACTCATATTCGGTGCAAACACGATCGCAATCTCTTTGGAGGCATCCACAATCTTCTGGCGCTCATCCTCGGAAAAGCCAGTGGTACCAATCACCATGCGGCGCTTGCTGGTACGGCATATCGCCAGATTTTCCAGTGTCACATTGGGACGGGTAAAATCAATCAACACATCAAAATCAGCTGAGCCAATAGTGGTGCTGTCAGCGACAGGCACTTTGATCTCACCAATGCCGGCCAGT
>Ga0224506_10000176_pt1 | contig 62600 bp, 59 predicted proteins | sample SF_Jan12_sed_USG_2_FD_169108 | JGI IMG/M metagenome (GOLD analysis project Ga0224506, IMG submission 169108) | Sediment microbial communities from San Francisco Bay, California, United States - SF_Jan12_sed_USGS_8_1 | ecosystem: Environmental > Aquatic > Marine > Sediment | place: USA...
GTTACAGACTCAATACAAACAGGGTATCCGAAAACAAAACACCGACCTCGAACCCATTCGCGCCGACACGCAGTCTAAAACCATAGCCATTGCCATCATAGTCATTCTATTAGGTTGGTTAATGTACATTTTTTTCGGGAATCAGGCCTATTCGGTATGGACCTATTTTTATTTAGGCATGGCTGCGGCCACTAAAAACCTGATTTACAAAAATAACACCTACGATCAGGTCAAAAAAAGTGATTAGCCCTGGCCTCACTATTTTACTGGCTATGGCAGCTGTGGTTGTCGGTGTCTCTAGCTATATCGTGAAGAAACAAATACATCTATGGATCATTAGCTACCTAAAGCAATTATTCAAACCTTCTATTAAGTACAACCCGGAAACTCCCATCGACATTATGTTTCTATTTGTCGATCACTTTGAGCTCAATGGTCATCAAGACCGTCTTGATGCCTGGATAAACGACTTTCCCAACATGGCAAAAAAACATAGTGATAGTGACGGACGATATCCGGCTCACAGCTTTTTCTATGCCCTGGATCTTATGCATGAACATGAGTTAGAGGCACTTCGCCCTTTAATGGATCTGGGTTTTGGTGAAATCGAAATACACTGGCACCATAGTCATGACACCTATACATCCGCTCATGAAATGATTTCTTCCGCAATGCAAAAGTTTCATCAGCATGGTTTTATGACGCCTAGCCAGCGTTTCTCACCCGCATGTTTTGCTTTTATCCACGGAAACTGGTCTTTCCGGCAATCCTAACCAATACCGGGATTTTGTCATTCCCCCACCACGCAAGTTGGAGCACTAAAATGATAATCCGATACCAAGTCGTGCTCACCAGCTTAAGCAAGTCGACAAAGCATTTCAGCATATTTATTGTGGCCATCGTACTCACCCGCTATTTAAGTAAAGAGGATTATGGCTCTTATTTACAGGTTATGTTGTTAGTTAACACCGGAGCATTTATTGCCATCTTTGGTATACCTTCCAGCATCTATTATTTTTTACCAAAAGTTAATAATAGGCGCCTATTGATGCGTATTACGATCAAATTGCTTATTTTTATCGCAACAGTTGTTAGTGTTATTTTATACGTCGCCATGCCTAAGATTGCTTCTGGAATGAATAATCTGCAGCTATTCGATTTTGCCGGATTTATTGCTGCCTTTGTGTTTCTGCAAATTCCTATTCGTGTTTTTGAGCCGTTTATGATAACGACTAATAATGTTGCCCGGTTTGTTGCGATCAATACCACCTTTAATATTGGATTACTATTTGCCCTGTTAATCCCCGTATTACTAGGCTTTACACTCTTTGAAATGTTAAGGGTGCTATTTATTTTTTACCTGCTTCAGTTTGGCGTCATATTTATAGCTGTCGTCTATACCTACTTCAAACTTGAAAATGACTCAAACGGCGATAGCTTTAAAATGATGGATACCATTCATTATTCGGCTCCCGTTGGCTTATCAGGTGCCATTAATGAATTAAGTATTGCGATAGATAAACTGATAGTAAGTGGTTACTTCAATCCTTCTCAGCTAGCGGTTTATGCACGAGGAGCTATGGACATCCCCATGTTAAACGTTGTGGCAAATTCATTTGGTAACACCCTGATGCCTAGACTCGTCGACGCATACAACAATGATAAAAAGGAAGAAATGATTGCATTGTGGCACCGATCAATTCGAATGATGGCGCTTATTATTTATCCGGCCTTCGTATTTTTTTTACTCACCGCCCAGCATCTCATTCCTTTCCTATTCACTGAGGCCTATCTCGACAGTGTCATTATTTTTCAAATTTATTGCGTCAGCCTGATCACTAGAATCACTAGCTATGATCTGGTTGCTCGAGCCGTTGGCAGAACTCCGGTGATGTTTCGTGTTTCTTTGATGTCACTAATCCTGAACATTGTATTATCCATAACCCTGATTAAAACATTTGGAATCATTGGTGCGCCGATCGCTACAGTGCTGGTCTTATTAATAACCCGAGTGGTTCACCTCGCGATAGTAACGCGGTTGCTGGATATATCGATGGCGGCAGTGTTTCCCTGGCGCTCACTTTTTTCATTACTGTTTATGGCCATTATTTGTTCAGTATCGTTTTGGCCGATTCTCTGGATGGAATTAAATCACTTTGTAGCTCTGGTTCTGTGTATGTTGCTCTATGGCACTAGCCTTATTGTCTATCTAAAATACAGTCATGTTGTGGAGGTACAGGAAAAGACCATGATACGAAGCCTGTTACCCAAGTACATCAAGTGGTTCATTTAAATGGACATTGCTCCTCGACACCTGAATCAGTTCTCACCAGCCATGCGAAAGCAGATTGGCTCGGCTATTACGCATGCATTGGCAAAAACGCATCGACAGGACACCAGGATCCTTAACATATTACCCATGTCCGGTTATTACACATCCATCGTATTTGGTGTCGAGTTACAATATGCTAATAGCAGCGGCGGTAATGACTGGCTGTATTTTAAGCTTGCCAATACGAATATCGATAATCAAAAGGCTCTGATTGAACAGGAGTTTCATAACAGCCAGCAAGCCGCTGAATATTTTAAACAGAAACCCGGATTGCATGCCATTGAACCCCTGGCCTGGCTTGATGAAGACCAGGGCTTTGTTATGAACCCAATGCCTGGCGATCGGCTAGATAAATTTTTGATCCGTCGTATGAGGCCATTTATCCCCTCTCACTGCAGCCAGGATACCCTGCGCAAAGGTTTCAGGCTGGCGGGAAGCTGGTTACATGAATATCAACTAGTCACTGAAGTCACCGAGAAATCCACTCCTGAGCATAACCAAGGGCTTGTTGATATCTCTGACTATCATCGGCGCATTGAAAACCTGTTATTAAGCTTTCACAACGAAGCCCCCGGCTACCTGCAACCAATGGAAGTTGAACAGATTTATCAACAGAGTCTGGAAGACCTGCAACGGTTTACTGACAAAGAACTCCGACTAGTCACCAAACACAACGACTTTGCCCCATGGAACATGAACCTGATACCCGGAACAGGCCGGCATCAAGCACCTGAACTGATGGTATTTGACTTTGCTGATGTCAAAGCTGACTGTTTTCTATACGACATTTATCATTTCATACGTTCAGTCCACCTCTATAAATTTAAGCTCCTTACCAATAGCAAAATATTACCATTTCTTGTTGAGGCATTTATTGAGGGTTTCGGCTTACAACCTGAGGAACTATCACCTCATACCGCCAGATTCTTCAATCTGTATTTTAACTTATCCAGTACATTCAACTTATTACGCTCACAGCTGAAGCAAACCGGCCTGAAAGGCTACTCAAAGAAGCTGGCATTTCACCGATATTTAACAGGTTACAAAGCTGAACGACACAACATATTGCGTTAAATACCTGCTAATAGTCATTTACAGATGAGTTTTTTAGCCAAATATGTAAAGCTCTGCGCATTCATTGTTCTTTTGGGGTCAAAACGTGTCAAAAATTATTCTCATTATCTTCATTATTCTGGTTGCTTACTTTATGTATAGCCGCTCACAAAACAGTAAAAAAGCAGCCATTGATAATATTGAAGCCGGCAAATTATTCCTTAGCGACAATTCCGCTCAGGAAGGCATCAAAACAACCGAGTCCGGACTTCAGTTGCAAGTTATCACCGAGGGAACCGGAACTGAGCATCCAACCGCGACAGACACCGTAAAGGTGCACTATCACGGCACCCTGTTAGACGGCACTGTCTTTGATAGTTCCGTTGAACGAGGTGAGCCCATTTCATTTCCGCTCAATCGTGTGATCAAAGGCTGGACAGAAGGATTACAACTTATGGTGGTGGGTGAAAAAACACGTTTGTTTATTCCAAGCGACCTCGCCTATGGCAATCAATCAGCGGGTAGTATCGAACCGGGTTCAACCTTAATTTTTGAAGTGGAACTATTAGCGATTAACGAATGATACTGCAGTGATTCAAACGCGGTCCATTCTGCGGGCCGCGTTTATCCCTGGAGGCAATTCAAGTCATAATTTCTAGAAAGCTCCACATCCCCTCATGCACCCGGCATGTTCACACTCTATCTATAGTCTTCGATTAACGTCAGACAAGCAGTTAACCCATAGCCTTTAAAGGCAGTACCTGGCGGTTACCCATATGCAATTCGTGGCATCCAATGCTTTCCAACAACCAATATCTCATCTGATTTTCAGGGCTAGGCAACCTCCACAAAAGCGTTCTACCGATAGGTTTTGTAAATAGGCCTGCATGAATGCATGCTGACAACGTTGAATATAGGGCGCTTTACCACTATGGTGACTAGACATAAATTGGGCATAATAGGTACCGACAACAGCCCGGTGAGACCTATATATAACCTTAGGTTCCATTTAAATACCAAGGAGTCATCAAATTATGGATTTCCCCATTAAAGCAGCGTGTCAATGTGGCCAAGTTACTTATGAACTAAAAAAAGCTCCCATTGCAGTATTTGCATGCCATTGCACTGAATGTCAGAAATTGGCAACAACACCTTTTAGCGTAACAGCGCTATACGATGCAGAAGATATTCAATTTTTTGGCCAGTTAAAAGAGTGGCAAAGAAGCTCTGATAGTGGAAATATTAGTGCAGCAAAATTTTGTCCAACCTGTGGTAATCGTATCTACCATTACAATCCCGACATCCCTTCAAGTATTAAGCTTAAATTAAAGCCAATCGATCATGACAGTGCAAAACTATTCGAACCTACCACCCATTTGTGGGTCAGTGAAAAAGTAGACTGGGTAGAAATTCCTAAAAATGTAAAGGTGCTGCCCAAAGGTTTTACCTGAGGCAGTGTGAATAGATTGAAGATTATACCTAGAGCATCACTTTCTTCTGACTTTCGTTGCAACCAATCGACATATTTTACTAATATGCTAAAACAGTGACACGAATAAGGCCAAATCAGTAGGCTTTTACAATAGAAACACAAGGTTGGTTTAATGAAAAATAATTGGCTCACATTTGGTCTTTTTGAAGATAAGTAAGACCATAGTGAAGATCAAACCAGGCATGACGCGAGGTGCTGTCAAATTACTTCCGGGAAATGTTGTCTCTCGCAAATAAATCAGAAGCCGGCTTCATTCTGGACTGTCCTACCTGGAAATCTCATATGCATTGGGCAGGTGACCTGAGTGCCTCCGAAGAGGACATCAGACAAGCACACATTGACTCTGTATCGTTCGCTGCTGGACTACGGCATGAGCTCTCGACAAGTGAACAGCCTATCGTGCTTAACGCAGTTATTGGCCCCCAAGGCGACGCCTACGCCCCGGAAGCGACCCTTACCGCTGACGAAGCCGAGAAGTACCATGCACAGCAAATTGGTTGGCTTAGCGGAACCGAAATAGACATGGTCACTGCTCTGACATTTACGCAAGCTGATGAGGCTATAGGAGTAATGTCCCCGTGTGTTCAATTGCCTGTAACAGGAAATTGAACTAATCTAACAGCATAGATTTGCTGAATTCCGTACTGCTACAGCTTTTAATCTACCGCTATCAGGCCCGTATATTATATAGGCGTTACGCGCCCTCAAAGGAAGAGATGATGCCATACACAGTAGAATACAAAGATAGGGGTTTCTATATGACCCTGACAGGGCTTATGTCATTAGAAGAAATAGATGTTTCCAATGCTATTATTCTTGGTTCTGAACACTTCGATGACCATAGGTATCAAATAATTAATCTCCTGGACGCTGACTTTTCTAATATTAAGCTCACTCAGGCTAAGAAAACCGGTGCAATGGACTTTTCCGGTTCTAATTCAAGACCCTATGTACGAGTCGCTTTAGTTGTTAATGACGAGATCGCTAATAACTTCTGTAAAGAATATATTGAAACTACAAAACATCTGGGATCGACCTGGGATTTTGAAATTTTTAATAGTATGGATTCAGCCCAGGTATGGGCTACTAATTAACATGGAATGACAGTCAGGACTTGTGTGCAGCCTGTCTCTGCGTTACGTGCAAAAGGTCTCTGATGAAGCATCAGATGAGGTTATCAATTCATCGGTTATTGGCGTAGCTAAGCCGGAGCATTCGTTCTTTAGGTATCGACAGTATCTGGCACCGATCTACAACAGAAACGTTGGAATTCATCGAAAAAGTGTGCATATAACAAGGCATTTAGGTGGTTGGTCATTTTGTGTTCGAATTATCTTAAGTATTGATGGGAAAACAGTTTAGGCTCAGCGGTCAGCTTTATTCACCGCTTAAAGCGGCATTTATAGCTAGGAGTACACATTGCTGAATTCGATTCATCATGTTGCAATAATCTGCTCAGATTATGAAAAATCCAAACATTTTTATACCTCTATTCTAGGGTTGAAAGTAATTGCAGAAAATTATCGGGAAACGCGAGCGTCTTATAAACTTGACCTTAGGTTACCCGGTGGCGGTCAGATAGAATTATTCTCTTTTCCCCATCCGCCCAAGCGGCCAAGCTCTCCTGAAGCATCCGGGCTAAGACATTTAGCATTTAATGTTGATTCAATCGAAGCCACTACTGATTATCTAGTATCAAAGGGAGTTGCTGTCGAGCCTATACGGGTTGATGAATATACTAACAAAAAGTTTACATTTTTTAACGACCCTGATGGCCTTCCATTGGAATTATATGAACAAGTGTCCCTATAACCGTGCAAATGAAGCCGGCCATTATCGGCTATCTTATTTGCTAACAAGCAAAAGGCCGGAGCTAAGGATTTATCAGCAGTACCCTTTGAATTCGACAGGGGTTCTATCGAATAATATAGGATAGGTTTCTGAAGGCAGGCAGATTAAGTAAACTGCCGTGCGCCCCTCTATTTAATATAATGTGCTACTGATTTTGGCGGTTAAGTGACTATGAAATGTGCATTCTTTGACTTGGATAACACGCTTACCGATAGGACATCGACGGTCGGTTTATATGCTGAATATTTTTTATATGAGTTTCAACAATATTTGGCTGAACATGTTTCGGTCCAGTATCTGGCTACCACCTTTAATGAACTAGACCGAGGTGGTTATGAAACGCATGATATTCGCAGTGCAGCGATACGAAACCTGGCAATATGGCGCAAACCTGTTTCCGCACAAGACTTGTCACGACATTGGCAAGACTGGGTGCCTAATCACTCGTTACCAATGAATGGTTTGAATGAATGCCTGGAAGAATTGATTAGTATGGGCTTTAAGCTTTGTCTTGTAACTAATGGGCAGAGTAAAAATCAAAGGGACAAGATTAAGAGGCTCTCCCTCGATAAGTATTTTGACACAATCGTTATATCGGAGGAATTCGGGGTTAAGAAACCTGACGCCCGTATATTTAAATTTGCCTTGGATCAGATGGCTTGTCATGCTAACGATGCGTTTTTCATAGGGGATCACCCGGTAAATGACTACTTAGGCAGTACCGCAATGGGTTTTACCGCAATCTGGCTTGAAGGTGCTCACCCCTGGCCCAAAGACATTGACAAGCCATTAAGTATCAACAGTTTACATGAATTGTGCCCTCTGGTTCGCAACCTGATAGCAAAGGCATAACACTCATAAAGGGTGTCTAAACAACAGGCAAATAACATATGAAGCAGCTCTCTACCGGACTCAAAAAAATTATTGTTTTTACCGCAACCGTCTCTGTTATTTCCATTGGCTATTATCTCTATGCGCTTTCTCTATATTCACCCGTGGAGGAAAACGAAACATGGTTATCTGAAATAGGCGAAGGCTTGGGAGAAGTCGGCTTGTGGCTACTTTTGTTTATTTACGCCCGTACCTTCATTAAGCTTTTGCTTGGCAAAGGCTCTATTTCAAAAAGAATACTGCCTGAATATGCCCCTCCGATAGATCCGCAGCCATTTAATGCTTTAATACGCTACTTAGATAGAACGCATATCTATGTTGGCATTAGCGCAGTCGCAATTATTGTTTTACACATTGCGCTAATGGGCATACCCATGCATATTCTATTTTTCCCATCGGTATTAGTTTTAGTCATTTGGCAGGGATTATTTGGTATATTTATCAGCTGGAAGTATTCTCTACAAGAAATAAAAAGGCTTTCATATTTAGTTCATGCACAATTATTTACCGGCATAATGATCGGTATCTTTGCTTATTTTGGACATCTATTAATCGATGATTAGACATATATTACTAATAAAGTTTAAAGACGCGGCCAAGCCTACAGAGATCAACAAACTAAAAGGCTTATTCGAAGCAATACCTGAGGCTATTGAAGGTGTTACAGCTGTAGAGTGGGGCTTAAATAATAGTCCTGAAGGCATGAATAAAGGGTATACGCATACCGTTCTAATGACTTTCGCTAATGAGCAGGGAAGACAACACTATCTTCCGCATCCGAAGCACCAAGCCTTGAAGCAGGTGTTTATTCCATTACTCGAAGACATCATAGTATTCGACTATGAGACCCTGACCCCTATTGGCTAAAAGATAGTGCTAAAAGACAATGCTACCCAATACTGGAATAAAATTATAACTGACAAAAGTATTTCATGCAGGGCAACCTATCAATCCGGGGTCTTGGATGATCAGTCCGACCAGTCATTTAATGAGCCGTTTAGGAGCAAAGGTTAAGCATGGGCAGTATAAAAGCTGAAGCATTAAAAATTGACGTACCCGGGGGACAGGTACAGGTTAAAAAGTGGATTCCCGATATTAATAACGGTAAGCCACCTATTATATTACTACATGACTCATTAGGTAGTGTCGATTTATGGAAAAAATTTCCAGAAATGCTGTCTCAGGCTTTTTCTCGCTCGGTGTTCGCTTATGATCGTTTGGGTTTTGGCAGATCAGATGCGCGACATTCATTGCCCTCTAATACCTTTATTGAGGAAGAAGCGAGTATTTATTTTCCGGAAATTAAAAAACAGCTGGGACTGCAGCACTATGTACTATTTGGGCACAGCGTCGGTGGGGGCATGGCAATACATATAGCGTCATTAGACCCAGACTGCAGAGCGGTTGTCACCTTATCCGCTCAAGCCTTTATTGAAGATCTCACTATTAAAGGTATAGAAAATGCCAAAAAATTGTTCAAGCAACCCGGTCAACTAGAACGTCTGGAACAATGGCATGGTGCAAAAGCGACCTGGGTGCTTTCTGCCTGGACGGATGTCTGGTTGTCTGACCATTTCAAAGATTGGAGTCTGGAGCCAGCGATTCAAAATGTGAGTTGTCCAGTGCTTGCTATTCATGGTGATAGCGACGAATACGGTTCATCAGCATTTCCGAGGTTTATTTCTGAACGATCGGGGGGAACTTCCGAGATGTTGATCATACAGAACTGTGGTCATATGCCACACAAGGAAAAGCCGCAGGATGTCATTATCGCGGCACAGGGTTTTCTCGATGCAATATCCTAACTCAGGATCAAAGCAAACGTTCTCTGTTAACTAACGCTTCCGAAAAATATGAGGTTAATTTGCCTATAGGTACCGCCCTTTAACCTTTCTTCAACCTCTTTAAAGCCTAAAATGATCTTATACCCTGGATATAGTGAACCTGTACTTACCCGATGGTGATGGTGGTATGTCGTCTACAAAGGATATTTTTAGCTCAACCTGTGAGCCAAGCGTTTTTTTAATATGCTGCTCTAACTCTGACACATAGGCTCGTTTTGCAGATGAGGTTCCTTCTACAATTTTAAGCTCTATCAGCTCTTTTTCCTGCTGAATAATCTGAAAACGTTTCACCTCTGGCAAATCATAAAATAGGTGTGTGAAATACTCGCCATGAATTCTTGATCCATCCTGTGCCAAGAAGAAGTCACTACTTCTTCCATCGACGCGCTCCAGTAGAGGCAAGCCTCGGCCACAAGTACACTGATCCGGACTCATAGAGCCTACATCCTCCATTTTGTATCTCAGAAATGGCATACCATAGTTCCATAAATCCGTAACCACTATGTCACCACGTTCACCCGCATCTGTGGGGGAGTCCTGATGCAGTACCTCTACAAAAACATTGTCTGCATTGATATGAAGACCTTTTTGAGCCTGACATTCACTGGCAATAAGACCAACCTCTCGTGAACCATAACGGTTTAAGACTCGGGCTTTAAAGACTTTCTCGATGAACGCTCTTTTTTCCTCAGACAAACTCTCGGCGGTTGATATTAGGCCCTTGGGTCTTATTTGATGGTCGGGAAACTGGCTATTCAAATAATCGGCAAAGTGAAATAGGGCGCCTGCATACCCCAGAATCATGGTCGGTTGGTGTACCTCAAGTATTTTGCGATACCTGGCCATCTCTGTCGGACTAAGATCAAAAGCATTAAGCTCTATTCTCCTTTCTACCATACGAATGACAATCTGATCGCGAACCGAAGGGTTTAAATCTCTTGGAGCCCCCCAAATCAACGCACTTTCATCTCCCAGATCCCAGCCACACCATCGATCATGACGAATTTGATCCGCTCTTCGCAGGTTATTACGGTCTTTATCTTTATAGTAGATAGTCGGCTCACCTGTTGAGCCTCCGGAAGCATCCTTAACCAGCTTATTTTTGGGGATATTATCGGCAACCATGTCCTGCAGGTTTTGCTGTATCAGGCTTTTAGTGAGCAGGGGCAAATATTGAATATCAGCTAATAGATGGAAATCTTCCGGTTTAAATTGGTGTTCGTCCATCAAGCGACGATAGTAACGCGTATGTTTATAGGCATGACGAATCATTTTTTTTACACGTATGAACTGTAAATGCTCTATTTCTTCTAATGTCCAATATTGAATAGGCTCAATCTGAGCCAATCGTTTTAGACGCTTATCTCCCTGGCGCCAATAATATAATGGAAAAATCAGGAACTTATTAATCGGGCGATACAGATCCATAGTATGCACTCACTTACTTAACAATGCTTATATTGTAAGCCTATATCCTAAAAGCTTTAATTTATCCAGGAGGTGTAAAAGCAATACAACAAAGTATCGCAACTGCAACATCTCGAGCATTTACCCGACTCAGACCTGATCATAAGGTAGGATTGAATTGGGTTGCAGGTTTCAGTATAGCAACGATTTTTTAATCTGCCTGATACACTGACTTATCCGGGCCAATTCAGATGTTGAGGCTCAATCCAGTTATCTCTTTCCGATAAAAAAAACGAATCAAAAAGTGAGCCATTTTCTACGTTTGCCTTAATAATATAAGTCTGGTTGTCAAAAGAAAATTGTAACTGATAGGCATGAAGATACAGCCGGTCTGCGTCTGAGCCCTTGTATCTATTGTCTCCTAAAATGGGTGCAGCCAGAGAGGCGAGTGCAACTCGAATTTGATGGGTACGACCGGTTTCTGGCTTTATCATCAACGAACGCTTACCCGGGCTATGGGAGCGACTATAAAACCGGGTAATTGCCGGATTTACTTTGCTTCGCTCCAGCTTCCAATTTCCTCTCCGGGCTTTGGTCATATCACCAATAATGGCTCCCTGGCTTTTTTTAGGCTTTTGATCGGTAATGGCCAGGTAGTATTTTTGAATCTGTCTCTGTTCAAATAACTGTGATAATGCGGCGGTTGCAGGCTTATTTTTAGCTATCAACAATAAACCGGATGTATCACGGTCCAGACGGTGACAGAGATTGTAGTGATGTCCGGCCGGCAGGTATTCCAATATACCTGGGGTATCTTCTTCCCGGTGCACAGGAATGCCCGATGCTTTATTGATCACCAGGAAGTCTTCTGTTTCCAGCGCCACACTATAATTTTTTTTATTCACGAGTATCTATCCTGAGTTTCTCGCCAAACTATACCCTGAATTTTTAAACCTATTCAGTTTTTAGGTACAACCTGTCACAATTTTACTATTATCACTGTCTATAACTCATCTATTGGTATAGATGAGTCAACAAACCTTGGTTCGGTTTTGGTGAACCTAATATTATTAGTGTTATAATCCGCGACTTTTCAAAATCAGGGGCAATCTCATGTTAAGACGTTTTATATCTGGTGCAGTCTGCCCTAAATGTGGCAGTCAGGATTCTATTCGGGCCGAACGCGACGATGAAAATAAAGTTATGAAACGAGATTGTGTCGAATGCGGGTTTGAAGATGCCATTTACGATTCATCACCTGCAGAGATACAAACTCGGGTGACGCCTTCAGATCCTCTGGATCAGGTAGAAGCCCAACCGATTAAAATTCAGCTGCCAGATACGCAGCATTAATTGTCAGGAGAAGCCGTATGTCTGTTCAAGTTGGTGTCATCATGGGGTCAAAGTCTGACTGGTCAACCATGGAGCACTGTACCCAAACCCTCGAAAAACTGGGTATAAGCTTTGAAGTAAAGGTAGTTTCAGCACACCGAACACCCGACTTGTTGTTTCAATATTCTGAACAAGCAGATCAACGTGGCATCCAGGTCATTATTGCCGGCGCCGGCGGGGCCGCCCATTTACCCGGGATGTGTGCTGCCAAAACCCATTTACCTGTATTTGGCGTACCGGTTCAATCGTCTATGTTGAGTGGTATTGACTCGTTGTTATCAATTGTTCAAATGCCCGCAGGTATTCCTACCGGGACAGTTGCAATTGGTAAAGCCGGGGCTATAAATGCCGCGTTAATGGCCGCTAGTGTACTCGCATTGCAGGATGACAAGATTAAATCAGCATTATTAGCGTTTCGGGAAACACAGACACAGACGGTTCTCGATAATCCAGATCCCAGTGTATAAGGGCGTCTTTAAATCTGGAATAAACACACAAAAATTTTTCAGAGAGTAAATGGTATGAAAGTTGGTGTAATAGGTGGTGGTCAGTTAGGTCGTATGATGGCATTGGCCGGTGCGCCACTTGGCCTTCGTTTTGTATTTTTGGATCCGTCACCTGAAGCCTGCGCTGGTGATTTTGGTGATTTGATTATAGGTAACTATGATGACCCGGAAGCCATTGAGCAGTTGATTCAACAAGTGGATATAGTCACCTTCGAATTTGAGAGTGTACCACCGGCCACAGTTGAGCAGATTGCCAAAGCATTACCTGTTTATCCATCCGCTCACTCTCTATCAGTAGCCCGAGAACGCTGGGCTGAAAAAACCCTGTTTAGTGACTTAAATATACCAACAGCACCGGTTTACAAGGTTGAAAGCCAGCAAGATCTGGAGTTGGCTATTCAGGAAATTGGTGTTCCGGCAATCATAAAAACCCGCACACTGGGGTATGACGGCAAGGGACAAAAATTACTAAAAATAGAGTCAGATGTCGAAAATACCTTTATCGAGTTAGGCAGCGTGCCCCTAATTTACGAAGGGTTCGTCGATTTCGATACGGAAGTTAGCTGTATTGCCGTTCGGGGTACTGAAGGGAAAACCCGCATTTATCCTTTGGTTGAGAATGAACACCGGCAGGGAATTTTACATCAGTCAACGCCTTTATCTGCCCATCCTCTGCAAAGTCTAGCTGAAGAATATGCTACTAAGGTTATGGATCATCTGGATTACGTTGGCGTACTAACCTTTGAGTTCTTTGTTTATGGTGATCAACTGATCGCGAATGAGATGGCACCCAGAGTACATAATTCAGGGCATTGGACCATTGAAGGCTCTGTATGCAGTCAGTTTGAAAACCACGTTCGTGCCATAAGTGGACTGCCTTTGGGAGATACCTCAGCATTGGGTCACGCTACCATGTTTAACTTGATTGGTTGTGACATAGACCAATCCGCTTTTTTACAGATAGAGGGTTGCTGTGTTCATGATTATCGCAAAGCACCTAAACCCGGTCGAAAAATTGGCCACCTTACCTGTATCTCTGGAGATCAGATAAAAGTGGAACAGGCAGCTGCATCCGTTGAGGCTTTATTGAATAATCAATTGTCTTGAATACAACGTATTAGCCTAATCTGAAACACTAATGCGGGAAGCATCAATTGAAATAGAGGCAATTGGTGCACCACTTCGTCATAACAGTTTACGGAGAAAGCCGATATTCAGTGGGTTATATATAATAAATAAGAGCGCGGGTTTAGCCTGCGACAATCGTTGTCATCATCTATATCCCCCCATGAAAACGGCTCTAACGTCCTGTAGCACTGACTCATAATATCCTGCTTTAGCGAGTGACTTTTTTCTGACACATATCGGGGGCTAAAGCCGCGCCCTTACAAGGTGGTATTCACCTGAGGTAGCCATATCCATTGGAACAGGTCAATCGTCTATTTTTTACAACTGAACGGTTCTAAATGCCTGAAAGTGTAGGTTGGCCAACGGCTAAATTACCATTCGATTTAAATCGGTGTACCAACTTTAAATAGTGATAGAAATTCAGCCGTTTTCTCGTTAGATAGAACTATGCAGCCATTTGTCCCATTAAAATATTGCATAACTGAAGCGAGCCATCAATCACCTAAAGGGAGCCCATAGAAAATAATCTAATTAAATCATGCAGTTTTAAAAAAAGAATACCTGGATATGCGGCTGGCGCAGATACAAATTAGGAGGCGGTATGAGCATCACATTCAAACAAATGGACGACCCATATTCAGAAGAAGTCTTTGGGCTGACTAAAGAAGGCTTATATCCATTTGTAGATGAAGTGTTTGGGTGGGACGATGAATTTCAAAGGCAACGAATGCTCGATGACTATGAGCCTGAGTGGTTTTATTGGATTTACGAGTTAAATACCAAAATTGGCTATATATGTTTCAAGCCTTACGACCAGTCATTGCATTTACACCTTATTGTCTTGGCTAAAAAATTTATTGGTAATGGACTCGGTAAAAAGGTGATGGCAGAAATACATAAGGTTGCTGAAAAAGAAAGTCGTGACGTTACTTTGTCTTGCTTTAAGTGCAATGATCGTGCGGTAAACCTATACAGGTCGCTTAACTACAAAGTAACCGAGGAAGAGGAACATTTTCTTTTGTTCCGAAAACCTCATAACAAAACGCTGTAACAAAGCAGCCTTATAAGACTAATCGATAATCAAATTTTTAAAGCGCAGCGACCACTCTTGAAAACATCAGAGGTGCTTCAGTGAAACAACTGGTCGGCTGCAAAGACGCCTTTACAGTCGACCAGGACTTTCGTCAAACAGACTTCAATGCGCGTGGAAGAAGCCTCTTAGCTGTTAACTATATATGAGAATGCCTACCAAATAATTTTAATACTGGGTGCAAAAAAGTCCGAGTCTATACATTAGTCAACTAACGCTGTTCGGCCCAGTTTTTAAAGTTCTTCGACAACACAAAGTCGGTATAGCCTTCCTGTTCAAAGAAATACTCCGGATCAATACGATACGCAAATTTTGATTCCAATAGAGATCTCACCTGTAACAAATGCCCATACTCAGCCTGTTCTGCGTATGTTCGCATTAGCCCAAAGTACGGTAAATCATTCAATGGGTCATTGAATAAAGCAATTTGAAGCAGACGTTCTGATAATTCAAAGTCCTCTGATGCAACGGCTACACGAGACCAAAATATATAGGGCCAAACCGGGTCACTGGTCAAATGTGTAAATTTATCTGCATAGGCTATTAACTGATCTTCTGAAGCCCCTAGACCCAGTTGTTGATAAAACTGCTGAAGCGGCCATTCGTCTTGGCTTTTTGATGTCTCAAACAGCTCAAGGTAGACCTCCATCGATTCGTCTGACACAGGTCTAGTAAGCTGTCTTGCCTGTACCGCTAGTAATAAGTCATTCTTTCTATCGAGTTTATATTTAGTGATCAATTGATCCCATTCCGACGGACTCATTTCAGTGTTTAATAACCCTCTAACACCCGATGTCTTTGTTGATCGCGTTGTCGACTTAATTTCAAATGGTGGTAAGGCTTCAAAAGACTCGAGTGCACTTACAACTGAAATATTTGATCGGTAGTCGACAATATCCGAGATGAAATATTTATCGTCTTTCTGGCCAACAGACAGACCACACCAAAATAAGTCAGAGTCATCCTCTACCCGAAAATTGACCCGATAGCCATCTGCCACTTCATAGTTAGCCAGATATATCCAATCTCTACTCGGATCCGGACAAATCAAATTCATACGCGATTTTTCAAATCTCTGACTGGTTATCAACTCACCTTTTGAGTCATAAAACTGGTAGAAGCTTGCCAACTCTTCCGATAAATTCAGATCCATCATACTCACCAGCGCCAGAATAAAGGCGTCATATGATTTGGCTTGCCTGGCTTCCTGTAGCCAATTTATGTCGTCATCGGTCGCAAAGCCCTTATCAGGAATCGATTGGCAACCCATCAAAATGGTTAACGGCAATATATACGTCAGATATGCCAGAATGCTCTTTTTGGAAACAAACTTCATTCGTTGTGCTCCTTTTCAATTTGTAACTCAATCCTTTGAAACCAGGGATATATTGCCTTATCTTGATCATCTTTATTATCACCCACCCATCCTGAAAAACTCATATATTCAGCGGCTTCGTCTAACAACCTGGCATGATTCCGAATATTTTCGGCTGTCACCCGATCACTATGATTGAGGTAGTCAAACTGGTAGCGAGTGACATGCCCCAGTTCCTGATTCCTAACGAGAAACCGCATATGGTCATCTTCAAATACATATTCAAGGGGCTTAAATTGTGCTGAACTCAAATATTCGGGATAGTAGATATCGATTTTCTGAACAATATGTTTTGGCCGTTTCTGGCCCCAGGAATATTGCCGACGAAGCTGATTCGGTTTATCAAGGTAACTGCCGAATACTGAAGCCTCAATACTATATTCATATCGGCTTTGATCTTCTGACCAGGACCAGAACCCATCAAGCCAATAATTTTCGATAATTTTTAATTTGTTATTTATAGGGTCATCAACATAATGCAGGGGTTTGATAATCTGAGCCCCGCTAAAAGCCCGATCATAATAGTTCAGATAATCATTACTAAGTTCTCTTAAGCCATTATTGAGTAGTTGCCGTCGCTTATATTCAGCTTCTAAGCCGATATAAGCACTCTCCACTTTAAGGTGAACCGGTACCTGATATCCAAAGGTACGAAATGTCTCTGTCACCAGAATCTTTGGACGTTGCTCAAGAGACCAGGGCATGGTTTCAATATCGGCTCCTTTTTCTGCCGATAGCGCAACGCCATAGCTGACATAACCCAAATCGGTTAACAGATGTCCTGCTTGATAATTACGGGTAGGATCCACCCAAAATGTCTGATCATCCAATTTTATCTTGGTGATCACGTGATCAAACACCTTTGGAGATGGATTCATGTCTAAAATACTTCTGCCCATTTCACTGTGCACCAGGGCCGGAGTGGCTTCTATATCGAGCGCATTCAGTAGTGACACCAACAATAGACTTTTATCTTTGCAATCACCGTAGCCGAGAGACAAGGTTTCAGAAGGACTATGGGGCTTATGGCTGTTCACACCCACTTCGATACCCACGTATCGAATACGGTCCTGTACCATTTTAAGAGCCGCCGCAGCCTGCGCACTTTTATTGGGTAATTTTTCCAGATCTTGCAACCATAATGCCCACTGCGGATGCTTGGGGGTATTGGCCAAATGGAATAAGTCACTGGCCCACTCTGCAACATCAGACCAGGAGTCATATTGACTGTACTCAACCGTAGGATAGATCCACAGATCTTCGGGCATGTCATCATCAGAAAATACCGGTAATACCGGTGATTGCTGCCACTGATAACTTGTGAGTCCATCAAACTCACTTATAACAGGAGCTTGATTGGTGTTTTGAGTATTAATATTGAGTGAGTATGATTTAGGAGCCAGTAATCGAGTGAAAACCGCATCGACCGGAATAGCCCAACCTACCTGGAAGCTGGTTGCTAGTGAATCTCCAAACACCGGGTTGCGGCCCTGAGTGCTATAGGAGTATTCAAATTGATCGCCAACTTCCAAGCCATCAATAATGATCAATAACTGTCTGGTTTGAGAGATAAGTTCTGAATCACTATCTGGCTCTACGCTAATTTCGTCGATTCTGGCTGAATCCAGTTTATCAATTATCCGGCCGTCCCGTCTGATCTGCAGATTGTGCAGGCTGATTGTCTGATAAGAAGGCCGAAAATTAATTTCCAATTTACCAACATCGACAAGACCATCCTGATTCAACGGCTGTTCGATATAGTGGTGAAAGCTTTGCCATTGAAGATCATTGGTTAATCGACGCTGCCGATCGACTAACTGATAACGAATACCATAGCCCTCAACTTTTTGAATAGCCTGGGGTACCGGTTGTTTCATCACCCAGTCAGGCACAGGAGTTACAGAATATTCGGCCCATAACAATGGAGAAGCTAACAGCATAATTATCAAACGCAAAAACATAGTGCTCTCTCATAATTTTTATTTCACATGATATTAACTGAATCTCTTGAAGACAAAAATGATTCTGCTATTAATAGCGATATAAATTGATACACAACTGTATTTTTGTAGACTGTGTCATACTAAAGGCTTTCAGGAATAAATTATGAAAGCTATCGCACGGTCTCAATATGGAGACTCAACACATTTTAAGGCTGTGTCGCTTCCTATTCCCAAGCCAAAAGCGCACGAAGTCTGTATTAAAATAGATGCAACATCCCTGAATGCCTCTGATTGGGAGTTTCTTACTGGCCTACCCGTGTACACGCGACTATGGGGCTTGAGAAAGCCACGAATCACAATTTTGGGATCTGATATTTCCGGCATCGTTATCGCAGTAGGTTCTTCGGTGACTGAATATAAACCTGGTGATGCCGTTTTTGGTGACATCATGGAGCACTGGGGAGGCTTTGCTGAATATGTTATTGCTCCAGCAAAATTACTGGTCGCCAAACCGGAAGGGATATCTCATGTTCAGGCTGCTTCGATTCCACAGTCTGCCAGCGTTGCACTGCAGGGGATTACTAAACTCGATCCATTAACGCCGGGTCAGGCAATATTAATAAATGGTGCCGGTGGCGGGGCCGGGTCTTTTGCTATCCAGTTTGCAAAACAACGAGGCGTTGAAGTTACGGCCGTAGATTCCTATGACAAATTTGAACACATGACCCATATGGGTGCCGACTATGTTTTAGATTATAAAACACACAATTATTGCCTCGCAGATAAACAATATGACGCTATACTCGATTTTGTCGCCAGTCACTCAGTATTCGACAACAAAAGAGCGCTTACATCGACAGGGAAGTATTTTGTCGTAGGTGGCAAAGTCAGTAACATTCTGCAGACATTATTCTTTGGCCTGATGTTTTCGATCTTCAGCATGAAAAAGATGAGGGTTTTGGCAGCACAGCCTAACCTTTACCTGGAAAGCATCACCACAATGATAACCAATCAAGAAATTATTGTGCCAATAGACCAAGAATACGCGTTTGATGACATACCCAATGCAATGAATTATCTTGGCCAGAAGAAAGCCAAAGGCAAGGTGGTTATAAATATGCAACCCAATAACAGTCAATAAGATAAGGCTTAAATTAAATCGCTCCTTTATCGAGATCCATTATTAATTTATCCAGGTTTGCTAATTAATATTTACTCTTATGACGAAACATAGCACCCTGTCAGTCACAGTAATTTACATCGAATCAGGGTATCTTGACACAAATGAACAAACCTACAGCTTCATCTTATTTCTTACTATTTTTTCAGGGCGCAATTTGGGGTTCTTCTTTCTTGGCGATCAAGTTTGCACTGGAGAGTTTTGGTCCAATGACCGTTGCTGCCGGCCGTATTACGTTAGCCGCTATTTTACTCACCCTGTATACAAAAATGAGGGGTCATCATTTCCCTCGTGAACTAAAGACACTAACCCTTTTAAGTGTTATCGGTTTCTTTAACTGTGCGCTTCCTTTCTTTTTGATTTCATGGGGTGAACAGAGCCTGGATTCAGGTCGAACAGCAATTTTCATGGCTACGGGGCCGCTTATCGCGTTAGCGATTGCTCACTTCACTTCAAACGAACGCCTCAATAGATTTAAAGGCACTGGCTTTGCAATGGGATTTTTCGGCGTATTACTGGTGATTGGAATATCAACCTTTAGCAACAGCAGTGCTGCTTTATTACCTCAATTATCAATCATTCTCGCCGCTACCTCTTACGCCATTTCAGGGGCCATTGTTAAATTCGTTCATAATGTCAGTAGCTCAATGCAAACGGCTGTTGTTTTATTGTCGGCTAGTTTGATGACCGTTCCCTTGAGTTTGTGGTTAGAGAATCCGTTTGCCGTTTTAAGCACTCCTGAATCTCAGTCGGCATTAGTCGCCATTATATATCTGGGCCTTATTCCCACCGGCATTGCATTTTTAATTCGATTCCATCTATTAAAACAAGTTGGCTACACATTCGTTTCTCAAGTGGGCTATTTGGTCCCTATGTTTGGTGTCTTGTTTGGAGCATTCATTCTTGGAGAAGTCATCACTCTATCTATTATTGCCGGCCTGGTGTTAATTCTATCCGGAATCGTTGTGAGCCGAATAGAGCCCCGGCATTAGGGTGGCCAGTTGGCCTATAGATAGACGTATAGGTTCTGTATAGCCAGTTTTTTTAATATTTAAATTGGCAACAGAATATAAATCAAACCGATGGTTACCTTTTCAAATGGCGTTTAGATGAAAAAACTTGTGTTACTAAGCATCCTTATTCTAACGGTTTCGGCCTGTACTAACTCTACCAAAGAACTCATGGCACATTTCGAAGCGCTTGAACGTTCAAATGTCAGGGTTGGGGTTCTTGACCTGTTCGAACAAAGGGATGTTCGCAGATTAATCAATCCATCTGTTGAACTATCGCTCTATCAAAAGTGTGCCACTTTTTTCTCGGCGAATCCTGATCTGGGGAGCCTTAAAGATAGCCTGGTTTACGAAGAATTTTTAAAATTAGCCATGAGCAATAGTGATGCACTATTAGGACCCTTTCTTGGTTTTATTGAATCCGGAGATCGATATAGTTTATCAGCCATAGCTCAAAGTTTGATTTGGAGTTCAGCAGAAGAACAACAGATAGCGACTCTAATATTGAAAGACTATCAAGGCAGCCCGGAACGGATGGAAGCCAAAGCCTATATTTTAACCAATCAAGACTCACCTAAATTCAAACCCTTAGGAATCTGCATGGCTCAGGAGATGTTTGTCACCTTATTTAATGAAGAAACACCATCATCCGATGCGCTTTTGGAAATTAGTCAAGACATCACACATGGTATGAATAACTGAGTATGGATTTGGTCGGACTGTAATATATAGCCGGTGACCTTGCTGTCTCTAGTTAGAGAAACTGTCATACACTGGGTGATCGGCTAATAACCTCAATTTAATCTATCTTTCTGATTACCCTGGCATCTTTTCTGTTATTTGTTCGCGATATGGAAACTAAAGCAAGATGTATGTGTCTATGTCAGAGTAGGCTATATATGAACCGTATTTTTTAGACAAGCGCAATCCTTTTGGATACAAGTCTTGCGTTCACCTATGGAATGTTTAACAGAATAGGTTCAGAGATACTTTTGTGTTCTTCATTAATCGCCTCAAAAATAGCGATTTGACTTAATACCTTGTCCCCAGACATCAGTGCTTTATCGTCAACATTGCCAGTATCCAGAGCTCTGGACATTTCAACCGTCCAATAGCCATCTTTCCAAACACCTTTTGCTCTAACATCGGCAACACTACCTGATTGTGCTCCGGTTATTTCCACGCTGGATACTTTGGATTCGGTTTTTACGTTCAAATTTGGTTTAAAGCTTTTATAGCCCTTATCACCCTCATCCGTTTCACGGTCGATAAATACGATAGTGCCGTCTTCCAGTTCGTATTCAGAAACATTATCAATAAAATCTGTAGTAATGGTATGCAGGTAATCATCGGCATAGCCGGCCAGATTGCTTCTTCCAGCTGACCATACCCAAACATCGGCCTGATACTTGGCTTTAGTTAACATTGAACGATCATATTGCCCGGAAAATTCCAATCTGAAGGCAAGCATGTCATCACGCTTTTTGCCTTTACGATACTTAGTGCCCTTCCATTCCCAAGGGCGATACAGAATACTTTCTGTAGGATCGGGCCATTTTACCGCAACATAAATGTGTTCATTAACGACGGTAATCGCTAACTCGGCATCTATTTCACCCAGTTTATTTTTTGAATCATCATCCATGGCCGGAGTTATTGCCAATGTTGTAAACAGCCCGCTATCCCATTCTGAAATGTCGCCATCCACAACCGGTGCTTTTTGAGATACGGCTGGAGTAATTTCCTGGATCTCCTGTGCTTCTACCACCATAGTCAGGCTGAGTAAGAATACTGTACAGAGCTTAATAGAGCCGTTAGTCATGACATTCTCTTGAAAATAATTTGTGCAAAGTGATGCTGAAGCATCCGCCATCAAACACCCGACAGAGGCGTTTTATAGTTGTTAGTTAACGATAATGCTGCTTTCCATACCGTCGTCACGGTGTCCTTTCAGCGTACAAAAGACGTCATAAGTGCCCTTGTTAACAGGTACAAAGTATAACTCCAGTTCGCCACCTACCATTAATTCAATGGCGGTAAAATAGGGCGCCTTGATTTCACCATCTTTATTTGATTGAACTTTGCGCGTCGCAATGGACTTGTAAAATTCAGGTGCAGTGAAATAGTGTTTCTTTTCGCCATCATTTATAAGCACGAATTTATACGGCTGGTCTGCCTTAATTTCTAACTCATCAAACGAGTATTCAAACTCAGACATTCTAATTTCAATGGTTTGCATGGTATCCCAATCTGCCGCGGATACAATTTCACTTGCATTGGTGATGTAGTCTGCCGCAAATGATGTCACTGAAACTGTAGTTACCAGTAGTGCTGTAATATACTTTTTCATTTTTGCTTCCTTTAGTGAGTTATTCGTTAGAACATACGACATTGTTTCTGCCGTTATCTTTCGCAATATAAAGGGCCTTGTCAGCAGACTGAATCAACTTTAAAAAGTCAGTAACCAAACCTTTTTTCGATGTAGCGACACCGATGCTCACCGTTACATTTAATCCATCAACATCGGTTTTCTCAATCTCTTCTCGTACGCGCTCGGCAATCACCCTCGCGCCCTCCAGATCAGTTTCCGGCAATATGACAAAGAATTCTTCGCCACCATAGCGGCATGCAATATCAGTCTCCCGAACCGTTGTTTTAACGGAAGCGGCCAACGACTGCAGTACCCTGTCACCCTGGTCATGACCATGTTCGTCATTAAATTTTTTAAAATGATCGACATCGAACAAGAAAACAGCCAGGTCCGTCTTATAACGATTAGAACGTGTTAACTCTGCACTTAGCCTAGTGTCCAGGTAACGACGGTTAAACAGGTTGGTTAAACCATCTACGGTCGACATGCGTTCAAGGTCTCTGGTGAGCTGAACTTCTTTTGTAACATCTCGAATAAGCGCCGCGGTACCAATAGTCCGGTTTTGATTATTGGTAATCGTTGATGCCATGATTTGTAGCGTTAAGTCACCATAATCGATAACTGTCGGCTCATGGTCGTTACCCATTCGGTTAATCTGCTGTCGGATCACTTCAGGGTTATCAACCAGGTGCAGAAATCCAGCCATAATAATTTCATCGGTATTTTTACCCAGGATCAATTCTACCGCCGGGTTAGTTAACACAATACGTCCATGCTGGTCGGTTATTACCATTCCTTCGTTAGTGCTATGAATAAGTGTTGTAATTTTGTCGTGTTCTTCCTTTAAGCCCTCATAGGTGTTCTGTAATTCAGCAGACATATAGTTGAAACTCTTCGCCATGGTTTTAAATTCCTGACCACTGAACTCAGGAACCTTCTGCTCCAAGTGACCACTGGAAACCAGGTGCATAGCTTTCGTTATTTTTCTAATGGGATTAACTACTGCCTGACGGATCATATAGGCAGTAATCACTATGATGATAACAATGAACAACATAGAAATTTTATATGCATTGGATTTTGCCAGTGAAATTTCGGCATCTACCTCTGCCAATGAGGTTGTCAGTTTTAATACACCACGTACCGGCTGCCGACTACCATGACAGTCGTAACAGTTTTTCTGGTTAATTATGGGTGTAATAAACGTCAGGATACGTTGTTCATTTTCATCTTCGGAATAGAAAAATGATGTTTGTTCTCGACTCACCGCTAACCGGAGCTCTGCATGATCCGGAGGCAGAATTTGGCGTTGAGCTTCATCTTCTCTGGGTTCGAATAATTCTTCTTCTTTACGGTCATTAACATTAGCAATTGTTTTATTATCAAGAAAGGCTTCCTGGCCATCTGTTCTAAGAATTCTAAAATCGATAATGCCCGAAACATTTTGAAGATTTGATGCATAATTTTGCGCGATGTCTGCATAACCACCCAGCATTACGGCTTGTAGACCTTCGCTAACACTTTCGGTAACTTTAATCATCGCCTGTTCATTCTGATTGATGATTTGCTCCTGTTGTGTTTTGGCATAATAGCTCACTAATATAACAAGACTTATGGTCGTAATTGTTGCAAATACCAAGGTGATTCTGGAACCAACTGTATTCAACATAGCTCTGAGCTCTTATAATCTATGGCGTGTACTTTAACAATCTGGATTATATCGTCACTGACACCTGTCAATGTTTCAAATTATTAGACTTTTAGATTGATTCAAGTAAACATTGACGAATATTGCAAATGTTAACTAACTAACAGCCTAAATAGTTTTATCCATTGATTTTAGTTTTCTAACTATTAGTGAGCTCAATACACTATGACCATACTTATTTGGAGCCTTCTGGGCGCAACTGTTTTAGTCTATCTGTCTAAAGTGCCGATGAATTACCTTACGGTTAAACAACAGACCTTTGATAACCATCAGCCCCGACTACAGCAATTAACCTTAACGGGAATCGGCCACAGAGCCTACGCTGCTCATCAAAATACGCTTGAAGCCTACCCAATGTTTGTTGCCGGGATATTCGTAGCCGAGACAATGGCCAATGATCTGTTCTGGAGTGGTGTTTTTGCCATTAGTTTTCTAATTACCAGGGTGTTTTTTATTATATTCTATCTGGCTGATTTGGCTTCCTTGAGATCTTTTAGTTGGGGTATAGGATATTTAGCCGTTATTGGTTTAATGCTATCTCCATTACTACCTGGTTCTTGAACAAAGAAAACAGGAACTATGGATCAACGAACCAAACCCGGCTAATGAGTTGGTTGTCGATTTGGTAAATTGCGACCACCTCCTTGTCTTCATCGGCCAAACCGGTCACTAATTCGTGATCCAATACCTTATCTCCGATGACCATCCGGTTAAGCAGCTTGGCGTGTAAAAGTGGTTGGTTAAAGCGATTGTTCTGATAGAAGGTCAGCATATCGCCTTTATTGTTAAATACCGGCACCTGTTCACTGTGTCGGTATACCAAAACCTGTTCACTAAAGCACTCAGAAAACTGGCTCAAATTGTGAGCATTATAGGCATCAAGTTGACGCTGTACGATGATTTCAGATTTCTTCATCTCGATGGTTTCCGATTGTAGAGCTAGCTACGCAATACCAGATATCCAGCAGCACCCACCATTAGTGATCCAGCGGTACGATTTAGTTTCTGCATAGCTTTAGTTGATTTGAAATACTTACGAGCTGAAGACGCTGTAAATGCAATAAACATCAGCGCTAACATCAGGGCCCAAAGCGTTATCAATGCAATCACTGCAATTTCGCTAGTACCTAATTGAGTCAGGTCTACAAAGGTTGGCAAAAAGGCAATATAAAATAGAATCACTTTGGGGTTAGAGGCGGATATTAGAAAACCCTGAATAAAGCTTGAAAGCGAACTACTGGAGACTGGTGTCCCCAGGTCCATATCTCCAATAGGTGTAGTCCACATTTTATAACCTAAATAAAACAAATACAGGGCACCGGCAACCCTGATAAACAAAAATGCACCAGACCAGTTTTCGGCAAGGGCCGCCAAACCAAAACTGGCTAAAATCAGGTAAATGATATCACTAATTGTCATTCCAAATGCCAGGGCTGTGCAACTCCTGGCGCCCTGAGTTAAGGCTCTGGCCATAATCGCAAATACACCAGGCCCGGGTGTGATACCAAAAATAAAAATTGCGATAAAAAACGTAATGGCACTTTCTATACTCATTAGACTTTAATGTCCTATCTAAATAAAAATTGTCGGCGTTACCTAGGGCAAGTTCTCGCCATATTTTTCCCGTGCTTGCTCAGTCAATGCATCGAACCGTTGTTTTATATCTTTTTCACGATCTTCAAAATCTGATTGTATTTCTCTTGCGCTTGAGAAGCCACCGTCTCGTTCTACCGATCTTAAGAAACTTTCAAATCCCTTGCCCGCATGATGATACCCACCCTTGGCTAATATATAGCGAGCAACTAATGCACTGCAGTCTCGGCATTGGACATATACTTGCTGATTCAATTCACGGAGTAATATATTACGTAAATTTCTGCTACCACACTGTTGGCATTTCTGAATATGCAATTCCATGTTGACTCCCTTTTTATTGGATAATGTTCAGCATTAATTTCCAATAGCTTGGTCCAATTGCCACTACTACAACAAAACCAGCAATGGTAATCATCCCACCCGTTAGCATCATATCTTTAGACTTTATAGCACGAGAGCTAAATGCAATGGCGTTCGGAGGCGTACTCACCGGCAAAGCCATAGCCATTGAACACATCATGGCTAATGCAAGTACCAGAGCCATCATATAGTTCTGCTCAAAATCGAGGTTCATGATTAAAGGAATCATAAGCCCAGCGGTTGCTGTATTACTCATCACAGTCGACATTATTCCAGCCACACCCGCCGCAATCGCCATCAGAATGACAGGAGAAGCATCCAGGGGTAAAGCAGAAATTAAAACATTACCTAGTCCGGTAACATTAAGCGCAACGCCTAAAGCCAGACCTCCCGACACCATGTATAAAACATCCCACGGAAGCCCCCTAAAATCATTGGTATCCAACAGACCAAACCAAAAACAAAAAATGAGCGGAAATAAAGCGACGGTTCCTGTTGCAAGTCCGTAACTGCTACCTATAAACCAGCCTAATGCAGTAATTACAAATACAGATACTGCTGACCAGTGTTTGTAAGTAAATTCGCCCGTTTGCCTTTCCGGAATATCCAGTGTCAGATCACCGGCGGGATACATTTTTAATAAGCCTTGCCACAATAAAAGCAAGAAGATAACCAAGAATGGCAGTGTCAGCATCATCCATTGAGAAAAGCTCAGATTAATGCCGCGTTCAGTCAGGTAACTCAGCGCAATCGCATTAGGTGGCGTACCAATCGGTGTACCAATTCCCCCTAAATTACAGGCAAATGGAATGGCAAGTACCAGAGCCTTACGAAAGACATGTGATTCCGGAATACGACGCACAAGTGGAAAAACCATGGTTAACATCATCGCCGTAGTTGCTGTATTACTGATCCACATAGATAGGAACGAGCAAGCCAGTATGATTCCAAACAGGGTTTGTGATGGGTTTCCTTTTGTCTGACGTAATATGAATTGTGCAAACCGAATATCCAGTCCATATTTTTGCATCAGGGTAGATAATACAAATCCCCCCATAAACAACAATATAATATTTGAAAAGAATGGGCTAAAAAATGACTGGGATGTAATTACAATACCGGCACCGTTTAACGCTGGCATAAGCCAAACTAGCTCAAGTGCCAGTATTAGAAAACTTACCACAAATAAACTTACCCATTCACTCACCCAGAGTATTGCAGCGATGATAAGTATTGCTGCTGTGATTTCCTGAGGGTGGCTTAGATTTGTAAACGGAATCCCCACGGTTTCGACGAGTATTAGTAAGAAACCTAACATTAACGATGCTAAAAATCGCTGATTCTTAAGCATTTCCATAACGAATATATCCTTTCTATCTATAATCACGGTCCACCTTCATTTTTGAATGAACATCTTCAGATGGGGTTATGATGTAGTGTGTAATGATTATAAAATTACCCTGATAAAATCGGCGCATTCTAATCTAATAGCGGTTTATTTCTTTACATATTAAAGATTTAACTTGATTAGCAACAATTTGTCTCTGAATAATAGTTTAATAAAAAGCTAAATGGTGCATACTTTGATTATATTTATCTCTAACAGTATCACTGCTCGGATGCTCTAATGACACTGTAAATAATAAAACTAATATGGTTATAGTTATCTACTATGAGAATCTGACATTGGTGAAAAAAAACGTTAACTACACAAACCGATTCAATCAGGGTATATGGATTGAGGAGCGTCGGAATGATATTCAGTACTATTACCATAGTCGTCAGCTGGTTTGTCAGAAAATTCCTGAAGGCCCTATATGGAGTGCCATGCCGCTAACTTCCATCTGGTTAATTAAGGCGGTAGGAACACCCGGGTTCCACGGGTGGTTCGTTATAGCGGGTGATCATCCTACCGATATTGTTGGCATGGGTGGTTTAAGTGGACCACAGGATGCACTTTATTACTTTTCGAAAAAATGGAAGCGTGCTGCCGAACAACTCATAGCAGGTGACTCATTTCCTGATTTCAGGATAAACAATATTGAAGATCGTCCTCGCTTTGGAGAGGTTATAAAAGAACGAGCCTTTCAGATTGAAAAAATAGCCGATAATTTCGAATAGGCTATGAACCGCAGACTTGTTAACTGGACCAATATGAAAAGGACAGCTTAGATTCAAAGGTCACATGATCCCAGGGACTGCTACCTGACTGTATATATAAAAACACCCATTCAACAGATGTGAATTCAGCTTAGGCGTTAATAAAACATTCAAAACAATAATTCATATCTTGTACTGCGCCCACCAGCCGCTCTGCGCTTCAAACACCCCTTGGTCACTAATGCCGTCAGATGTCGGGTTGCCGTTGCCTTGCTCACTTTTGCTAACTGCATATATTGAGAAGCGTTTACACCCCATCGATAGTCATCTGATTGTGAACTCAACATTGTTTCCAGTACCTCTAATTGTTGTTTACTCAGTTTACTACTGTGATGGGTTAGCCAAAATTTTTCTCTTCGATAGTGCCACTCCAAATTCTCAATACCCTTCAATAAGGCGCGCTTATAGCTACCCAAAAACCAAAGAATCCAGGGTGTAATATCCAGGTCATTATTTAATGTGGCTGCATAGGCTTCTTGCAAGTTGGCATGGGGTTTCGGCGCTTCTATTTCATTTTCTAACTCAGCCAATAAGTTAATCAGTGGTGAAACATTAAGGTCACCCTGACTAAGCGCTAGCTCAGACATAGCAAAAGCTAGAAACACCGGGTAGCCATCAAAAGGTTTTATTAGAGATAACCACATGAATGATATTGAGGCACGAATAATAGGATCGATTGCAACACTGGTTCTAGTTTGATTAAACCATTGGATAAATACGTTTAGTTCCTGATTCAAACGCTCTTTAGGCATTGCCGTTGCTGGTAGTTCAATAGTCCTTATGGCTGGCGCTAAATCTGTCTTTTGCTCAGTTTCTGAGTCTTTTAACCACTTATACCACTGAATAATGGTAAATTTATTGAAGTCCTGATCCTGAGTACTAACCGCATTTAAGACCATTTCTACCTGATGTACGACCCTGTTTGTTAAAGGAAATCGTTTATTGACCTTAGGTGATTTATAGCCGGTATTTTTCGCAACCGCAGCTTCTACTTCAACACGAAAAGCACTGTCAGCGGCTGGTTCAAAACGTTGCAATACATTTTGAACCTGACATTCAAAGTTTATTCTCTGGTAATCATCATGAGGAAATATAAGTGAAAATCCCTGAAGTCGACCTTCTAATCTATGGAGCTCACGTAAAATAGGCGGCATGATTTTTCGTTGCCAGGTAAATCTTGGCCAGTTTTCAAGCTGCCAGATTTCAGCAGGTTTATTGTCACTCATAGGATTAAACTCTCACGACATTACGACTCATTAATTGAGTTAATAATAGATGGGAACACTATAATAGACAATCAAACAGATTAATCTTTTATCAGTCGCTTACCAAAACTGGTTACTGGATCAACCTGATAGCCTATAGCATGGTAAAAACCAATGACTTGTTGATTCGTTTCTCTAACTTGAAGATTTATCTTGGGGCACTCCATTTTCAGTAGTAAGTCTTCTATTTTATTCATTAAGATCTTTGCATAACCCTTTCTTTGATGTTCGGGGGATACTGCTAAATAATTTACCCAACCCCGGTGTCCTTCATAACCGCCCATTATTGTCGCCACTATTTGTCCTTCAACGCGTCCTACAAGAAACAAATCAGGGTCGCATTTGAGTTTTCTATTAATATCTTTATTAGGATCATTAGTTGATGAAATAAGATTACACTGGCGCCATAATGCAACAACTTCATTGCGATCTGATTCTTGAAATTTTAATATTTGCATAACATATACCCTGTCTATTTAGTCACCCGTACATCTGAACCTTCTTGAGTATGAAGGAAGTAATCGCTTTGTTCAGTAACCAGTCTATTCATAAATTGCTCCAAATCACCGGTAACCTCGGGATCAGCGTTCTCACTCAAGGTTAATGAAACCGACGTATGCATGATGTGTATATGACAAAGGCCGATATTTAATGTTTTGATCAAGGAGCATAGAACAAGGTTTTATCTGTGATGAGATGAAACCCTCATTGTTTTGGAGGAAGTATTACTTCTGTTTGGTACCACATGATGGCCTGAATCTCATCGTTGGTCTTTATATTTAACATAGACGATCACAAAGATGAATCTATATGGGCTTTTATTACAGCACGCTTTGATTTCTGTCGTAATCCCATAGTAAAAAAGCCCATAGCGATCCAGATTATTATAAAACTGGTTAACCGCTCAATGCTAAAGGGCTCATTAAATATATAAACAGCCGTTAGAAACTGTAAACTGGGATTGATATACATCATAAAACCGACAACAGTTAAGTCCAGTCGCTTTGCGGCTGAAGCAAATAACAGTAAGGGCACCGCAGTTAGAAGCCCTGAGGCCACTAACAGTAAGCTCGTGGTAAGCTCCTGACCAAAAGCCATTGGCACTGGCTGCCAAATTAAATAGGCGATCGCGAATGGTAAAAGTAATAAGGTTTCAATGGTGATACCGATTAACGAATCAACCGGTTTATATTTCCTTACTGAACCGTAAAACCCGAACGACAAAGCCAGCGTAATTGATATCCAGGGAAGTCGACCTAAAGCCAACAATTCCTGCACGACTCCTGCAGTTGCCAGCAGTGCAGCAATGATCTGGAGGCGATTAATTGATTCGTTAAAAAACAGCCTTCCCAAAGTCATGCTAACAAGGGGAGTCATAAAGTAGCCTAGACTACTTTCCAGTACTTTATGTTCAGCGACAGCCCAAATAAAAACCAACCAGTTGATCGTTATTAATATCGAAGAGACTATTAGCCATTTTACGGTTGACCAGGATTTTAGGCTGGTTAACAAAGCCGTATTTTTCCTGACAAACTGAATAATTATCAGGGTCGCGACAAATGCCCATATTATTCGATTCGATAATATTTCAATTGGTGGTACCTGATTCAGTAAGCTAAAAAATAAAGGGAAGGCACCCCATATTACATAGGCTAACAATGCTAAAAGTATTCCGTGCATAATAATTTATTAACCCTGTAACTGGCTTTTCACAAAGCCATTCTGGTGTTATTTGCGACAATGGTGCATGTTCTCGCTAGTCAACGAATGTCACGAATTCATCTAGTTCAATTCTGCTGGTCCTATACTGGTTTACCGGGGCAGAAGTATCTTCATAGCCCATAGCCATACCACAGAGCAGAACCTTATCATCAAAGACTCCCAAGGCTTTTTTAACAACCGCGGGATATTCTGCCAGTGCCGCTTGTGGACAGGTTGCAAGACCCTGGTCAACAGCAGCAAGCATGACCGATTGGTAAAACATTCCATAATCAAAATAGGAACCATGTTGCAGAGATTTATCAATGGTAAAAAACATGACCACTGGTGCGTTGAATGCCGAGTAGTTCAGTGCCCATTGAGTTTGCCGACGCTCTTTATCCTGTCGGGTGATATTCAAAGCCGAATACATAGCCAGTCCGCATTCTCGACGTCGATTCTGATAGGGTTGATGCCATTCTTCCGGGTAGTAATGATATTCCATTGCTGCAGGCTCGCCAGACTCAAAACAAGCGATCAGCTCTTTATCCAGATTTCTTTTTTTATCACCCTGCAACACAAACACTTCCCAGGGTTGGGTGTTTGTTCCAGATGGAGCCCATTTGGCTGTATTGAGAATCCGTTTAATCGTTTCAGTATCAACGTCTTTATCTAAAAACTGACGTACCGATTTACGGGCAATTATGGCTTCTGAAACATTCATACCTATTCTCTTCAATTTTTGGTTGGATTTTTTAGCCTATTTAACTTTAGGATCTAATTGTACCGGCTAATTAAACTACAGATTGATCTGAATACTATTAGTCATCTAAACAGCGAGTGGTATTACCAACAGATTTATTCGGCTCTATTTTCAGTGGCTATAATAACGCGGTTAAGGATTAGATCACCATCAAACATTAATCGTGAATAATTATAACCTACACCTTATATTCGAAACCCAGTTTACACAACCCAGGTGCTATGACGTACAACGCTATCAGACATACAATAAAGGCACATAATATGGCACCTATCGTTAATGTGAGTATTCACTCACTAAACAACACCAATGTGTTCAGGTTAATCAGAATTTTTATAAATAAACCAGCGCTGTAAATTAATCATAAAATGCACTTAAATAAAAACAGCCCAATAAAGGGCTGTCTTAACATTCAAAGTTTAAAGACTGAATTAGAAATCCAGGTTTTCGACCTTTAACGCATTCTCTTCGATAAAAGCGCGTCTTGGCTCGACGTCATCACCCATCAGTGTGGTAAAGATCTGGTCGGCTGCAATAGCGTCTTCAATATTGACTTGTAGCATACGGCGAGACTCCGGATCCATAGTGGTTTCCCAAAGTTGTTCAGGATTCATTTCACCCAACCCTTTATATCGCTGAATACCATAGCCCCGGCGAGCCTCTTTCATTAACCACTCCAGCATATGTTCGAAATTATCGATGGCAAACTGTTTTTCAGCTCTGGTAACATAGGCTCCTTCTTCAATTAGATCCTGCAATACAGTTCCTAATTCTTTTATAGCTTGATAGTCATGACCGGCAAAGAAGTTATATGACAGTGGATAATCTGTAACCAAGCCATGTGCCAGCACACTCACTTTACTGGTATATAGATGACGTTCGTCATCATATACAACCGAAGCCTCCAGTCTTGATGAATTGGTATCTTCTAACATTAATGCGGCAGTGAGAGATTCACACCATTTTTGAACTTTTGACTTGTCTTTAATGTCTTCAACACTTAGCGGCTCAAGATAGATAGCCGCCTTCAGTGCTTGTGTTGGGTAAACCCTCTTCAAGCGATTTATAATAGCCATCACTTTATTGAATTGTGATACTAATGATTCAAGCGCTGTTCCCTGAATAGCCGGTGCCGAGGGAGACGTATAAAGAGATGTCCCGGTTATTGCCTGATTAACCATATGAGCTTCTAGCTCAAAATCGTCTTTAATATATTGCTCTTGCTTGCCTTTTTTAATTTTATAAAGCGGAGGCTGAGCAATATAGACATAACCCTTTTCAATAAGTTCTGGTAACTGTCTAAAGAAAAATGTCAGCAGTAAGGTTCTAATGTGCGAACCATCGACATCAGCATCCGTCATAATGATAATTTGATGATAACGTAGCTTCTCAATATTATACTCATCACGTCCAATGCCACAGCCTAGCGCTGTAATCAAGGTGCCAACTTCCGCAGATTGTAACATCTTGTCGAATCGTGCTTTTTCGACATTTAAGATTTTACCCTTTAACGGCAATATAGCCTGTGTTCGGCGATCACGCCCCTGTTTAGCTGATCCCCCTGCAGAGTCACCCTCCACCAGGTAAAGTTCTGATAATCCAGGATCTTTTTCCTGACAGTCAGCAAGCTTGCCCGGTAGTCCTGCAATATCTAACGCACCCTTACGACGAGTCATATCTCTGGCTTTCCGAGCTGCTTCACGGGCACGGGCCGCATCAATCATTTTATTTACAATGATTTTTGCATCCTGTGGTTGCTCAAGCAGGTATTCTGCAAACCGTTCACCCATCTCCTGCTCAACCGCTGACTTCACTTCTGAAGACACTAATTTATCTTTCGTCTGGGAGCTAAACTTAGGATCTGGAACCTTAACAGAAACAATCGCCGTCAAACCTTCACGGGCATCATCACCACTAGTCGCGACTTTTTGCTTCTTTTGTACATTTTCATTTTGGATATAAGTATTCAATGTTCGTGTAAGAGCACCCCTAAATCCCGCCAGGTGAGTTCCACCATCGCGTTGTGGGATATTGTTGGTATAACACAGAATGTTTTCTTGATAACCATCATTCCACTGCATTGACACTTCTACAGTGGTGCCGTCTGGTCGTTCGGCCGTAAAATGAAACACATCATTGAGCGTGTGCTTATTATTATTCAAATAGTTAACGAAAGATTCTAAGCCACCTTCATATTTAAACTGTTCTTCTTTACCGGAACGTTCATCTTTCAAATTGATTGATATACCCGAGTTTAGAAATGATAGCTCGCGCAGACGCTTGGCCAATATATCCCAATGAAAGAGAATATTATTAAAGGTATCACCTGATGGTTTAAAATGAACCCTTGTGCCCGTATCCGTGCATTCCCCCACAATTGCTAAAGGTTCTTGTGGTACACCATGTTTATACATCTGCTCATGTATAACACCATTTCTTCTAATGGTAAGTGTCAATTCTTCAGATAAAGCATTTACAACAGACACACCAACACCGTGTAATCCACCCGATACTTTATAGGTATTATCGTCAAACTTACCACCAGCGTGAAGAACAGTCATAATGATCTCAGCAGCAGAAGCTCCCTCTTCATGCGCTTCTGTTGGGATGCCTCGGCCATCATCAGTCACTGTAATAGATTCATCAGGATGAATAATGACATATATATCCTTACAGAAGCCTGCAAGGGCTTCATCTATTGAGTTATCGACAACCTCAAATACCATATGGTGTAAGCCAGTACCATCGTCTGTATCACCGATATACATTCCAGGTCGCTTCCTGACTGCGTCCAGGCCTTTTAGGACCTTAATACTGGATGAATCATAATCATTCGACATCTGTTTCTCCTAAGACAAGATACCTTGTTCCACGTGGAACATTTTAACTTTTTGTTTATCTTCCCAACAATTCTCTAGAACTCCGGGATCAATACAACTAATAAAAACCTGTGCGTCCATTGACTCTAATACACGACAAACCTTTAGTAGGTGCTCTGAATCTAATTCTGCTGGTAAATCGTCTAACAGATAGATACATCGTTTTTGTTGCTTCGCTTTTTGAAGATAATGGCCTTGTGCCAACTTCATAGCGGAGACAACCATCTTTTGCTCTCCGCGGGACATTATGTCAGAAACATTTTCACGATCGACCCTGACTTTCAAATCTGCCCTCTGTGGTCCACTATGCGTAAATCCACTTTTTTTATCCCGACTCAGCGAATCTGACAATACTTCATCTAATGTCTTTGTTCGATCCCAACCTCTGGAATAGCCCACATCAATCTCGGGTAAATCACTGAACTGCGCTATTAACTCTTTAAAGTTTTGCTTGAAGCCCTCAAGATACTTCGATCGCAACTGATCTACCAAGTTGGAATTAACAACAAATTCTTGATTCCAGGAAGCTAACTCACTGGCATCTATTCTACCAGATCGTAATAATGTATTCCGATTTTTTAATGCTTTTTGTGCGTTTCGCCAGGCATTAATAAACCCTTGTTCCACGTGGAACACCCCCCAATCAATAAACTGCCGGCGGTATTTAGGTGAACCCTCCAATATTTGAAAGGCTTCTGAATGTATAAACTGCAAAGGGACAAGGCTTGCGAGTTCGGATATCGCCGTCACTGCTTCACCTGCAATTCTAACATCCGTTTTTCCGCTAGCATCTCGTTGAATACCCACAGGTAGGCGACTATCACCTATGTTTGCAAATACAGCTGCGAACGAAGAATCTCGTTTTACCAGACTTGAATTTCTGGAGGCTTTGTAAGATCGTCCGTGAGTTAGAAAAAACAGGGCTTCCAATACATTAGTTTTACCGGAGCCATTTTTACCATGGAGTATATTGATATGAGGCGATGGCTCCAGATTGACCTGGTCAAGATTTCTAAACTGGGTAATCTGTAGCCTATGAATAGTCACTGTTAAAAATAAATGACTATAGGCGCATCGGCATTACGACATATACCGATGAACTATCTTCTGCGTCATTCAATAAGGCACTACTATTCGCATCTGATAATAGAAATTGAATATCATCACCGGATACATGACCAAAAATATCTAACAAATAATTAACATTAAATCCTACTTCCAGACTATCGCCCTGATAGTCGACCGCCAAATTTTCTTCAGCTTCCTCTTGCTCCGGATTGTTTGCAAGCACCTGTAAATTGCCGGATTCCAGCACCAGACGAACACCACGATACTTTTCGTTTGAAAGAATAGCGGCACGCCCGAAAACTGATTTCAATTCATTTCGATTGGCAATAACAGTCTTATCGCCACCTCGTGGTAATACGCGCTCATAATCCGGAAATTTTCCATCCACCAATTTAGAGGTAAAGGTGAATCCTGGCGTTCTGACCCTTATATGGTTATTACCCAGGGCAACCTCAACGTCACCGCTTCCTTCTCCTAATAAGCGAGCGAGCTCCAAAATACCCTTGCGAGGCACAATAACCTGTTTCTTATCCTGGATATTAGACATGACTTCAGCCGTGCTTAAAGCCAGCCTATGACCGTCTGTGGATACAGTACGCACCTGATTACTGGTTAACTCAAGAAGCATACCATTTAAATAATAACGAACATCTTGCTGAGCCATTGCAAATGATGTGGCATCAATAAGGTTTTTTAACACCTGTTGGTCAACCGTAAACTTTAGTGTATCAGGTTCATCTTCAACACTTGGAAATTCTCCTGCTGGTAAGGTTGCCAATGTGAACCGACTTCTACCGCTGGTAAGAACTGCTTTGCTTTCATCAACAGATATAGAAATGATAGAGTCATCTGGCAAACTTTTCACAATATCCATTAACTTTTTGGCGGGGATCGTGATTTCACCTTCAGCACCTGGAGCATCTGTAGAAAAACGACCGACCAACTCAACCTCTAAATCAGTACCAGTTAATGAAATTTGATTATCTTTTAACACCACCAACAGATTCGCCAGAACCGGCAAAGTATGTCTACGTTCAACCACGCCAGAAACTAATTGTAACGGACGAATCAGGGTTTCTCTGGGTACTGAAAACTTGATCATTTGAATTCCTACTTTTCAATTTGATTATATTAATAATATTGTCAGATCTAGATATAAATATCAGCCTAAATAGTACTATGAGTCTTTTTTTTAAATTCGTTGTCTTCAGGTCGTTAATTTGCGTAATAGATTATTATAGTCTTCGCGTATATCAAGATCTGTTTCACGCAGCTGTTTGATCTTTTTACAAGCATGCAAAACAGTCGTATGATCCCGACCTCCAAAGGATTCCCCAATTTCAGGCAGACTATGACTGGTTAACTCTTTTGCAAGTGACATTGCAACTTGCCTGGGCCTGGCAACACTGCGACTACGCCGTTTAGAGGATAAATCTGACACTTTAATTTTAAAATATTCAGCTACTATTTTTTGTATGTTATCAATACTGACTTGTTTCTTTTGTAGATCCATTAAATCTCTTAACGAACTTTTAACCAAATCCACAGTAATAGGCTCTTTTTTGAAGTGAGCTCTTGCCGTTACACGATTCAATGCACCCTCTAATTCTCTAACATTAGAGCGTACCAATTCTGCTATAAAAAATGCTGCTTCATGAGGCAATCGATCTCCTTTCTCTTCAGCTTTCTTCATCAGGATCGCTGCACGGGTCTCAAGATCGGGCGGATCAATCTGAACAGTTAATCCCCAACTAAAACGAGATTTCAACCGGTCTTCGACACCGTCAATTTCTTTATGAAAACGATCAGAAGTAATGACTACCTGCTGATTTCCTTCTAACAAAGCATTGAATGTATGAAAAAATTCTTCTTGAGATCTGTCTTTTTTAGCAAGAAATTGAATATCATCTATTAACAAAGCATCTAAACTTCTATAAAACCGTTTAAACTGGTCAATCGCATTTCGCTGAAAGGCTCGTACCATATCCTGAACAAAGGCTTCTGACGATAAATACATAATTCTGGCATTAGGTTTTTTCTTTAAAATACTATGGCCAACAGCATGCATTAAATGCGTCTTACCCAAACCGGAACTACCATAAATAAATAAAGGGTTATGTCCACTACCTGGGCTTTCAGCAACAAGATGTGCTGCGGCTAATGCAAACTGATTAGAATCACCTTTAACAAAGGTATCAAAGTTATATTGAGGATTTAAATAGGTATCCAATTTAGATTGATTAGTTTCAACTAATTCTTCGTTAAAAGATTCGTTGAACATTTCAATATTAACGGGTGATTCTATTTTACTCGTCTTCTCTTCTATACTGAGCTCTGCCGAATTATCGTCCGAAATAAAGGTAGATTGAGGAATAATATTACGCGTTGTCGTACTGGATACTGCCGCTTCATTTCTTTGTCCTACCAGGATCGTTAAACCACTATCGTCTATATTGGTTAAAATTTCATTGATGCGATTGAGATACTTATCAGTAACCCACTGCATAACGAACCGGTTAGGCGCACTAATCACCAGCTCATTATTAACCTGATTAACAACCAGGGGTCTAATCCAGGTATTAAACTGTTGCTGTGGGATTTCATCCTGCAGCTGATATAGACATTGCTTCCAAATATCCTCTGACACTAATACTCCAACCCGGTTAATTAAGAACCTTTAAATTTATGAGGCTATTTTACTATCTAAACAATTATTTATCCACAAAAGGAACCCAAAGTTATCCACAGAATAAAAAATAAATAAAATGCCTATATTTCATTAACTTACCTTAGTTACCTAATAGTTTTCCTCAAGGTTATTCATAATCAACATGAAATTAAACTCATATTTAATAAACACTGAATAAGTCTATGAAAATAACTTAGAATAACCTGTGTATAAATTCGTCTGTGGATAAACCCCATATTTATAAACAGCTTATAAAAGTATATCCATAAGCTTTAAATAGTTGAATACATGGATCGTTAAACGCGAATAGCCCAGTAACTGTGGCATATGAGACAATCTATCAACAGAAAAATGTATGCTTAATAAGTAATAAAAATAATAAGAATTAAGTAAATACATATATACTTTAATTAAATATATTTTAGTTATTTAGTTAAAAAACATCGAAATAAAATAACTTTTAAATAAGCATTGAATATCGGATATTTTATCTATAGAATTCGCCGTCCTAATTTTTGAGGCAGATCCTTCGATTTAATCGGGGTTTTGCATGATTTAACCTTTTGGTGAACTGAAATGAAAAGAACTTTTCAACCTAGTGTAATTAAGCGTAAGCGTACTCACGGATTTCGTGCTCGTATGGCTACAGCAAGTGGTCGTCAGATTTTAAATCGTCGTCGTGCAAAAGGTCGTCACTCTCTAGCGGTTTAAATTGCTGGCAGACCTTGGGTATGGGACTTTACGAATTTACCAGAGATCAACGTTTGTTGACTCCAAAGGATTTTCGTAAAGTCTTTGACGGTAAAACGACACGTGCAGCTTGTCCTGAACTCCTTTTTATAGCGCTTCCTACTAAAAGCCAACATTCTCGTATTGGTTTTATTCTAGCGAAAAAACACATTAAGCATGCTGTTAAACGCAATCTAATACGTCGTATTGCTCGTGAACATTTTCGACAATTCCAACACCAGTTTAAACATAAAGATATTATTGTATTAGCCAGAAAAGGTGCTGGTGACTTAGATCGAAAATCCATCAATATCATCACTCGAAAGATGCTATCAAAGATAGAAAGACGCTTAATTGAGAGTTAATAGTTAATTGATTTTGGTTTCTACCAATAAATTAGTAAGTATTTAGATAAATTTATGCCAATTAACTAGAAAAATATACGCTCAACAGTTAGCATAACGCCTCTTTTTTGCCCTCAAAACCTACAGGCAACAGAATCATAATGGATATTAAAAGAATTACCTTATTTGCAGTATTTGCAATTACATCATATCTGATGCTCCAAACCTGGAATCAGGATTATGGTCAAGTAAAACAAACTACAAGTAGTCGAATTACGTCTGCTACAGTTTCAGATCTACCAATGGCTGTTGAATCAACATCAGATGTTCCTTCTGATCTACCAACTGTTACAGCGCAGGATCAATCAGAAATTACCAGCTTGGTAACTGAAACAAATCCTGAAGGTTATATCAGTGTTAAAACTGATGTATTAGATCTACAAATAAACCTACAGGGTGGTGATATAGAGTATTTAGCATTACCTGCTTATCCTCTGACCTTAGAAACTCCCAATGACCCCTTTGTAATGCTTGAGAATTCGTCAGTCAGAGAATTTATAGCACAAAGTGGTTTAGTGGGTAAAAATGGTATTGATTCAAAATCACGTCCTGTCTTTAAAACGACTTCAGATAGTTTTGAATTAACAGGCGATCAACTTGAAGTTGTTCTTTCTTATTCACAAGATGCTGTTGAATATGAAAAAATATTTACGTTTAAAAAAGGTGATTACCTGATTGGTGTTGAATATCGAATTGATAATCGTTCAACATCTGATTGGAACGGAGCTTTATTTGGTCAGTTGAAGAGAGATAAAACGGTTGACCCGTCTTCAAGTGGTGGCATCGGTATGTCGTCAGCCCTTGCATTTGCCCGGACCACTGAAGATACCCGATATGAAAAGATTCAATTTGGTGATATTGAAGACGGTATTGCTAATTATTCAAACCAGGGTGGTTGGATTGCATTCATTCAACATTATTACGTTAGTGCCTGGGTACCTGTTAAAGATCAGCTAAATAATTACTATCTTAAAACTACATCAGATGGCCAGTATAGGGGAGGTTATACTTCTGAGACTTTTAATGTAGCTGCAGGCAATACAGGTTCAATATCGGCATCATTATTTGTCGGACCTAAAGACCAGAAACGATTATCAGAAGTTGCAGAGAACCTTGACCTTAGTATTGACTATGGTTGGTTATGGTGGGCTGCCCAACCAATTTTTTGGTTACTAACTACCATCCAGGGTTTTGTCGTTAACTGGGGTTGGTCGATTATCTTGCTGACGCTCTGTATTAAAGCTGCTTTCTATCCTTTAACAGCAGCAAGTGCACGTTCCATGGCCCGTATGCGTAAGTTCTCTCCTAGAATGCAACAATTGAGAGAGCAATTTGGTGATGATCGCCAGAGAATGAGCCAGGAATTGATGAAGTTGTACAAAAAAGAAAAAATCAATCCTATGGGTGGCTGTTTACCCATCCTGATTCAGATGCCGGTATTTATTGCTCTATATTGGGTATTGATGGAAGCCGTCGAATTACGTCAGTCTCCGTGGATTTTCTGGATATACGATTTATCGCAAAAGGATCCATACTTCATTTTGCCAATATTGATGTCAGCTTCCATGGCGCTTCAGATGCGTTTAACAGCGCAGCCTAATATGGAGCCTATGCAGGCGAAAATGATGAAAATGATGCCATGGGTATTTGGAGTTATGTTCTTGTGGTTCCCAAGTGGACTTGTTTTATATTGGTTGGTCAATAACCTGATCTCAATCTCGCAGCAGTGGTATATCAACCGCCAGATTGAACGTGGTGAAGATAAACCAGCGTAACGCTGATACATTTAAAATCCTCGCAATGCGGGGATTTTTTTTGTCCAAAATAAATGTTTATAGTCTGATCGAATAAGTACCCTTATGGCATTCATCTATAAGCTGGAAAATTAACTCCTTGTGACTTAGGGGTACAAAAACTAAAATACTATTATTCAATCTAACTGAGCTTTCCTATGTCTCAAACAGACACAATTACAGCAATTGCTACGGCTACCGGTCGGGGTGGTGTTGGAATTATCAGGGTATCAGGCCCGCTTTCTATAAAAATTGCTGACAAAATGTTGGGATTTGTACCAAAGGCACGACAGGCACATTTCTGTGATTTTCAAGATGGCAATAACCAGGTATTGGATCAGGGTATCGCTCTATTCTTTCAGGGACCAAATTCATTCACTGGTGAAGATGTATTAGAACTTCAGGGACATGGTGGTCCGGTTGTGTTGGATATGATACTGAATGCTACTATTAGTTGTGGTGCTCGTATGGCCAGACCTGGAGAGTTTTCAGAGCGTGCATTCTTAAATGATAAAATAGATCTGGCCCAAGCTGAAGCCATTGCTGATTTGATTGACTCGGTTTCTGAACAAGCAGCACGAAGTGCTTTAAATTCAATGCAGGGACAATTTTCAGTTGAAATAAATCATTTGGTTGAAGCGCTTATTCATCTAAGAATATATGTCGAAGCTTCAATCGATTTTCCGGAAGAAGAAATCGACTTCCTCGCTGATGGCAAGGTAGCCAATGATTTAAAACATATTCAGGATCGACTGTCTCAAGTACTTAAAGAAGCGAATCGAGGTACATTAATGCGAGATGGAATGACAGTCGTTATCGCCGGTCGTCCAAATGCGGGCAAATCCAGCCTGTTAAATGCATTGGCAGGACGAGAAAGTGCTATTGTCACCGATATTCCAGGAACAACAAGAGACGTACTCAGGGAACATATACATATTGATGGCATGCCTTTGCATATTATTGATACTGCTGGTTTAAGAGATACGACTGACAAGGTAGAAATGATTGGTATTGAGCGTGCCTGGAAAGAAATTGCCGAAGCTGATTTGGTGTTATTAATGGTAGATTATAGTGAATGCTCATTGATAGATCCTCATGAAATCTGGCCAGAATTTGTAGATCAGCTGCCAAAAGAAGAACGTATCACGGTAATTCGTAACAAGTGTGACCTGGTTAATAAACAACCTGAAGTTTCGGAAGGCGAGAATACCGTTATTACCCTGTCGGCAAACAGAGAATTAGGCGTCGATTTATTAAGAACTCATTTAAAAGAAGTCATGGGTTTTGAATCCCAAACAGAAGGAGGCTTTATAGCCAGACGCCGCCACCTGGATGCGTTAAACAGGGCCAAAGAGTTTTTAAATAACGGTGAGTATCAATTACATGGATTTGGTGCTGGAGAACTTTTGGCTGAGGATTTAAAAGAAGCTCAAAATGCACTAAGTGAGATAACCGGGGCATTTACGCCTGATGATCTATTAGGACGAATCTTTACCAGTTTTTGTATTGGTAAATAACGCTGAATTGTTGGAAATAAAATGTCTAAAACCAAATTTTGTAAGTCGGCTTTGGAAGCAGTTTCGTCGATAAAAAGTGACGAATTTGTATGGTTACATGGAATGGCAGCAACTCCCAAGGTACTGTGTGATGCATTAGCTATACACGCCAAAACACAAAAAAATATCCAATTAGCACATGTACATTGCGAGGGTATTGAGTCCCTGTGTAATCCAGCGTTAAAGGGCCACATATATCATCACTGCTATTTTGTAGACGCCTGTACCCGACCCCTAATTGCATTGGGCATGGCTGATTATGTGCCAGTATTTTTATCAGAGATTCCACAATTGTTTCAACAAGGCATACAACGCCTGGATGCCGCTATTATACAAGTCTCACCTCCGGATAAGCATGGAATCTGTTCACTGGGTATATCCGTTGAAGCAACCCGGGCTGCATGTCTTTCCGCTAAAAAAATTATAGCTCATATAAATCCATCAATGCCCCGTACCCATGGTGATGGTTTCATACATTTAGAAGACATCGATTATGTCTATATGGAAGATGCGCCATTAAGCACCCATGAAGTAATGCCATTAAACGATACGGCTATGGCCATCGGTCAAAACGTGGCTAGTCTAATTGAAGATGGTTCCTGTCTTCAAATGGGTATTGGTTCGATTCCGGAAGCAGTATTAAGTTGTTTAAACGATCGCAAACACCTTGGTATCCATACAGAAATGTTTTCAGATGGTGTATTGCCCCTATTGGAAAAGGGAGTTATTGATAACAGTCTGAAAAAAATTCATCCGGGTAAAGTTGTGACCGGTTTTGTTTTGGGCAGTAATAATTTGTATCAATATGTTGATGACAATCCGGAAATTGTATTCCTCGATAGTGAATATGTGAATAATACGGTTAATATTCGCAGAAACCCTCAGGTAGTTGCCATCAATAGTGCGATACAGGTCGATATTACCGGGCAGGTGTGTGCTGATTCAATTGGTAAAAAAATCTATTCTGGATTTGGTGGACAGATGGACTTTGTGCGGGGTGCCAGTTTGTCAAAAAATGGAAAGGCAATTATTGCTTTACCTTCTACGGCGGCTAAAGACAGCATTTCTCGTATCTGTCTTAACCTTGATTTAGGTGCTGGCGTTGTTACAACCCGAGCCAATGTGCAATATGTAGTAACAGAGTATGGTGTTGCAGATTTAAAAGGAAAGTCACTGACACAACGTGCAAGGGCTTTAATAAACATTGCCCATCCAAAATTTAGAGATCAATTGCAAGCCGGATTATAAACGCTGAAGCAGATCTATATAGTTTAAAGCGTTAAATGGGCGCTTTATTTTTCACATATCTGTATCTAAAAAGCCTTTCACTTTATATCGAACCAGGTGTCTCCATTATTTTGAAACATAAGTTAATTAGCATGTAAGCTGTCACCAAGTTTCACGATATTTCCACAATTTTAGGTTTAGAATTACGTATGCTATAGGTAATAAATCCGAGAATTCAATTATGAAGCTACGCGCTAAAATATTGTTACTGGTGTTATCGACAAACCTACTGTTAATTTTAATAATGGCATCATTTGGAGCCATGAAATTTAATCATTTGTTTGTTAACTATATTAATAGCAATGAAATTGAAAGGCTGGCGCCGTTATCAGATAGCTTGTCAGAAGAATTTTTACGTTTTGGTGACTGGGAACGTTACCGAAACAATAAAAATTTATGGCAAAAAAAACTGTATGAAAATAATCATTTAATGCGTCGACCGATGCCAGGAAGCATGGATGAAATGCATGATAGAATGATGAATGGTCAGTCAATACGACCACCTACAGCAACAAACATTCTTCTTGCAGATGAAGACAAAACAATAGTTGTGGGTAAAAATCCACCCAAAGATCGCACCACATGGATCGCCATAGAGTCCAAAAATAAGATAACGGTTGGTTACTTGGGTGTTATTCAAGCAAGGCGTCCTAGTCTGGATGTCGATCGTATGTTTGTTTCTAGCGTAGGTACCAATCTATCTATTGTAGTTATAGCGGCATTATTAGTATCTTTACTGGTATCGGTAATATTTTCAAACAGACTGGTCAAACCTATTATTCGATTAAAGTCAGCCACTCATGACCTGGCCGCGGGCCGATATCAAAATGCGGTCCAGGTAAAGGGTCATGATGAATTAGCACAACTTGCTACAGATTTTAATTGGTTAGCTCAAACATTGGATGCCAATCAAAAGAGTCGACAACAATGGGTAGCGGATATTTCACATGAATTACGTACGCCACTGGCCATTGTAAAGGCAGAAATTGAAGGGTTAATTGACGGAATTCGCCCTTTAGATAATCAGGCTATGTTGTCACTTTCAGAAGAAATTTTACGATTATCACATCTGGTTGATGATCTGCACCAATTGTCATTATCAGATGCGGGTGCCCTGACCTACCACATGGAGCCAATTGACCTGAAAACCTGGCTTCAGGATTTTATAGACGACCATCTCGATACTCAAAGTGGCCTGACTCACCAATTAAGCCTACCCACTGAAACTCTTGTCATTCAAGGCGATAGTAAACGACTTGAGCAATTATTTACGAATCTATTAAGTAATAGCCTCAAGTATAGTGATCCACCTGTTAACATATCCATATCATTGGATAGGTATGGAAGGATTATTTGGTCCGATTCAACTCCTGGTGTTTCTGAAGAAGCCTTACCCAGGTTATTTGATCGACTTTATAGAGTTGAAGGATCAAGAAACAGAGAAAGTGGCGGTTCTGGATTAGGTTTGGCAATTTGTAGCAATATTGTGGCTGCTCATCAGGGTACTATTTCCGCTGCTTCTTCTGAAGATGAGGGTTTAACTATTACGATTGACTTTCCAGGGGCCAAGAAATGAAGGTGCTTATTGTCGAAGATGAACTCAAATTAGCCGAGGTCATCAGGGACTATCTGACGAATGCAGACTATGAAGTAACTATGATTCATCATGGTGATGATGTGATGCCATGGCTAGTAACAAATACACCAGATATTATTGTATTGGACATTATGCTGCCAGGTACCGATGGATTAACGCTTTGTCGTGACATTCGGCAGCAGTGCGATATCCCAATTATTATGACCACGGCACGAATTGAAGAAGTAGACCGGTTGATGGGTCTGGAAATGGGCGCGGACGATTATTTGTGTAAACCCTATAGCCCTCGGGAATTGGTCGCTCGTGTGAAAGCAATATTGAGGCGTACTCAAACAAAAGAACCTGCAATAACTGAGCTTATACTGATAGAAAATACCAACAAGGTGCAATATTTATCACAACAAATAGAATTAACCTCGGTTGAATTTAAATTATTGCAAGAGTTGGTTCAGAAACCTGGCATCATTATCTCACGTAATCATTTAATGGATCATATATATCCAGATGGACGAATCGTTAGTGACCGAACCATTGATTCCCATATTAAAAAGCTTAGAAAAAAACTGGATTCGTTTGAAGCAGATCATGAATTCATTCGATCAGTCTACGGCTCAGGATACAAGTATGACTAATAATCCAGATTGCTGGTGGTTAATTTAAGGCTATATTATTGATTTCGGGTACTCTGTTATGTCTTCTTATTAATATAATTGTCATCTTAACCCTGAGCCCGGATTTGAATGGGATCATTCATTTATCGGACATACAGGATCAGCTATAGATATTACGCATCTTAAAGAAGCTGAAACGATCTTGTCTCAGAATAATGAACAACTTGAACAAGACATCAGAAAGCGTACCCAGCAGGTTCAGGAAGTCATGCAGCTGAATCACTTTATGAGTGGATGACCCGTTGCCAGGAGGCCGTTTATAAAGCACAGTATGAAGGTGGCAACCAAATATATTATATTAAATAATTATACATAAATGTCTTTTATCAGGTTTTGAGTCGTTGTAGGTTTTCATTAATTCGACCGACCAGATCATCCATATTTTTAGCCATTTCGGTATTTTCTGAAGAAATATTGCCAGTTGTGTGACTCGACGTAACGATTTTTTGGATACTGTCGCGAACATTTTCAGCCAGTAAATTCTGCTCAGTAGCAGATTCTGATATCTGAGTGTTTTGCTCCGAGATATATTGAATGTTTGTTTGGATATCGGTAAACAGCTGATGCAACTCTTTGGATTTTTTATCCAAATCAACCGAAAGCAATGTTGAGGATTCAATCGACTCCAGACTATTTTTAGACCCTTCTTTCAATATGCCGATGGTTTCTCTAATTTCTTCAGCACTCGATTGAGTTTGGGATGCCAGGCTCCGAACTTCATCTGCGACCACAGCAAAACCTCGGCCAGACTCCCCGGCACGAGCAGCTTCAATAGCAGCATTAAGCGCTAATAGATTGGTTTGATCTGCAATCTGGCTAATAACATCTAAAATTTTGGCAACTGTGTTTACCTGATCGTCTAACTCACTGAGTCGGCTTTGTGTCACTTGCATCTGTTGATTCATTGAAACTAATTGACGTTGATTGTCATCGACTAAATTGACACCTGAGTTAATGATATTTAATTCGTTATCTATAGCTTGAATCGCTGCGTGAGTAGATTCAGCAACCACAGAGGCCATTTCTGCCATTTTATCAACGGCTACACTCGCACTCTCAGTTTCATGTAATTGCTGCACTAGTTCAGTTTGTGTTGCCTGTGCACTGGCATCCAGAGTCTGGCTAACCTGGTAGGTTTCTGAAACATCTGTTTGCACATTCTCTACGGCGTGACGAACTGACACGATGACACTGTTGATAGATGTTAAAATAGATGACAATTCATCATTGCGATAAACGTTAAACTCTTGAGAAAAATCAAGGTTTTCGCTCAAATGATGCAAGTTATAATTGATCCTTCGAATTCGATTAATTATAAATTTCTTTGATAGCCAGCTGATAAACAACAAAGAAAATCCAATCAGACTAACCAACCAAATAGCGCTATTTTTAAGACTATTATTTGCCACCTGGTCAAATTGTTTGAGTGATAAATCGATCCTGACTACGCCTAATACTTCGCCTTCGCTACCAACATGGCATGAGGTACAGTTGGTACCCATATAGTCGACCTCAGAAATAATCGGCCGCCAGACACTCATCACTCGTCCATCTTGTCCTTTCGTTATCATTTGGTTAAGCCTGCCGTCGACGGCTAATTGATCGTGGTTGTCCAGTATTTTTTCGTGAGGCTGACCATTGCCGAAAACTGAATTTAGAGTATCGGTTCGAATGACACGTAGATCGATGACGCCCTCAGGCTGCATAAGACGTTGGCGAATGACATCACGTTGATGAATTGATCCGGTAATCATCATGGTATTCAATGAATCAAAATAGGCATTTGAAATAGAATTTGCTTCTTTTACTGACAACTGTTCGATAAGTGTTTTTTGGCTATCCTGTGAAATCAGTAATGACGAGATAAGTATAATAAAGAACACAAGAGCGGGAACAGACAGCACCGCAAATTTAAGAGAGATATTTTTCACGCATAATCCATATTAATTTAAATTAAATACAGCTCAGTATAAACTTTATTACCAATTAGCGGAAAGCCGCATTGTTAGTTGACCTGTGTTCCAGTTTTAATCGGCTTAACAATGATTTAATTTAACTAATATGTTAATTAGTCTTATCTTAGACTATATATATGAACGCAATAGGAGAATGAAGTGGAACTTTTATTTCGAGAAATTGTAGATGAATTGATTCAATGTCCTGAAGTAGAAGCCATTGCGTTAGCCGGGTCCAAGGTGACCAGTTACGAGGATCAACTCTCTGATCATAATTTTTATGTGTATACCAATACAGAACTATCACATAAAACCCGTAAGAGAATAACCAATAAATATTTAAGATATGTAGAATTCAATAATCAGTATTGGGAAACTGAAGACGACGGTCAGTTAAATGATGGTTCTGAAATCAGGCTCATCTATAGAGATATTAGAGCGTTTGATCAGATGATTTCCCAGATTGCCTTCGAACATAAAGCGAGAATCGGGTATACCACATCATTTTGGTATAACCTGTTGCATGCCGAAATTCTATTCGACCGAAATCAACAATTAGCAGATCTTCAAAAGAAATATCAAATTCCGTACCCGCCCGAACTAAAGACGGCTATTTTACAAAAAAACCATGGTTTATTGCGTCGTCAGATGCCCGCCTATATTTTTCAAATGACTAAGGCAGTGAGTCGAAAAGATTTGGTGGCCCTTAATCATGTGGTCTCAAATTACCTGGCTAGTTACTTTGATATTCTATTTGCTGTCAATGAGAAGCTTCATCCGGGTGAAAAGAAACTAGTAGAATATGTTAAAAATAGGTGCCAGTGGATTCCCGATAGCTTTGAGGCTCATTTAGAAGATATTGTGTTGCTGGCTGCCACCGCTGATGAAAAACTGATCGCTACGGTTAATAGTATGATCGATGAACTTGATCACTGCATTCGCCAAGCGGGTAGACACTTCAGTGATGAACTATAGCGTTACCTGATAGTTTTTAAACCTGTAGTTATTCATTTTTAGGCCAATGTTACATCCAAAGTAAGGGTATAATAGCCTCGTTTGTATCTATATAAGGTAGGTTATCTCTTGTGAAATCATCTGGCATAAAGCTGGTTATACTGTTGTCTTTAGTGCTGACTGGCGCGATTAGTGCCAGTTTAGGTGGTTGGTTGGGATATCAGTCGCTTGAAAAATCTGCCAGAAATGAACTTTTCCGTTACTCTAGTTTAATTGAAGACCTGATTAATCGTTTTCAGGTAATGTCGCCTATATTAGCCTCCAATGATCAATTTAAAGACTTGCTGCTATCACCCGCTCCTAAATCTGTAGAGGAGACCAACCGTCAATTGTCTGCCTTTTCGGATATATTGAACTTGTCTTCTGATATATATATTTTAAATGTACAAGGCCGCACACTGGCTTCGAGTAACTGGAATACTGAGACTAGCTTTATAGGCCGTAACTTTAGCTTCAGGCCCTATTATCAACAAGCTATGACCGGGTCATCAGGATTTTATTTTGCATTAGGACTGGCCACGAAGGTAAGGGGTGTCTATTTTTCAAACCCGATCAAAATTAATGACATAGTTATCGGTGTGATGGTATTAAAAATTAATGTTTCTCATTTAGAAGAGCTCTGGAAAGTCCCGGAATCCAGTGAAACATTTGAATTTGTTGTGACTGACAGGGACTCGATTATATTTTTATCAAGCCAGGCAGACTGGCGCTATAAGAGTGTTGAAGAGATATCCGATAAACGTTTGGTTAGTATTGATGACGCTCGTCGTTATCCTGGCGTCACAATTAAGCCCATGGGTATTCTTCCAATTAATAGGCCATCTGGGCTGTCTAATGATGTTCAAAGTATAAAGTTGAATGAAACGGACTACTTTAAAATCAGTCAGAATATGCCGGAATTGGGCTGGACACTTTCCATCTTTACCAATACCCAAAGTGTCGAATATGACCAAATGAGCAGCATGCTCACCGGTTTATTTTTTATTGCCAGTATCATAGGTATTTGGCTATTTTTGCAAGAACGACAAGCTCGCCTCGATCACCTGGAGTCAAGCCGGAGAGAATTGGAATCTCGGGTGATCCAAAGAACTCAGGATTTGGAGGTTACTAATTCCAGACTGGTAGAAGAAATTGAAGAGCGAAATCGTGCGGAATATCAGCTAAAGGCAGCGCAAGATGGCCTGATTCAAGCGGCCAAATTGGCTACTCTGGGGCAAATGTCGGCGGGAATTAATCATGAGCTGAATCAACCATTAACCGCCATCAAGGCTTTTAGTTCCAATGCAGCCAAATTTCTGGAGCGCGGAAAGCTGGAAACCGTTGATCAGAATCTACAGGAGATTAGACAGCAGTGTGATCGCATGGGGAAAATTATTAGTCAATTCAAACTGTTCTCTCGAAAATCTGACAGTAAACTAGTAGCTATCGACTTTCAGCAAATCATTACCGGAGCCTATTATATTATACAGCCCATGCTGGATAACTATCCTGGTCAACTATTGAGAAGAGGGATTAAAGAGCCCGTCTGGGTAGCCGGTGATATGGTTCGATTAGAGCAGGTTATGGTAAATCTTCTTTCAAACGCCATACAGGCGACCGTCGATGCGCATTCACCCGAAGTTGAAATATGTTTTGTTGTTGATGGATCTTTTGTTGAATTACAGGTAAAGGATAATGGTACCGGTTTGGTGAATACTAATGAAATATTTGAACCCTTTTTTACCACTAAGGCGGTATCAGAGGGGTTAGGTTTGGGGCTGAGTATTTCAAGACAAATTATTGAAGCTATGAATGGCACATTAGAAGCAAGGGATGCTAAAGACAGTGGTGCTATATTTGTAATTCGGTTGCCTTTGCTAAAACAACCAGGGGAGTTCCAATGAAAGGTCCGGTTTTCTTTTGTGACGATGACGCATCTATTCGAACTTCGATGCAACAGACCCTTGAACTAGAGGATATCAATGCACGGTGTTTTGCCGACGGACAGGCTCTGATTGATAATCTGGAAGAAAACTGGCCAGGTGTTGTTATATCAGATATTAATATGCCGGGAATGGATGGTATGACGCTGATGAAGCTGATACATCAGTTCGATGATGAAATTCCGGTTATTTTGTTAACGGGTCATGGCGATATAAGTATGGCAGTGGTTGCCATGCGAGCCGGTGCCTATGACTTTATAGAAAAGCCTTACGAAGCTGAACTCATGACCGATGTAGTTCGTAGGGCATACGAAAAGCGTGAGCTGACGCTTGAAAATCGCCAGTTAAAAAATCAGCTAAAAATGAACTCGGCTCCTGGCCCGAGAATCTTGGGTAAAACCCCGGTCATGCTGCGGCTGTTTAGTATTCTTGAGACCATAGCAGACGCACCCGCTGATGTTTTATTGCACGGTGATACCGGCACGGGTAAAGATCTGGTTGCACGATGGTTACATGAAAATAGCCGTCGATTAGAGCATAATTATGTCGCTATTAACTGTGGCGCTGTTCCTGAAAATCTAATAGAAAGCGAGCTATTTGGGCACGAATCCGGAGCCTTTACCGGAGCAGACAAAACACGTATTGGTAAGTTTGAGCATGCTAATGGCGGGACAGTTTTTTTAGATGAAATTGAAAGCATGCCACTTCATTTGCAGGTTAAGCTATTACGGGTTTTAGAAGAGCGTAAAATAGAACGTTTAGGTAGTAATAAATCAATTGATTTAGACATACGTATTATTGCAGCGACTAAAACCGACTTGCTGGATTTGAGTCATCAAAGTGGTTTCAGATCCGACCTGTATTTCCGCTTAAATATCGTAAAAGTCGATATTCCAGCATTAAAAGACCGTGAACAGGATATCCCCTTTCTATTTCAGCATTTTTCCTTGATAGCAGCAGCCCGATATCAGCGAGAGATTATTCCTTTACCGACCGCAAGAATGGCAACACTAATGCAACACCCCTGGCCAGGAAATGTACGGGAACTCAGGAACCTTGCTGAACGTTATGTGCTATTAGGTGAACACGCCTTCGATCAAATGTCAGCACCCTTTGATGCAGAAGTCCAGGGACGTCAGACATTAACAGAGCTAGTAGAACAGTACGAAGTTCAGCTGATCACCAGTGCATTGTCGGAGCATCAAGGCAGTATTAAGGATGCAATGATTAACCTTGGGCTGCCGCGTAAAACCCTATATGACAAGATGAAAAAATACGGTTTGGATAAAGGTGATTATAAAACAGGCATTTAAACTTGAGATAGTTTTCTTTACAGGCAGTGTAAAAAGCTAATGAGTGCAGGAAAATGCAAGTATCGTTACCCTAAATGACTTTTTGGCCGCTTATTTAGTTCGACGGAAAATTAGTTTAATTGGAAGACTGTCAATTCGACGTCAGAACTGATATCGGGCTTTATATTGCTGGTAGAAACAAATCCAAGCTTGGAGAGTAATGCCTGGGAAGCAAGGTTATCTGGATGAGTAACAGCGTTCAGTGTACACAGGTTAAATTTGTTTTTTCCAAGCTCCAAAATAGCCTTACTGGCTTCATAGGCATAACCCTGACGATAGAATTCGGGTAAAAGCGCAAATCCAAAATCGACATAAGACAGAAAAGGCTTTTTTAAGACGCCAAAAATTCCAATCTCCTGTCCATTCAGTCCATGAATAGCATAATAACCAAACCCTAACTCCCGATGGGATTCCAAAATACCCTTTAATTGCAACTTTTTGAGTCAGGATTAAACACATTTTATTTTGATTAGTGTTAATTTCACTCAGTATTATAAATACACTAGAGCCAATTTGAACTATTGTCACATAACTGTCATAAAGGTGTCTTTAAATGGTCACAACTACAATAATCGGGATATAGCTCTTGTCTAAGCCAAACATTGACACAATTGCTGACACAAAAAAACCTCAACAATATAAAGTTTTGATTGTTGACGATGAGCCTGCTATTCGAGAGATGCTTGAATTAGTCTTGGCAGCTGAAGGGTTTCATTTATTAGTAGCAGATAGTGCACAGAAAGCGCATGAGTTAGTTGTTGATGAACAACCTGACATCATATTGCTCGATTGGATGATGCCCGGAGTGACCGGTTTAGAGTTCCTTAGACGATTAAGGCGCAGTGAGATGACAGCGACTATTCCTGTCATACTAATAACGGCCAAAACCGAAGAAGACAGCCGTGTTGCAGGTCTGGACTCTGGGGCAGATGACTATATTACCAAGCCTTTTGCCCCCAGAGAGCTGATTTCTCGTATTTATGCAATCTTACGGCGGATAAATCGCATTGAGATGAATCAAGTCATTGAGTTTGAACAGATGTTATTTGACCCGGCGAGTTACCGGGTCCAGGTCAGAGGTATGACGCTTGATCTGGGTCCGACAGAGTTCCGGTTACTGCAATTTTTTCTAAAAAACCAGGATCGGGTCTACAACCGGGACCAGATTATGGATCATGTTTGGGGTGGCAACGTTTATCTGGACGAGCGCACGGTAGATGTTCATATTCTTAGATTGCGCAAAGCACTATCCGAACATAGTTACGACAAATATATTCAGACGGTTCGAGGTGTAGGGTATCGATTTTCAAATCTATCTAAAGGCAGTGTTAAAACAACATGAACTCGGGATTTAAAAGAGAACAGTTTATTATATTGGCAATTTCTGCGTTCTCGTTGTTGCTTGGCTGGAGTTTTGGATACCCCTTCGAGTTAATGTCTTTATCGCTATTGTTTTACTTATTTTGGTTTATATCCAAAACCCGGCGATTCTTTCGTTGGCTAAAAAAGGGAAGTAAAGGTGCCTTTTATGACCAAAGTGGCCTTTGGGGCGACATTGTTCATCATATCGAGGTCCGAAGCCGGCGTCAGAATAAAGCCAAGTCTCGCTATAAATCGGCACTGGTACGGGTCAATAAATTAACCGAAGCCCTGGATCAGGGAGTGATTATTTTAAAACAGGATTATTGCCTTGATTGGTGGAATGACTCGGCTGCAATACTCATCGGCCTGGAAAAAAAGGATAAAGGTAGTCCGGTCACCAATTTAATGCGATTGCCTGCTTTTGTAGCCTATATTCATCAAAAATCACATCCAAAAAATCTGGAACTGGTGTCACCACTGAACGAGCAGAATTATTTGAGTGTTAGTGCTACCAGAGTGAACCCTCAGGAACTGGTGATTGTTATTACCGATATCACACAGATTAAGCATCTCGAACAAACCCGAAAAGATTTTGTGGCTAATGTGTCCCATGAGCTCAGAACCCCTCTTACGGTACTCAAGGGCTACTCAGAAACCTTACCGGATATGTTTTCTGATAATCCGGTACTCACTAAAGCCATGTCTCAAATGGATAACCAGATTCAACGAATGCAGCAATTGGCTGACGATCTGCTTATGCTGGCGAGGATGGAGTCGGGTGAACAGGTGTTAGCTACCAGCAAGATACCGCTATTTCCGTTATTGATAGAGGTAAAACATCAGGCAGAAAAGCTCATCCGGGATAAACACACTATAGACATACAGTGTGATGAAGATATTCGACTACAGGGTAATCGCGCCGAAATATACAGCGCACTTAGCAATCTGGTTTTCAATGCGGTGAAACACAATCCCAAGGGCTGTCATATAAAGTTAAAGGTCAGTCAGCGAAAAAAATGGCTGCGCATTCAGGTAGAAGATAATGGCGTTGGTTTTGATCCTATACATATTCCCCGGATTACCGAGCGTTTCTATCAATTAGATCAGAGCCGAAGTTCAGAAAAAGGTGGTACAGGTCTTGGGCTGGCGATTGTTAAGCATGTGATACAGCGGCACAAGGGTTTGTTGATGATTAAATCAAAAGAAAACCAGGGTGTAACATTCATCTGCAAATTTCCACTTAAGCTTGATAGCCAATAGCGACGGTTAATTATTAAATTAATCATTGTCACATAACTGTCATATAGCTTTCATATTATTGTCATCAAACACGATTAATCTCTGTCCTGCTAATAAATAAATTGTAGGACAATGGAGTCTTAAATGATGAAAATGAAATTGGTAGTACTGGCAGCACCCCTTGTGGCACTTTTATTCACAAGTCATATACAAGCTCGGACAAATGTTGAGGTAGTAGGGTCATCAACAGTTTATCCTTTTTCAACGGTTGTAGCTGAACGTTATGGGCGTGCTTCTGGCGAAACACCTAAAATAGAAGCGACGGGCTCTGGCGGCGGTTTAAAAATGTTCTGTAATGGTGTTGGTAGTCAGTATCCGGATATTGCTAATGCTTCCCGGCGTATTAAAGAATCTGAATTTAACCAGTGTGTAAGTAATGGTGTTACCGATGTTATCGAAGTACAGGTTGGATTTGACGGTATTGTACTTGCTAACTCAACAGAATCACCGGTATTGCGTTTGACGCGAAAAGATATATTCCTGGCACTGGCTAAAGTAGTACCCGGAAACCAGCCAGGTGAATTGATAGAAAACCCTTTCACCACATGGAATCAGGTTAATGCAACCTTACCCAAGGTGAAAATTGAAGTATTGGGTCCGCCACCAACATCGGGTACTCGGGATGCATTTGCAGAATTAGCCATGGAAGGGGGCTGTAAAAAAATAGATTGGATCGCCGCTTTGAAAAAGTCAGATAAAGGCCAATATAAAGCGATTTGTCATAGCATCAGAGAAGACGGCCACTATATTGAAGCCGGAGAGAATGACAATTTAATCATTCAAAAACTATCTGCTAATCCTGATGCATTTGGCGTTTTTGGTTTTAGTTTTCTTGATCAGAATGCCGACCGGGTTCAGGGTGCCATTATTGAAGGTGTTGCTCCGGAATTCGATTCCATTGCTGACAAATCTTACCCGGTCTCCCGGCCTTTGTTCTTCTATGTTAAAAAGGCGCATCTTGGTGTGATTCCAGGAATTAAGGGTTACCTAAGAGAGTTTACCAGTGAAAAAGCCTGGGGTGATGAAGGTTATCTAACCGATAAGGGATTAATCCCGATGCCACGCAGCATGCGTAATGACGTGGCAAAACGTGTTAGCACAGAAACCGTTCTAACGGCTGAAGACTTTAAGTAAGCAATTACTGTTGCAACCAGCCATGTTTTTGATGGCTGGTTTCTTTTAATTTCGGAAATATGACATGCAAACAGCAAGTTTAATATTATTACTGGCAGGCTTTGGTGTACTGGCATTCGTTCAGGGACGCCTTCGCTCGTTATCAATAGCCCGGCATGCTGGAGGCATACGTTTTCTCAACTCCCTGCCTTTTTATTATGGGCTTCAATCGTTGTTTTGGACGGTGTTGCCTGCATTAATTCTGCTTGCCATTTGGTTGTTGTTTCGTAACAGCCTAATAACGACGTTGGTGATCAATACATTACCCGCAGATCTCATGCCTTCGAATTCCTCTGAACAGAGCTTAATGGTTAGCCAGCTTCATAATATTGCTGCGGGTGCCTTAACCGGCGACGCTATCTCAGTAGAGATGCTGGAAGCAGCAGATCGATTAACCCGTTTTGAGAGAATCGGTCGCTGGGTGATTAGTGGCGCATTATTGTCATTCGTTGGACTTGGTTTGTTATTGGGCTATAGGCGTATTCAGTTAAACCTGAATGCCCGTGTTCAGTCAGAGCAGGTTGTTAAAATAATATTGATGGCCTGCGCCAGCATCGCCATATTTACCACCATAGGCATTATCTTCTCGGTACTCTTTGAATCGATACAATTTTTTAAATCTGTAAGTCCAGCCGATTTTGTATTTGGCCTGGAGTGGAGTCCTCAGACAGCGATTCGTGCCGACCAGGTCGGTTCGTCAGGTTTGTTTGGCGCTATCCCGCTGTTTGTTGGAACCCTGTTGATCACCTTGATTGCCATGGTGATCGCGGTGCCCACTGGCCTAATGTCTGCGATATATCTTTCTGAATATGCAAGCAAATCAATGAGAACCTGGATTAAACCGGCTTTGGAAATTCTGGCCGGTATTCCGACGGTTGTTTATGGATTTTTTGCCGCCTTGACGGTAGCTCCGGCCTTAAGAAATATGGGTGAGTCTCTGGGTCTGAGTGTGTCATCAGAGAGTGCGTTGGCTGCGGGTGCTGTTATGGGCATTATGATTATCCCGTTTATATCGTCACTGGCAGATGACGTGATTACTGCTGTGCCTCGCTCACTGCGTGAAGGCTCTTTGGCTATGGGCGCTACACAATCCGAGACGATATTGAACGTTGTGTTTCCGGCAGCACTGCCGGGCATTGTAGGTGGGGTGTTATTGGCCGTGTCTCGTGCCATTGGAGAAACCATGATTGTGGTGATGGCGGCAGGCTTGGCAGCAAACCTGACGGCGAATCCACTAGAAACCGTTACCACGGTGACCGTACAAATCGTGACGCTACTGACTGGCGATCAGGAATTTGATAGCCCAAAAACATTGGCAGCATTCGCATTAGGATTAATGTTGTTTGTCGTGACTCTGGCACTAAATTTTGTTGCTTTACATGTCGTTAAAAAATATCGGGAACAGTATGACTGATTTTAACCAGGCTGAACGTATTCAGCAGTCTCTAAAAAAGCGTTACCGGGCCGAATTGCGGTTTCGCTGGTATGGCCGGCTGGCAGTTGGTTTTGCTATGTTGTGCCTGCTGGCGCTATTTACCGACATCATCAGTAAGGGTATCGGCGCTTTTCGGACAACCGCTATTTCACTTGAAGTGACCTATGACCTGGAACAGGTCGGAGTTACAGATCTGGCCAATAAAGACGAATTACTGTATGCCGACTGGGATGCTCTGAGTAAACAAGCACTTAGAAATCAGTTTCCTGAAGTAACAGGCCGCAAAGACAAGCGTGAACTATATCGCTTGGTGAGTAATGCTACTGGCTTTGAATTGAGTAAAGCGCTAAAAGCAAACCCTGATCTGGTGGGCAAAACTGAACAAATCTGGGTGTTGGCTGACGATGATATCGACACCTGGTATAAGTCCTGGTTAGCGGGAAATCCCTATGAAGAGCGATTAACTGAAAATCAGATCGCCTGGCTCACACAGCTAGTAGCAGATCAAAAACTAAATCTGCAATTTAATACCCGGTTCTTTACCGGTGGCGACTCCAGAGAACCAGAGCAAGCTGGCGTACGGGGCGCACTAATGGGGTCATTGCTGACATTGGCGGTTACGTTTCTATTGTCATTCCCAATCGGTATTGCGTCTGCCATCTATTTGGAGGAGTTTGCTCCTAAAAACCGACTGACCGATTTTATTGAAGTCAATATCAATAATTTGGCTGCAGTACCCTCGATTATCTTTGGTTTATTAGGTTTGGCGATATTTATTAACTTCTTTGAGTTACCCAGGTCCGCTCCTCTAATTGGTGGTCTGGTGTTGTCATTGATGACCTTGCCAACGGTGATCATCACCAGCCGTGCGGCGATTAAAGCCGTACCGCCTTCAATAAGAGAAGCAGCAATTGGTTTGGGTGCTTCGCAACAGCAGGTCGTTTGGCACCATGTTTTACCGCTTGCTATGCCGGGTATGTTAACCGGAGGCATTATCGGAATGGCTCAGGCCCTGGGAGAAACCGCCCCTCTGTTAATGATAGGCATGGTGGCCTTTATTGTTGATATTCCTAATGGCGTGACGGATCCGGCGACTGTGCTTCCGGTTCAAATATTTTTATGGGCCGATAGCCCTGAACGTGCATTCGTAGAAAAAACATCAGCAGCCATCATGGTATTGCTGGCGTTCTTGATTTTAATGAATGCAGCTGCGATTTATTTACGTAAACGTCTGGAAAAACGCTGGTAATTACCGGTATTCAGTCAGTTATTACATGAAATTATTTTATATCTGATGATGCGATTCGTTGCCTAGTCAGGTTATGAACAGGATAGACACCATGACGACCGATGCTAATTTTGAACTAACGAACCATAAAACTGTTGGGGTCATCGAAACCGAACAGGCCAAAATGAAAATGCGTAATGTTAATATTTTCTATGGCGATAATCAGGCCATACACGATGTCAGTATCGATATTGGTAAGAATGAAGTCTTAGCCATGATTGGCCCATCTGGCTGTGGTAAATCGACATTTTTACGTTCGCTCAACCGAATGAATGACACGGTTGATAGCTGCAGAATAGAAGGAAGCGTGCTTCTGGATCAAGATGATATATACCATCAGAGTATGGATCCGGTATCACTGAGAGCGCGAGTCGGTATGGTCTTTCAGAAACCGAATCCATTCCCAAAAAGCATCTATGACAATATTGTCTATGGGCCCCGATTGCATGGCCTGGTAGATAGCAAGGTTGATATGGATGAGCTTGTAGAAACGAGTTTAAAGCGAGCGGGTCTTTGGCAGGAGGTTAAAGACCGGTTAAAGTCTCCAGGAACAGGTTTATCTGGTGGTCAACAGCAGCGACTTTGTATCGCGCGAGCAATTGCCGTTCAACCTGAAGTAATTTTAATGGATGAACCCTGTTCAGCATTGGATCCCATAGCTACAGCAAAAATTGAAGAACTGATACAAGAGTTGAGCGATAACTATACCATCGCGATCGTCACGCACTCGATGCAACAAGCCGCTCGTGTCTCGCAACGTACGGCATACTTTCATTTGGGTAAGCTCATCGAAGTTAATCCAACAGAAAAAGTATTCACCATGCCGGAACACCAATTAACAGAAGCCTATATTACCGGTAGATTCGGATAATCGGTTTAGAATCCAGGGGAAATATATGGATCATTTATCAATAGAAAAACACATTGCGTCTCAATTCAATGATGACTTAGAGGGTATTCGAACTCGCCTGTTCGAGATGGGTGGTCGTGTTGAAGAACAGCTTAAAAATGCGCTGAAAGCGATTCGTGATGCCGATAGTGAGATTGCTGCAACCGTCATCAAAAACGAAGAGTTGATCGACGACATGGAGATCCGTATTGATGAGGACTGCTTACTGATCATCGCTCGACGACAACCGGCGGCAAGCGACTTGCGCCTTATCATTTCAGTCGGACGTGCGGTCACTGATTTAGAACGTGTGGGTGATGAAGCCAAAAAAATTGCACAGCTCGCTGTCGAGTTGACAGAACAGGGCCCAGCGCCCCGTGGTTATTCTGAAGTTCGCCATATCGGTAAGTCGGTGCAACAGATGTTACATAATTCACTGGATGCATTTGCACGTTACGATGTTGATGCCGCTTTGGAAACCCTGCGAGAAGATGACCAGATAGACCGTGACTATGAAAGCGCTATTCGTGAGCTGATGACGTTTATGATGGAAGATCCACGAAGCATTCGTCGCGTTATGAATATTATGTGGGCTATTCGATCATTGGAACGTATTGGTGATCATGCCCGAAACCTGTGCGAGCACGTGGTGTTTGTTGTAAAGGGTAAGGATATTCGTCATGGTAATGACGAAGTATAGTGAATGTAATGCCGATTACCGGTACTGCAGGTGGCCAATAACTGCTAATGGTCACCTGGAGTAACTGCCAGATGTTATAGCGATTAATTGCTGGGGCTTACCGAGTATTTTTGAGCCAGTGAATAATAAAAACTGTGTCCCTGATCATTTAATTCTGTCTTTACTCGATCAATAGCCTGTTGAAATCTTTCAACCAGCGTGTCACTGACCTCTTTGTTGAAGGCGTAATAGAGCTCACTATCTTCCAGTACGAAAACCGGTTCAAATTCGTTCGAGTCATAATTGTCCTGATCCAAATACCAATTTAAAACATTTTGTTCATAGGCTAGTAACTGGATTCTATTATTATCCAGCATTTTCAATAGTGCACTGACAGAATATGGATAGGTCAATCTAAGGTTATCACTGATATTTCTGAGTGACTGGTCACCGATATCATTTCTGATGGCGCCAATTTGAAATTGAGTTAGTTCGGACGTCGAATGAATCTTAATATTGTTGTCTTTTTTGGCTAATAACACCACGCGTGTCATGGATATCGGGCCCACCCATTTAAATTGAGACTCTCGCTCCCTGGTTCTAGTCATACTAAACAGCATGCTTTGAGGGTTATGTAGTAAAATTTGATAAGCCCTGGGCCAGGGCAGTATTTTAATATCAAGGTTGTGCTGTCTAGCACCATAGGCCATTGCTTGTTCAAGCAATTCGACTGAAAATCCGACCAGCTGACCGTTTTTCTGGTAATTAAACGGGGGGTAATCCTCAGTCATAATAGTCAGTTGTGACAAGTCATCAGATAAGGAAACAGCTGATAGCGTTATTAAAATCAGAAGCGCTGAAATGAACCTATAAGTCATACTATTATTCTAATGGCTGTCATAAGTATTTACTAGCAATCGTAATCATCAGTCGCTCTGGCTTAGAGCGACCTGACTTCAAACGATGTTTATGATTAAGATCATACTCTGTTATTTCGGTATTAATTTCCCTGAACCGCTTTAATGTACCAATCTGCTTTTTCCCACTTCTGGTCTGGGTCAATACGGTAATCAAAGGGTCGGAGGTTGGTTTCGGAGGTAATGATTTCTTGCATAAAATCGTCAGCAATTTCTGGCTTATACAC